>ERZ773100.816-NODE-816-length-15493-cov-4.119575_pt1 | contig 15493 bp, 8 predicted proteins | sample MGYA00511119_ERZ773100 | MGnify/ENA primary metagenome ERZ773100 (study PRJEB29015, sample SAMEA2738000) | human oral metagenome | biome: human oral; feature: human-associated habitat; material: dental | place: China | collected 2111 ...
TCAGGAAATCGGCCGCCACAAACTTTTTCAGCTCATTTCCTCAGGAAATCGGCCGCTCACTTACTCACTCATTTCCTCAGGAAATCGCTGGATGAGCTTCCACTCATTGCCTTAGGAAATCGATGGGATGTGGATCGCCTCCGTGTCAAACTCACGATACGCTGAGGGGCGCCTACTTCGACTGGACGGGGCGCGGTGAACGGCGGCGGATCAGCTCCGCAGGCGAGGTGAAGTCGCGGTGGAAGAGGATGCCGACGCCCTGGCGGGTGAGCGATTTGAAGTTGTAACGATAGAGATCGTTGGCGTGGCTGTAGGCCTTGAGGCGGATGTCGCCGGTGGGCCCCAGCAGGTATTCGAGGTCGAACTCGCCGATGAAGGCGTTGCGCTGGATGTAGTTGCCGCGGTAGCCGAAGTTGCCGTTGAAGAGGAGGCGATTGTTGAGCAGGCGGCCGGAGAGGAGCATTTCCATTTCCGTGTCGCTGTCGCTGGTGCCGTCTTGCTGGGTGCGGATGTTGGTGCCGATGCGGACTTTGTCGGTCAGGCTGCTGAGGATGCCCGAAAGCTGCGCCGAGAGGGCGGACGAGGCCACGGCGTTGAGCTCGCCGGCGCGGAAGCCGTTGCCGGAATAGCCGGGCGTGTAGAAGCGGCCGATGGCGAGGAGGTAGATGATTTGTCGCGTCATCATGTCCTCGGTGCCGATGAAGGCGCGCACCTGTCGGGCCAGCTCGCCGGTGGAGTTGGGAAACTCCATGTCGAAGGCGATGGCGGGCGAGGTGAGGCGGCCGTTGAGGCGCAGGATGCAGTTGACGGGGATGGTGCGCTGGGAACCACTTTCGCTGGCCAGCCGCTCGTCCAAGTCCTCGATGTCGGCCTTGAGGGCGTAGACGGCGCTGAGGTCGAGCAGGGCGTCGGTGGGGTTGCCGCGGAAGTCGATGCGACTGCCCTCGCGGATGCGGAACTCCTTGCGGAGCACTTGCTCAAGGCTGAAGTTGTAGTTGCCCTCGCGGATGGTGTAGGTGCCGTACAGGCCCAAGTCGGCGTTGGTGGAATACTTGATTTGCAGGTTTCCGGTGCCGTTACCGCGGATGCGATCGCCTGCGATGGGGTCCATGACGAGTTCGAAGGTGGCGTCGGGGGTGATGTCGGTGGTGATGTTGATACGGATCTCGGTGGCGTCGTCGTCCGCTGTGGGCACGATGAGCGGGGGGCGGAGGGCAAGGGCGGTGTCCGTCAGGACGGGGGGGAGGAAGCGGATGAAGCCGTAATCTTCAGCCGAGGAGGCGGAGTTAAAGTCGAAGCTCATGGCCGTCTGACGGTCGGTGGTGACGGCGGCGTCGATGTCGATCAGCTGCTCTGTGCCGCGGAGGCGAGCCGTTCCGGTGCCGCTGACGGAGCCATAAATGCGGGGGTTCATCTTGCGGGGCACGTCGTAGAGGAGCAGGTTGCGGGCGGCGATGTCGGCTTGGAAGGCGAAGTTCTCCAAGTGGTTGTGTCGGACGGTGAAGTCCAGCGTGCCGGTGTGCCCGTTGCGGTCTGTGAGGGTGATAGCGCGGCCTTCGATGGCGGTCGGGGTGAGGCGTACGGAGTCGTTGAAGCTGTAGACCGTGTTGAGGAAGTCCACGCCGATACGTCCATCACGGATCATAGCGCTACCCTCGAAGTTGATTTCGGAGAAGGTGCCGTAGAGGCGCATGCGCCCCGTGGCGCGTCCGTCGAGGGTGTGGGTGAAGGCGTCGAGATAGGGACGGAGTAGGCCCACGTCGAGGTTGTGGGCGTCGAATTGGAGCGCCAGACCGGCGCTGTCGCCCACGGGGAAGATGTAGCCATTGACGTCGGTGAAGGTGGTGGAGTCTTTGAAGATCGTACCGCGCATGAGGATACCGTTTCGGGCGTTGTCCCACGCGCTGAAGAGATTAAGGCGGCCCTGTACGACGTCGTTGAAGGCGAAGTCACGAATGTCCAGGTCGGTGCTGATGATGCGGCTTCCGTAGAGGTCGTTCAGGCGGACAGTACCCGTGGCGCGGCCTCCGAACTGTAGGACGGGGATGTCGACGATGCGGAAGATGTCGCGTAGCTCGAGGTCGTTGAGGTCGAGTAGGAGCGTCTCCTGTGGATCGCGTTCGGAGAGTCGACCGTTGATGCGTAGGTATTGCGAGCCGTTGGCTAAGTGGATGTTGCGGATAGTGATGTCGCGGCCGTCGATGGTCACGGAAGCCGGCTCCGTCTGCCAGGTGGAGTCGCGGATGACGAGGCGATTCGGCTCCAGATCGATGTCGGCCAGCAATGCCTGCCGACCGTCCGCGCCAGTGTGCATGCTGAACCGCGTGGCGGCCGATAGCGCCAGATCTACGCCGGCCTCCGGGTAGCGGAAGGCTAAGCGCGTCTTCAACCGGTCGCTTTCCGCCTCCGCTTCTACGTGGATATGGCTCTGGTTGCCCTCTTGCTGCTGTCGATTGGCCTCTATTTGCACGCGAACTGGCCCGTCGGCATTGTCGGCTGCCAGCTTTCCGGCGTGGAAGGTGGATCCAGCCGCCAGAAAGTGGGGCAAGTCTGCCGTGAGATGTACACGCCCCGTGCGGCCGTCATAATCTGCGGCGATGGTGGCTGGCTCCACGACGGTGATAGGTAATCCGAGTAGGCGCGAGAGTACTTCCGTGTTCCGCACCGACGCAGTCAGGGAGAAGCGTGGCGACTCGCCGGCGGGGGTAGTTCGTTTGGGGGGCGTCTCGAAGACGGACGGCAGGCAGGTGTGCATCACCTCACGGAATGCTGCCGGTAGGTCAGCCACAGCGAAGGCACCGCGCAGCTCTCCATCTAAGAGCTCCGAGCGCACTGCGATACGTCGGTCGGACGGTTGGCCGTCAGCCTCAATGCAGACGGATCGGAGCGCGAGGCTATCGGTGCGGGTGCGGAAGACAGGGGCGTCGATGCAGACCGTGCCGCGAAAGTTGTCTGGGCTGTTACCAGTGATGTTACTGCGGATGGCAAAGCTGAGGTCGGGCTCTTCGTAGTGGTCAGTTAGACGAAGTCGATCGGGGCGTAGATGGTGGACGGTTGCTGTGAAGTCGAACGCGGACGCTGCGCCGTTGCTCAGGAATAGGCCGTCGGCATGTAGGCTGCCATTCGGATCGTCCATGCGTATGCTGCCACGAAACTCGCGCGGTCGGAAGCTGCCGTCGAGCTCGATGTTCTCATATCCGTATTGGTTGTACTCCAGCCGGTCGATTCGTGCGCGGACGATGCCCGCCCATTCGCCGCCTATGGGCTCAGACGCATCGAGTTCGGCGCTGAAATGCGCGTTGCCGAATGCATTGCCCTCATCGAAGAGGCGATGCATGTCCAGATCGGACGACTCTATCCGCCCTTGTAGCGACGTGGCTATCCGTTGGCTCCGGTCTCGCCCGATCATGATGTCCATGGCAAGTCGGCCCACGTCGGAGTTCAGCGTACCGTATGCGACGAGCTTGTCCAGAAAGCCGGAGATTTCCCCCGAGAAGTGTAGCGTGCCTAACCGTTCGATGACCGAAGGGAGCGCGGCGGACGGATCGCCACCTAACCGCCGGAGGAGCATGCCGGCACCGGCCGTGGTGACTTGCAGCCGCGATACGCGACCGTCGACATAGAGTCGTTGTGCATAGCGTACGTCGCGGAGCATAGCCCGCGCGGTGAGCGATAGCGCTTCACCTTGGCTCACCGATAGCTCATCGAGCACGGGATTGTTTAATGTCCCGGACACGGTGGCTGCCACGCGCAATGTCTCAGGTAAATCGCTGAGTGCGGGCACTAATGCTCCAAGGTCTGCGAGGCAAACCTCCGAGGGCTGGAGGTTGAGGCGGATCGGTGTGTCGTCCGAGTCGAGAGGCAGGCGGGTAGTTGCTACGGCGATGTGTAGGTAAGTGCGCGGTAGGTGGAGTAGGAGATGGCGAAGCTCGAGCTGCTTCCCGAGCTTGCGGAGGTCGCCCGACAGATGGCGGATCTCCAATCCCGATCGCTCTCGGAACCGCAAACGGTGCACTTCGACACGAAGCCGGTCGCCGTGTAGTTCGTGAAGTGTGGCTTTAGCGTCGATGTCGTCGGCGCGGAGGTGGGCGACATCGAACCGGCCGGCGAGTGGTTGGTCGCGACCCACGTCGTAACTTATCCGTCCGCGGGAGAGTCGGATGCCGCGGATTGCCAAATCGATGCCGCCGGTCGAAGTAGTGTCTTTCGAGGCAAGCGCGTCGAAGATGAATTGGGCATTCAGCGGGCTGTCGGGGTTCGCTTTCCGGAGTTGGATGTCGAAGCCGATGAGTCGGGCGGAGGTGAAACGGACTTGCCCGAGCAAGAGCGCGCCCAGATCGATACCGCCCGAGAGTCGGTCGGCACGAAGCAGCGGACGGCCCGATAGATCGTCGATGGCGACCTTGCGAAGCGTCAGCCCGTCGGGCCAGGTGATATCGACCTCGCCGAGCTTCACCGGTGCCCCGAGCTTAGCCGTCAGCAGGTGTGAGGCCCCTTTGGCGAGGTGTCGCTGAACGGCGGGCACATGTACGAGCACAGCGGGCAGTCCGTAGAGTAGCAACGCGACGGCCAGTAGGGCAATGAATATGTACTTGAGGGTCTTAATATCCGTGTATCGTGTGTAGGAGGCTTGCCCGATGATTGGGCACACTGTCCTGTTTTGAGTAGCGCAAAAATACGGCACTCAGCGCTAACCCCTTCAAACATCTATCCCGCTGCGCCTCCGATTGCCCTATATATAAGGTATAGGCGATCGCCTCGACTGAGTGATCAGAAATAGAATAAGGTATAGCCAACCGCGGCGACTGGATGAAGGGGAAAAGAGGTTCCGAATACCTATCCCTCCACCTCTCCGATAGCCCTATATATAAGGTATAGGCAATTGCCGAGACTGGACGATGGGGAAGAGATATTCAAAAGCTCTCCCTTACCGCGCCCGGGAAGGGGGATGCGATAAGGGAGAGGCAACCATCTCGTCTACCGGATAGGGAAAACGATCAGGGGGAAGCATTCACTGCGGCTGGGTGAAGGGCCGCAGCGAGGTCAACGGGCTACTGTACACTCGTTGACTAAGTACGCAATACTCATGTACGGTATCCCCGAGTTGCTCTGGAGACCGATTTCGCACGTGCGACTGTTAGAGTAACCGGTCACGACTTGCATTTTCTCGATCTGTGGACGGAGCTTACGCAGCGCATAACGGTTCGACTCAGGATAAGTGAAGCCGCGATCGCCCGCGAAGGCACAGCATCCGATTCCTTCTGGCTCTACGACGTTGTCGGAGCATAGCCGTGCGAGTTCCAGTAGCTGACTGCCGAGGCCCATTTCTTTGGTCGAGCAAGTCACGTGGACAGCCACCCGGCGGTCGGTCTTGCGGAAAGTAAGTCTGTCGACCAAGTAAGTCATAATGAACTCTACCGGTTCGTAGAGCTTCATGCGAGTGATGACCTTCCGCATACGGTGTAAGCAAGGACTTTGGTCACAGAGTATGGGGTAGCGACCGTGCTCCGAGGCTTCCCACAGCGACTCCTCGAGCTCGCCGCTTTTCCGATCGGCAATGTCCATCATTCCCTTGCTCTCCCAGATTTGCCCGCAGCACATGCGATCCATATTCCTGGGGAAGATGACTTCGTATCCTGCTTTATTGATTAGCGAGCACATTTCCTCAACGACTGTGTTTTTGACTGGCGATCCCTTTGCGACGCCCATCGTCTGATTGATACAGCTGGGGAAATAGACAACCTTGAGGTCTCCGTGACCCACGTGAGTACCTGGTTTTGGCTGTCGTGTGCTGCGGGGCATAGCCGAAGTCCACAGCGGAAGGCCTATGCGGTGTGCGCCGCTACAGATTCCGCTCATCAGCGAGGTACCAAGGAGTGTGTGGCCAAGGTTCGCGGCGCCCAGGACGAGTCGCAAATTGCTCTTGAGACCGCCCAAATGATCGGCTGCGAACTTGCCCACGCGGTAGCCGGTAGGGTTCTGCATCATGTTTAGCTGACGGATGAGGTGCGTCAAATCGCCCGTGTTGATCTTCATGGGGCAGGACGTGGCGCAGAGACCGTCCGCAGCACATGTGGCGTCCCCATAGTACTCGTAGAGCTTTCGCAATCGGGCTACGCGTTCCGGATCGGCGCCACGATTCTCAAGGTCGCGGATCTCGCGTTGGACAACTATCCGCATCCGTGACGAGATCGTGAATCCGCAGGAGACACAGTTCACCTCGCAGAACCCGCACTCAATACATTTGTTTGCCCTTCGTACGCCCTCCACCATATCCTTCGTGGACGAGCGCGTGCCTTCGGCCAGGGTCAGGAATTGCCCGCCGTCAGGTATATTGTCAAAGCGGAAGTCGAGGACAGGCAGCGGCTTGAAGTTTTTGATGAAGCACTGGGGGTCGTCGTTAAAGATCACGCCTCGGTTGAGCAATCCCTCCGGATCGAATATTTGCTTCAACTCTTTCATAGCGGCATACGCGGCCTCTCCCCACTCGTATTTCACAAACGGTGCCATGTTGCGCCCAGTGCCATGCTCTGCCTTCAGCGATCCGTCGAACTCTTCAACCACCAACCGGGCAACGTCGCGCATCATGCTTTCGTATCGCTTCACCTCTGCCTCTGTGTGAAAACTTTGGTTGAGGATGAAGTGGTAGTTGCCCTCGAAGGCGTGCCCATAAATGCACGCGTCACTGTAGCCATAATCCGCAATCAACTTTTGGAGCTTAACGGTAGCCACGGGCAGGTCCTCTAAGTGAAAAGCAACGTCTTCGATGAGGCATGTGGTACCCTCAGGACGCGTCCCGCCCACGGAGGGGAATATCCCGGAGCGGATGGCCCAGTATTTACCATAGATTTGGGGATCATCCGTGAACTCCGGTTGCTGATAGAGATTAAAGTTGGCAAGGCATTGCTTCACGCGATCGATCTTCGAAAGTAGTTCTTCGTGAGTCACGGCCTTAGTCTCAGTCAAAATGGCCGTCAAATTGTGATAGTCGCCCGGCTGGACTCCCGGAACGAGACCGGCGTCGACATCCTTTTTGTACTGGAGAAAGACGGGATCATTCACGGAGCCAAGCGATAAGTAGTCGAGCATCTCGGCACTCTTTACGACGAGGTCCTCCGCGCTCATTTCGATATCCTTTTCGGTCGCCTTCATCCCTTTCATGGCTACCACTGCACGGCAACTCTCTTCCATGGTGTGGAAGTAGACCATCGCGGAGGCGCGAAAACGATAATCGTAGAGCGTTCGCATGTTCACTTCAGCTAGGAAAGCGAGTGTCCCTTCCGATCCAACCATGCAATGAGCCATGATTTCGAATGGGTCGTCGTATGCAATGAGTGGCCGGAGATTCAGACCCGTCACATTTTTGATACTGTATTTATAGCGGATACGCTCAGCGAGCTTCTTATCGGCTCGGACCCGGTCTCGGAGGTTCTCAATCCGACGAATCATCTCCGAGTGCGTGCGCCGGAAGGATGCCTTACTGGCTTCGTCTCCGGTATCGACCAGGGTGCCGTCAGGCAAAATGATTCGCGCGCTGATAAGCATTCGGTCGCTGTTTGCGTGCACACCACAATTCATGCCCGATGCATTGTTGCAGACGATACCGCCCACCATCGCACTTCCGATTGAGGCGGGATCGGGCGGAAAGACACGGCCGTACGGTTTGAGTACCCGGTTGACTTGGGAGCCCACAATACCGGGTTGTAAGCGGATGCTATTGCGGTCATCGCTAATCTCATACTTTTCCCAATGCTTACCGGCGACAATCAGCACAGAGTCGCTGACGCTCTGTCCGGATAGCGATGTGCCCGCGGCACGGAAGGTAAAAGGTAGTTTGTGCTTGTGGCAGGCGCGGACGATTCGTGATACGTCTTCTTCGTCCCTTGCGCGGACGACGACCTTAGGGATCAATCGATAAAAACCGGCATCTGTGCCCCATCCGAGGGTGCGCAATTCGTCGGTGTACACTTGGTCTTTGTCGAGATAACTGCCAATCTCGGCGAGGAAGGCCTCATAATTTTTGGTGTCCATAGAGGTGTGATATGTTTAGTTAGAACTGGAAACCATCTGGAGTGGCAAAACCTAATTACTGCGAGGTATGGCGGACAAACACGGACCGCCACGGAAGTCTAAATTTCTTTATCGTCGAACGAATGTGATACCTGTTTGGTACTTGCGTGGCAAATATACGGCGCTTTTGGATAGCTCGTACTCCATGCGGTGACTAATTATCGTATGTGCGCGCACGCCTATATATAAGGTATTGCCCTACCTCCGGCTGCACCCGTATCCGTCCCCGCCTTTCGGATCACTATCGCCCGACGCCGGCGCATGCCTCTCCGCGATCCCTCTTCTTACCTCCCCCTCTCCATGAAGCTCCACAGCATACTCTTTCGGCTACCTCTGCCGCTCCATGATGCCACACCGCAACTCATTTCTCGAACATAGAAGACACGCTGCATAGAAATCGGAATTCTTTTTGGCCTTCCCTGTCTATCGATGAAGCCTTGCCACAACTTATCTCCTCAATTTAAGAGACGCATTGCATGTGTATCGCAATTCCTTTCGGGTTTCCCCGTCTCCCAGTGAAGCCCAACTGCGATTCCTTTTTGCGTCTCCAGATACTCCGAGAAGCCAAATCGTGATTCCTTTTTGCGTCTCCGGATACTCTGGGAAGCGAAATCGCAATTCATTTTTGCGTCTCCGGACACTCCGGGAAGCAAAATCGTAATTCATTTTGGCCATCCGGAGACTCCGGGAAGCGAAATCGTAATTCATTTTGGCCTTCCGGAGACTCCGGGAAGCGAAATCGTAATTCATTTTTGGCTTTCCGAGGCTCCGGAAACGCAAATCGCAATTCATTTTTGGCTTCCCGAGGCCTCGGAAACGCAAATCGTAATTCATTTTTGGCTTCCCGGAGCCTCGGAAACGCAAATCGTAATTCATTTTTCGCTTCACTGAGTCTCCGGAAAGCAAAATCGCAATTCATTTTGGGCTTCATGGATACTCCGAGCATGCTCATCGAAGATCACTTTATGCTTCACTGATACTCAGTAGTTTATGAATCATATTCGTTTCACCAATCAATGAGCCAAGGGAGCCGTCTAAAGTGAGTCATTTGGGCTATCCTGCGCAGATGGTAGCTCGGCTTAGCCATTCATTTTGAGCTTCCTATATGCATAGCAGTAGCCCTCAGCGTGTCGTTATAGGCATCCATCGCTTAGATTAGTTGTCTATACACGTCCAGCAAGAGAATCGCCTATACACATGCCTTCTGATGACATTCCCCGCAAAAGCATCGCCTATGCACGCGCCTTCTGATGACATTCCCCGTAAGAGAATCGCCTATGCATGCGTCTTCTGATGATATACCCCGTAAGAGAATCGCCTATGCATGCGCCTTCCGATGACAGATCCGTTACTTGAAGTATCCTTTTCTACCGGTAGGGTAGGGGCGCAAAAGCATACGCACCTCAAGACGTCCGAGGAAGGATAGACATGTAATCAGACAGAACCGGTAGACACGAGTGGTACGCCATACATTCACGCGCCGATTACCTTCTGAATGACCGACTTCGGATCAATAAATAGGTAAGGCGTAGGCTATGCCGCGGAGGGTCGGCTATACTTGATCATATCACGGAGGGCGATTGGCGGGCGGTCCCATCGTTAGGGTCTGCAATCTACCGCGATCGTGGTATTTCCTGCATCGACAGGAACCCGGACCTTTGCCGCCGTAAAAATTCACATCCTAAAACAGTTTCATCACATGTCACCTCATTCATCACACGATCACGTGCACACGCACGAAGAGCAGGCGCATACCCACGGTATTTCGTATGCCCATTCCCACACCCATAGTCACGGCCACGGACACCCACATGTACACGGCGGTACGGAGGACTATATGGCGGCCGTGAATGCTTATCGGAAGACGTTTTCCAACAAGCAGCGCGTCATTGAGCAGACACCCGACCCCGCCGTGCGAGAGATGTTGCTTCATATGCAGGAGATGGGACTCGAAACAGTCTTCGATCGCTTCGACGCACAACAGCCGCAGTGTAATTTTGGCTTAGCGGGTACGTGTTGTAAGAACTGTTTTATGGGCCCCTGCCGAATTACCAAGAAGGCGCCCCGCGGTGTTTGCGGTGCGGATGCCGACCTCATCTCGGCGCGGAATCTTTTGCGACATGTGGCAGCGGGAACGGCGGCCCACGGCGCTCGCGGGCGGGAGAGTATGCTGGCACTCAAGATGGCCGCTGAGGGCAAAGCTCCGATCGCCATCGAAGGTGAGGAGAAGATCCGGGCCGTCTGCAAGACATTTGGCATCGAGCAGGAAGGACGGTCACTAAACGAGTTGGCAGGCGAAGTGGCAGATATCTTGCTCGCGGACCTCTCGCGGACAGTCCCGGACAAGCACCGCACGCTCTACGCCTTTGCCCCGAAGGAACGGATTGAGGCATGGGAGAAGGCCGGCATCATGCCGCTCGGGCCGTATCACGAAGCCTTCGAGAGCCTGCACCGCACCTCCACCGGTACGGATGGCGACTGGCGTAACTGTATGCATCAGTTTCTACGTACGGGTGTCTCGTTCGCTTGGTCGTCGTGTCTCGGATCGTCGATCGCCATGGATAGTCTGTACGGCCTGCCCCAGCGAAGCACGTCGAAGATCAACCTGGGCGCCCTGCGTATGGGTTACGTGAACATCGCGGTGCATGGACACTCGCCGCTGCTGGTTAGCGAAATCGTACGCGTCGGCCGATCTGACGAGATGGTGGAGTTGGCTAAATCTAAGGGCGCGAAGGGTATTCAGTTCTATGGCATCTGCTGCTCGGGCCTGTCGGCCATGTATCGTTACGGCGGAGTCATTCCGCTCTCCAATGCAGTGGGATCGGAGTTGGTGCTGGGTACGGGTGCGATCGACCTTTGGGTAGCTGACGTGCAGGACGTCTTCCCGTCCATCATGGATGTAGCGTACTGCTTCCGGACGACGGTCGTCACGACGAGCGATTCAGCCCGACTGCCGGGCGCCGAGCATTACGGCTTCGATCACGAACACTCTAATATCGGCGAGATCAACTCCATTGCGCGGAAGATTGTCACCCGGGGCATCGAGAGCTTTGTTGATCGTCGGGACATTCCGGTCAAGATACCGCAGTACGAGGTAGAGGCTGAAATGGGATTCTCGGTAGAGTGGGCCGGTAAGCACTTCGAGCGTGGACTGCGTGATTTGGCAGACGCGCTACACAGCGGTAAGATTCGCGGCATTGTCAACTTAGTTGGCTGCAATAACCCCCGGCTTGTTTACGAAAAGGCCATCGTGGAGGTGGCGCAGATACTCCTCAAGAACGACATCCTCATCTTTACTAACGGATGCGCGTCGTTCGGATTACTGAAGCTGGGATTCTGCTCCAAAAAGGCGTTAGATTGGTGTGGCGATGGGTTACGTGAATTCCTGGTCGACCAGCCTCCCGTGTGGCACCTCGGCGAGTGTCTTGACAACGCGCGCGCCTCGGCTTTCTTCAGTGGGATAGCGGCTGCCGCAGGGGCAGCCATTAAGGATATGCCCTATGCGTTCACATCGCCGGAATGGAGCAATGAGAAAGGCATCTGCGCCGCCCTGGCTTTCCGCTTGTTGGGCATCAACTCCTATCACAGTGTCTACGCCCCCGTGCAGGGCTCACCCGGCGTGGCGGAGTTTATGGCCACAGGCACGAAGGAGCCGCTCGGGTCTGAGATGGTCGTCGACGTAGATCACATCTCGCTGGCCAATAAAATCGTGGAGCATATCTCGAACAAGCGGCAGGCCTTATGGGGCGAGTAGCCGCCTTACTGCTTACTCTGTCGCTGATGGCCTTGACCGCGTCGTGCCGCAAGTCAGGTACGACGGATGAGCACACGATTCGCCTGGCTTATCTGCCCATCTCGCACGCCTTGCCAGTTGTCGAAACGGCCTCGGATCCCGAACTGCGCGTGGAGCTTATTCGCTATGGATCGTGGCCCGAGCTGATGGACGCACTGATCACAGGTCGCGTGGACGGTGCGTCGGTACTCATCGAACTGGCCATGAAGGCGCGTGAACGTGGCGCACCGCTAACGGCGGTGGCGCTGGGCCATCGTCGCGGCAACGTGATTGTGGCGGGCGCTGAGGTCGCATCGGCCGAGGCGCTGCGTGGGCGTGTATTCGCCATACCGCACCGTAACTCATCGCACTATCTCCTGTTCCGCTCGCTGCTGGAGCAACATGGCTTGCAGCCATCCGAAGTGCAGGTGGTGGAGCTATCGCCTTCCGAAATGCCTTCCGCCTTGTTTACTGGCCAGATCGGCGGGTACTGTGTGGCGGAACCGTTTGGTGCGGTCGGTATCGCCAAGAGTGGCGGACACGTCATCGGCGAGTCTGATGCGCTCTGGCCCGACGGGCTTTGCTGCGCACTGGTGCTCAACAACCGGATGATCGAGCAACGCCCGTCGCTGGCTGCACGCTTAGTGAAGGCTTACCACGCTGCGGGCGACCGACTGAGCGATCCCAGTGTGGCCTTGCGCGCCTTGAAGCAAATCAGTCGTCAACCGGACGACGTGCTGCGGGCATCGCTCCATTGGATCGATTTTTCTCAACTGACCATCACGGAGACTGCCTACCGCGACCTCACCGAGCGTATGCGTCGGTATGGATTGTCGGAGGCGCCGCCGGAGTATGCGGATTTTGTGAACCCCTTAGTAGATCAGCAATAAGGATGAATGGCAAGGCTTTTCTCAAGGCACTTTACTATACGGTGGCATCGTTCACGGTGGTGATCGTCCTGTGGCAGGTTGCCATCATGGTTTGGCGACCTGGCGACTTTCTGTTGCCCTCGCCACTGGCGGTTCTTCGGGCGTTGGTCGCATGGGTAGTCGACGGTACACTGGCGTTGGGCTTACGCGATAGCTTGGGGCGTTTCGTTGTGGGATACTCCGCGGCTGTAGCCGTGGGCGTCGCCTTCGGATTACTGCTCGGTTTATGCAACGGCCTCTTCCGCTATGCTTACCCGCTGATTCAGTTGGTGCGACCCATAGCGCCGGTGGCTTGGATGCCCTTCATCGTCTTGCTTCTTGGTATCGGCGACGCCCCCGCTATCGTAATCATTTTCCTGGCGGGGTTCTTCCCCGTACTTCTGACGACGGCCTCTGCAACGCATCGGATCGACCCGATCTATGCCAAAGTGGCGGCCAACTACGGAATGGCTCGTTCGGCATACGTCTTTCGCATTGTCCTGCCAGCCATCTTCCCGCAGATCGCCAATAGCTTGCACATTGCCTTAGGCACATCCTGGATCTTCCTCGTCTCGGGCGAGATGATGGGTGCACAGACAGGGCTGGGCTACATGATCATCGATGCACGTAACAACATGCGAACGGACCAGCTGCTGGCCACGATGATCGTGATCGGTGCCGCGGGGTTCGCCCTCGACTTACTTGTCGGGCGGCTAACGTCCTCGGTACTCAAACGCTGGGGGGCTGTCGCATGAGTCTGCGGAGCAACAGGTGCCTCCATACCCGGGTGCGCTCTTTTCGTTCTTTGTTCTTAGTCTTTCGTTCTTCAGCTTCCACTACATGTACATCGAGATAGACCACTTATGCAAGCGGGTTGTGGCGCGTGACACGGATGGCGTACGCCGTGAGCGTGTCATCTTGGACGACATCACGCTCAGCATCGACCGCGGAGAGTTCGTTTGTTTGCTTGGCTTCTCCGGTTGCGGGAAGTCCACGCTGCTGAACCTGCTCGCCGGATTCGATCAACCCACGTCCGGACGCATCACAGTCGACGGTCAGCCCGTGACACGCCCATCCAGTAGCCGCGTGATGATCTTCCAACAATACGGATTGCTACCCTGGCGCACGGTGGAGCAGAACGTCATGCTCGGTCTGGAGGCCCAGCGACTGCCGCGAGTCGACCGGCAGCGTTTGGCAGAGGAATACCTCCGCCTGGTAGGTCTGTCTGACCAGGCGCGCAACTTCCCCGCCCGGCTTTCAGGGGGGCAACAACAACGTGTGGCATTGGCCCGCGGACTGGCGGTGAATCCCCAAGTGCTCTTCATGGACGAACCCTTTGCAGCGCTCGATCCGATCACACGCCACCGCTTGCAAGACGATCTGCTGCGCATCGTGAGTGAACGGAGCAAAACGGTCGTCTTCGTCACGCACGACATCCACGAAGCGATCTATCTGGCCGACCGCATCGTCGTCCTATCCTCCTCTCCCGGACGTGTTCGGCGAGTACTCACCATCGACAGTCCCCGACCCCGAAGCCGCGACTCGGGTGCCTTCGCCCGACAGTACGATCTCCTCTATCACGAGCTCTACTCCCTGTCGAAGCAACCCATAGAGTACTATATATAAAGGTATGCGCAGGGGCCGACGACTCGCCCTTACGCGCCCCGCAAAGTCACTAACAACCGCGGCCAGTAGGCCGCCCAACTCATATATTCCTAACCGCGGCATAGCCGCACAACAACATCACATCATTATGCACCTTCCATCAGAAATGCTTCATGGCAGCATTTGCCCCGTAACGGCAACAATCGCCATCGCCGGAGTGGCCGCGGCCACCCTTTTCGCACGTAAGTCCGACACGCGCCCGTCCGCCTCACGGTTTGCGCTTGTCAGTGGCACCGTCTTCGCCCTTCAAATGCTGAACTATCCGATCGGAGGCGGCCTGTCTGGCCATGCCCTCGGCGGACTCCTCGCCTCGAGTCTGCTCGGTACGCCCTTCGGTATACTGAGCGTGTCGCTCGTGCTCCTCCTGCAAACCCTCCTCTTTGCCGACGGCGGACTGCTGATGCTCGGCGCGAACACCCTGAACATGGCGCTCATCGGGGCGGGTCTGGGCGGCGCACTCCACGCTCGACTCCAGACGCACGTGAGCCGATCGGTGTCGCTGGTTGCCTCCGCCGGACTGTCTGTGATGGCTGCCGTAGGCGCACTTATCGCTGAACTTTCCGCAGCCGGAGTCGGATCGTCCGCGCTTTACACTTCGCTGGCCATCCACCATATCCCCGTGGCTCTGGGTGAGGGCCTCGTTACACTGCTGCTCTACCGCCTTCTCTCCGCAGTTCCCCTGACGGACGCTGCGAAGGGAGCCTCTCCCGTCGCCCGTTCGGCTGCGTGGACGCTTTACGGAGCCCTGTTGATCGGCGCCCTCCTTTTGGCACCGTTGGCGTCCGCCTCTCCCGACGCATTGGAGGGCACGCTGAGCAGTTTCCACCTACTGCCCGACGCACCGAACTTTGCGCATGCCCCTTGGGCCGATTATCAGTTCACAGCGGACGGGGGCTATCTGTCTACGTTCCTTGCGGCTCTGGCAGGCTTAGGCGCCACATTGCTTTCTGCTATGCTGCTCCGTCGAGCCATCAGCCGAGCGTAATGAGGTATGCGATCGGGCCGTCAAGTCGCTTGACGGCTCCGCTGGCACGCAGCGGCGTGAAAAAGTCGCTTGACGAGGCCGCTGGCACGCAGC
>ERZ773100.820-NODE-820-length-15431-cov-6.578694_pt1 | contig 15431 bp, 10 predicted proteins | sample MGYA00511119_ERZ773100 | MGnify/ENA primary metagenome ERZ773100 (study PRJEB29015, sample SAMEA2738000) | human oral metagenome | biome: human oral; feature: human-associated habitat; material: dental | place: China | collected 2111 ...
CTAATGCCTGTAGAGGATTTTATAAAAGCAGAAGGTGTCATTCCCCAGTTGCAGGAACGTTTTAAAGACTATTTATCAGAAAAGGAAGAAAATAATATATGGACAAATGGCAAGAACTAACGATTGAAGTTAATCGTGAGGTCGAAGAGGCGGCTTCTAATATTTTAATTGAATCTGGTAGTCAAGGTGTGGCTATTGATGATAGTGCAGATTATTTGGAAAATGCGGACCGTTTTGGTGAGCTTTATCCTGAGGTTGAACAGGTTGAGACGGTTAAAATTACGGCTTATTATCCGGAGTCAGCAGATATCGAAGCTATTACTAAGCAGGTTAATGAGCGTTTGGCTGAGTTGACAGATTTTGGTCTTGAAACTGGAGATATTCACTTGGCTACTCAAGAATTGGTTGAAGAAGACTGGGCTGAGAATTGGAAGAAGTACTATGAACCAGCTCGCATTACCCACGATTTGACTATCGTACCGTCATGGACGGATTATGAGGCATCAGTAGGTGAGAAGATTATCAAGCTAGATCCTGGCATGGCCTTTGGAACCGGAACACACCCAACGACTAAGATGAGTCTTTTTGCACTCGAACAGGTGCTTCGTGGTGGCGAGACGGTGATTGATGTGGGAACTGGTTCGGGTGTCCTCTCGATTGCTAGCTCTCTTCTTGGAGCTAAGGAAATCTATGCCTATGACCTTGACGATGTGGCGGTTCGAGTGGCACAGGAAAACATTGATATGAATCCTGGCATGGAAAATATCCACGTTGCTGCAGGTGACCTTTTGAAGGGTGTAACTCAAGAAGCTGATGTTATCGTGGCTAATATTTTGGCGGATATTCTCATCCATCTGACGGAAGATGCCTACCGTTTGGTTAAGGACGAAGGTTATTTGATTATGTCAGGGATTATCTCTGAAAAATGGGATATGGTGCGTGCATCGGCTGAGAAAGCAGGTTTCTTCCTAGAAACTCACATGGTTCAGGGAGAGTGGAATGCTTGTGTCTTCAAGAAGACAGATGATATTTCAGGTGTGATTGGAGGCTAAATGCAACAGTATTTTATAAAGGGGCAAGTTGAAAATCCAGTAATCATCAAAGACAAGGATACTGTGAAGCATATGTTTAACGTTATGCGTTTAACAGAGGATGATCAGGTTGTCTTGGTTTTTGAAGACGGTATCAAGCGTCTTGCGCGTGTGACTGACCGTGAGAATCATGTCTTTGAAGTGATTGAAGACTTAAATGATAATGTTGAGATGCCTGTATCTGTAACCATTGCCTCTGGCTTTCCCAAGGGAGATAAGCTAGAGTTGGTGACACAAAAGGCAACAGAGCTTGGAGCTCAGGCTATCTGGGCCTTCCCTGCCGACTGGTCTGTGGTCAAGTGGGATGGTAAGAAGCTTGCCAAGAAGGAAGATAAACTTGCCAAGATTGCTCTAGGAGCTGCAGAACAATCCAAGCGTAATCGTGTGCCAGAAGTTAGATTGTTCGAGAAGAAGGGAGAATTTCTATCAGAATTAGATAATTTTGATAAGATTTTTATCGCCTATGAGGAAACAGCCAAAGCAGGCGAGTTGGCTACTTTAGCTCGTGAGTTGGCTCAGGTAGAGAATGGTCAGAAAATTCTCTTTATCTTTGGACCAGAAGGTGGTATTTCTCCGTCTGAGATTGATGCATTTGAAGAAGCTGGTGGCCTTAAAATTGGCCTTGGACCGCGTATTATGCGGACGGAAACGGCTCCTCTCTACGCTTTGAGTAGTGTGAGTTATGCCCTAGAATTGAATAAATAAGAGAAAGTTGGCCTTGTTCCAACTTTTTTGTATTTGACACTTTTAAGCTAAGATTGAATCTTGTCATTGGTTTTGTATGACAAATCGAGTATTTCTAAAAAAGTTGATAATCTTATATAGGTTTAATATAATTGTATTATCTTTATAAAAGGGGAAGATTTTTAATGAAAACGAATCGTTATGTGACTCAATCCGCTGTGGTTTTGGGCCTCTTTGCTCTCTTGACTGTGCCACAAGTCGTAGGGCAAGCTGATGAAGCAACGGCACCTGTATCAACTACTTCTACGGAAACTGTGGCAGATAGTGGTGCATCAGTAGTATCAGGACAAGGAACTTCTGGGACAGCTGTTCAAGGAGGAACAGAGACTGTCTCTGCTACACCAACAACAGTAGCGACAAATGCGTCTACAGAGCCATCAGCTAATACCTCAACGAACCAAGCAAGTCAAGAAGCCAGTGCTGTTTTGACAAATGCCAATCAGGTGACACCAGCAGTGCCAGTACAGGTCGAAACTGTTACAGAGCCTGCTCATGAGGGGCAGACCGTTGATATGCAGATTTTGTCAACAACAGACCTTCATACCAACTTGGTTAACTATGATTATTATCAAGATAAGCCGTCTCAAACAGTTGGTTTGTCTAAAACTGCTGTCCTTATCAAAAAAGCCCGTGAAACTAATCCCAATACGGTCTTAGTGGATAGTGGGGATACGATTCAGGGAACTCCTTTTGGGACTTATAAGGCCTTGATTGATCCTGTTGCCCAAGGTGAGACTCACCCTATGTACAAGGCTTTCGAGATGCTTGGGTATGACGCCGAAACGCTTGGAAACCACGAGTTTAACTATGGTCTAGAATTTTTGGATCGTATGGTTAAGGCTGCTAAGATTAACATTATCAATGCTAATGTGCGTAATGCTCAGACTGGTGATTACTATTACAATCCTTATAAGATTGTTAACAAGACCTTTACCGATACGGACGGCAAACAGGTAACACTAAAAATCGGTATTACTGGTGTCCTTCCAACACAAATTTTGGTTTGGGATAAGGCCAACCTTGAAGGTAAGGTAACTGTTGATGATCCAATGGAGGCTGTTAAGGCTATCGTTCCTAAGATGAAGGCTGCAGGAGCTGACTATATTCTTGTTGCTGCTCACTCTGGTATTGGTGACAATGAATACACTAAGAACGAGGAAAATGAAGGTTACCAAATTGCTGGTATCGAAGGTGTTGATGCTGTTGCGACAGGGCATTCTCATGCGGATTTCCCAAATGGAGATGGCACAAGTTTTTATGCGAAATACCCTGGTGTAGATGATGTCAATGGTCTAATCAATGGGAAACCTGTGGTTATGGCTGGTAAATTCGGGGATCATCTAGGTATCATGGATGTCAAATTGACTTACACGAATGGCAAATGGAAAGTTGTTAACAGTAAGGCTAAGCTTGAAAAGATTGACACTAAGTCAGATGTTGCGGACAAGGACTTAATTGACATGGCAGCTCATGACCATAATGGAACAATCAACTATGTTCGTAAGGAAGTTGGTGAGACTACAGCACCAATTACTAGCTACTTTGCTCAGGTTCAGGATGATCCATCTATTCAAATAGTTAATAATGCACAACTATGGTATGCTAAAAAACAAGTAGCGGGAACAGCAGATGAAAATCTTCCACTCCTCTCAGCAGCTGCACCTTTCAAGGCAGGGACTCGTGGGGATGCGACCTACTATACCGATATCCCAGCTGGTCCATTGGCCATTAAGAACGTCGCGGACCTCTACCTCTACGACAATGTTACTGCCCTACTCAAAGTGACTGGGGCACAAATTAAAGAATGGTTGGAAATGTCTGCAGGACAGTTCAATCAAATTGATCCTAACAGCAAAGAACCACAACAACTCATTAACAGTAGCTATCGCTCATACAATTACGATGTGATTGATGGGTTGACTTATAAGTTTGATTTGACACAACCTAACAAATACGATCGCGAAGGTAAGTTGGTTAACCCAGATGCTAGCCGTGTTCGTGACTTGGCTTATCAAGGGAAACCTATTGATTTGAATCAGACTTTCCTTGTCGTGACTAACAACTATCGTGCGACTGGTAACTTCCCTGGTGTTAAAGATGCTGCAGAAAAACGTCTCCTCAATCTTGAGAATCGTCAGGCCATCATTGACTATATTGTCAGCGAGAAAACGATTAATCCGAGTGCCGATGGAAATTGGAGTTTCGTCCCTAATATTACGAATGCAGATATCCGTTTTGCCTCATCTGACAATGCGCGTGCCCACCTTGCTGGTCAGGATGCCATTAGTTATGTAGGACCATCAACACAAGCAGGATTTGCAGAGTATCGTTTGGTTGTTAAGGAAAAGGCAAATCAAGTTGAGGATACGACTAAGAAAGAATCTGAGAAGTCACCAAAAGGTTCTGAGACAGCGGATCAAACTAAGCGTGAGACACCAAAAGCTACTGTAGGTGCCAGCGTGGCTAAACCTGCCCCAGCTATCCAATTGTCAAATGCTCAAGTCGTTATCTTGCCTCAAGCTCAAGTACAAGAAGCCCAAGGTTCAAGTTCAGTTAAGGCCTTGCCAAACACTGGTTCAGACGAATCTGTGTCAGCAACTTTAGCTGGTCTGGTTCTTATGACCTTGGCTGGATTCTTTGGAATCAAAAAACACGAAAAAAATTAAGCAAAGGAAAAAGCCCCTATCAGGGCTTTTTTGCTCTAGTTTTAGCGTTGGTTAAAGTTCTTTTGTGCTTCTAGGATAATAGGTGCCAGACGTTCGATATCGGACTGTGTGCCGCGTAGCTCGAAGTCTCCCAACATTGGGAAGCCAAAACGTTGACTGTACTGTTTGGCGGTTAGGCAGTACTGGTTATTGAAGTTACGGTTACCAGAACCGATGATACCAAAGCAACGTTCGTGATTGCCATGGGCTGCGATAAAGTCACCCAGTGGATTGGTTAGGATTTCAACATCTCCATTGTCAACGCCATTTCCTCCTTCAAGGTAGGTTGGCAAGAGTGCGACAAAGGGTTCATCTACTTGGAAGGTTTCATGATTAAGCTCTTTAATATTGATTTGGCGACATTCAATCCCGTGGTTGAGGGACAGATAGTCAGACATACGTTTGACAAAGCTTTGGGTATTACCGCTTAGACTAATATAAACGAGGGTAAGTTGAGACATAAGCGTCCTCTTTCTATCTATATCTTGTGTTTGTTCAATCATTCTAACACAAGATATTGTGCTTTTCAAGTTAGCTCCTTGCGCTTAAGAATTGCTTATCTAGCTCTTTTTCTTTACTTGTAAAAGTGATAAAATAAAGGTTATTAAAAGAAGCGAAGGAAGAAATCATGGCTAAAGATAAAAATGTAACAGGAGAAGAAATTTTAGACATTTGTTCGGCCTACATGTCAGCAGATGATTTGAAATTAGTTGAAAAAGCCTGGCATTATGCGACAGATGCTCATAGTGGGCAATCTCGTCAGTCAGGAGAACCTTATATTATTCACCCTATTCAAGTGGCAGGTATCCTGGCAGATCTCCATCTTGATGCAGTGACAGTAGCCTGTGGTTTCTTACACGATGTCGTTGAAGACACCGAAAAAACGCTTGATGATTTGGAAGCGGATTTTGGTACAGATGTACGAAATATCGTGGACGGTGTTACTAAGCTTGGTAAGGTTGAGTACAAGTCCCATGAGGAGCAGTTGGCTGAAAATCACCGTAAGATGCTTATGGCCATGTCTAAGGATATCCGTGTCATCTTGGTTAAATTGGCCGACCGTTTGCACAATATGCGTACCCTTAAGCATCTTCGTAAGGATAAGCAAGAGCGCATTTCTCGCGAAACTATGGAAATCTATGCTCCTTTGGCCCACCGTTTAGGTATTAGTCGTATCAAATGGGAATTGGAAGACATGTCCTTCCGTTACCTTAATGAGGTGGAATTCTACAAGATTTCTCACATGATGAAGGAAAAACGTCGTGAGCGTGAGGAACTTGTGGACGAGATTGTCGATAAAATTAAGACCTACACAGCTGAACAAGGACTTGTTGGTGATGTGTATGGTCGTCCAAAGCATATCTACTCTATTTACCGTAAGATGCGCGACAAGAAAAAGCGCTTCGATCAAATTTATGATTTGATTGCCATCCGTTGTGTTATGGAGACGCATAGTGATGTTTACGCCATGTTGGGATACATCCATGAGCTCTGGCGTCCGATGCCTGGCCGTTTTAAAGACTATATTGCCAATCCTAAATCCAATGGTTACCAGTCTATCCATACAACGGTTTATGGGCCAAAAGGACCTATTGAAATCCAAATCCGTACCAAGGAAATGCACCAAGTTGCCGAATACGGGGTTGCAGCTCACTGGGCTTACAAGAAAGGTATCAAGGGCAAGGTAGATTCGAAAGAGTCTGCTTTGGGAATGAACTGGATTAAAGATCTTGTTGAACTTCAAGACGCCTCAAATGGTGATGCTATGGGGTTTGTTGACTCTGTTAAAGAGGATATCTTCTCGGAGCGTATTTATGTCTTTACGCCAAATGGTGCTGTTCAGGAACTGCCTAAAGATTCAGGACCTATTGACTTTGCCTATGCCATCCATACTCAAGTCGGTGAGAAGGCCACAGGTGCTAAGGTTAATGGCCGTATGGTGCCCTTGACTGCCAAACTCAAGACAGGTGATGTGGTTGAGATTGTAACTAATGCCAATTCCTTTGGTCCTAGCCGTGACTGGATTAAGATGGTTAAGACCACCAAGGCCAGAAATAAAATTCGTCAATTCTTTAAAAATCAGGACAAGGAAGCCTCTATCACCAAGGGTCGTGAGCTTTTGATTGCCTACTTCCAAGAGCATGGCTATGTTGCCAATAAGTACCTAGACAAGAAACATATTGAGGAAATTCTCCCTCGTATGAGTGTGCGTAGTGAAGAAGCTCTCTATGCCGCTGTTGGTTTTGGTGAAATTAGTGCTGCTGCTGTTTTCAATCGTTTGACAGAAAAAGAACGCCGTGAGGAAGAGCGTGCGAAGGCAAAAGCTGAAGCTGAAGAGCTAATGAACGGTGGCGAAGTTAAGACTGAGAAGAAAGAAGTTCTTAAGGTTAAGAGTGAAAATGGCGTCATCATTCAAGGTGCTTCAGGTCTCCTCATGCGTATCGCTAAGTGCTGTAACCCAGTACCTGGAGATGAGATTGAAGGTTATATCACCAAGGGCCGTGGAATTGCTATTCACCGTTCCGATTGTAATAATATCAAGAGTCAAGAAGGTTATGAGCAACGTTTAATCGAAGTGGAGTGGGATGAACGTAATGCCAATAAATCTTATTTGGCAGAGATTGACATCTATGGCCTTAACCGTTCTGGTCTGTTGAATGATGTTCTTCAAATCTTGTCAAATACGACCAAGAGCATTGCTACGGTCAATGCGCAACCAACTAAGGACATGAAGTTTGCCAATATTCACGTTAGCTTTGAAATTGCAAACCTTATTGAATTGACTGGTCTTGTGGATAAGATTAAAATTATTCCTGACGTTTACAGTGTTAAACGTACGAATGGGTAAGGAGTTTCTGCGATGAAGATTGTAATTCAGCGTGTTCAAAGTGCCTCTGTGGTTATTGAGGATTGTACGGTTGGCGCTATTAAGCAGGGGCTCTTACTCTTGGTCGGAGTTGGTCCCGAGGACACCAAAGAGGACCTAGAGTATGCAGTTCGTAAGATTGTCAATATGCGCATTTTTTCAGATGAAGATGGCAAGATGAATCTTTCTGTTAAGGATGTTAGTGGCCAGATTTTGTCGATTTCTCAGTTTACGCTTTTTGCAGATACGAAAAAAGGGAATCGACCAGCATTTACGGGTGCTGCAAAGCCCGACATGGCTAGCCAGCTCTATGACGATTTCAACCAATCCTTGTCAACTCATGTTCCTGTAGAAAGAGGACGCTTTGGCGCAGATATGCAGGTTAGTCTGGTTAATGACGGACCTGTGACCATTATTTTAGATACTAAAAATCGATAAACAAACCATTTCTCGCCTTGTGTGAGAGGTGGTTTTTTATTCTCATCGCATGAACTATTTAGGTGATGGATTTTCATTATTTGGGATTTATTTTTGTCATTTTAAGTAGACTGAATCAAGTGAATATTTAATGAAATTAGAAAATGTTGTTCTCAAATTTCTGAAAAAACCTGACCATTCATGATGAAAAAATTACCGTTTACGAGGATTACCGGAAATTCCCTTGTCTTACAAAAAAGATTAAGTTAACATTAGTTTCATAAGAAACACCAAGCGATTTTTATGAAACTAAAAATAACTCGAGTTTACAGCATGCAAATACAAATAGTGATAATTTGAAACGCCGAGGTGATTTAAACTTTTTTAGAGGGATAGAGAGATATGTCAAAGAAAGTAGCGTCAACTAAATTATTATCAGGTTTGTTTGTAGCCGGTGGTGTCCTAGGGATGAATCAGGTCACCAAGGCAGATAACGTGGTCAGTTCAGAAGCAACAAAACCAGTTATTACAACTGAAGCAGATAACTTGGTGGTGGTACCAACTGAGGCCGTTGCTCCAGTAGCGACAACAGAAGTAGGTCCATCATCTGCCGCTGTTGCGACAGATACTGCAACAACAGCGACAGCTTCTACAATCTTTTCACAAGCTGTGCCAGCAGAGAGTGCTAGCTCAGAAACGCTTGTAGCCAGTGAAGCATTAGCTCCTGAGTCAGCTGCTGTGGAAACTATCACATCATCATCTGATAATGCTACTGAGGCAGGACGCCATTCAACTGCTCAAGTAACACCAGTTACAGAAGTGACAGAGCAAAACTTGAATGGTGATGCTTACTTGACAGATCCAGAAACAACAAAAGCAGCTTATAGCAAGACAGATGGTGATATTAATTATTCCGTTGTTGTGTCTAATCCAACAGCAGAAACTAAGACGATGACTGTCAACTTGACACTTCAACATGCTTCAGAAATTATCGGTCAAGATAACGTTGACCTTACGCTAGCGGCAGGAGCTTCAGCTAAGGTTTCAAACTTGACAGTAGCGTCAGAGTGGTTGACAAACAATACAGGTTACTTGGTGACAATCAGTGTCAACGATAAATCTGGTAGTACTTTGTCAAGCAAGCGTGCTGGCTTGTCTGTTGAAGATGATTGGACAGTTTTCCCACGTTACGGTATCGTAGCAGGTTCGCCAACTGATCAAAACAGTATTCTTGTTAAAAATCTTGAAGCCTACCGTAAAGAGCTTGAGCTCATGAAGTCTATGAATATCAACTCATATTTCTTCTATGATGCTTATAATGAAGCTACAGATCCTTTCCCAGAAGGTGTCGATAGCTTTGTTCAAAAATGGAATACCTGGAGTCACACTCAGGTTGACACTAAGGCTGTTAAAGAATTGGTTGACCAAGTTCATAAGTCAGGTGCTGTTGCCATGCTTTATAACATGATTTCAGCAGATTCAAATCCAAAGAATCCAGCCCTTCCACTTGCTGCTTTGGCTTATAACTTCTACGATAGCTTTGGTAAGAAGGGTGAACCGATGACTTACACTATCGGTGATAACCCAACTCAAGTTTACTATGATCCGGCGAATCCAGATTGGCAAAAATACATCGCAGGTGTCATGAAATCAGCTATGGATCGTATGGGATTCGATGGTTGGCAAGGTGATACAATTGGTGACAACCGTGTGACTGATTATGAGCACCGTAACAGCACAGACGAGGCTGACTCACACATGATGTCTGATTCATATGCGTCATTTATTAATGCCATGAAGGACCTCATCGGTGAAAAGTACTACATCACAATCAATGATGTTAATGGTGGTAATGATGATAAACTAGCCAAGGCACGTCAAGATGTTGTTTATAATGAGCTTTGGACAAATGGTGGTTCAGTTATTCCAGGACGTATGCAGGTTGCCTATGGTGATTTGAAAGCACGTATCGATATGGTACGCAATAAAACTGGTAAATCACTTATCGTTGGTGCCTACATGGAAGAACCAGGTATTGACTATACTGTTCCTGGTGGAAAAGCAACTAACGGTGCTGGTAAAGATGCCCTTGCTGGTAAACCATTGCAAGCTGATGCGACACTTCTCGTAGATGCGACAGTAGCTGCAGCCGGTGGCTATCACATGTCCATTGCAGCCCTTGCCAATGCTAATGCAGCCCTTAACGTTCTTCAAAGTGCCTATTACCCAACGCAATACCTCAGTGTAGCTAAGGACACTATTCGTAAGCTTTACAATTACCAACAGTTTATCACTGCTTATGAAAATCTTCTCCGTGGTGAGGGTGTGACTAATAGCACTCAGTCTGTATCTACAAAGAATGCTGCTGGTGAAATCCTTTCTAAGGATGTTCTTGGTGTTACAGGAGATCAAGTTTGGACATTTGCTAAATCAGGAAAAGGTTTCTCAACTGTTCAAATGATTAACATGATGGGCATCAATGCGGGCTGGCATAATGAAGAGGGTTATGCGGACAATAAAACACCGGACGCACAAGAAAATCTCACAGTTCGTCTTAGTCTAGCAGGTAAAACAGCCCAAGAAGCAGCTAAAATTGCTGATCAAGTCTATGTGACATCACCAGATGATTGGGCAACTTCAAGCATGAAGAAGGCACAAGCAAGCCTTGAAACAGATGAAAATGGTCAACCAGTGCTTGTCATTTCAGTTCCTAAACTAACTCTTTGGAACATGCTCTATATCAAGGAAGACACAACAGCAACACCGGTAGAACCAGTTATCTTGAAACCAGTTACTAACCAAGCTGGTAAGAAAGCAGATAATACCGTAACATCTGAAGCAAGCTCAGAAACAGCTAAATCAGAAAATACAACAGTAAATAAAGGTTCAGAGGCTCCAACTGATACGAAACCATCTGTTGAAGCTCCTAAACTCGATGAAACAACTAAACCAGCACCATCAGTTGACGAGTTAGTAAACTCAGCAGCTGTTCCAGTGGCGATAGCTGTGTCAGAGACCGCACATGATAAGAAAGATGACAACTCAGTATCTAATACGGATCAAGGTACAGTAGCATCAGATTCCACTACACCAGCTTCAGAGGCTGCAAGCACAGCTGCCTCAACAGTCTCATCAGAAGTATCAGAAAGTGTAACAGTATCATCGGAAGCATCAGAAACTGAAAATAGTTCAGTAGCATCAACTTCAGAGTCAGCAATTTCAACGACGACAGCAATTTCAGAATCACATGCAGTAGTTGAACCAGTGGCTTCTTTGACAGAATCAGAGAGTCAGGCAAGCACTAGCCTTGTTTCAGAAACTACAAGCACAATTGTCTCAGTTGCTCCGTCAGAAGTATCAGAAAGCACAACAGTATCATCGAAGGTCTCAGAAACTGATATTATCTCAGAAGCATCAACTTCAGAGACTTCAGCATCTGAATCAGAGAATTCAATCAGCACAGTCGTTTCAGAATCAGAAGTAGTTGAAGAACCAGCTGTTTCATTGACAGAATCAGAAAGTCAAGTGAGCACTTCAGAAGTGACTTCGGCGATTTCAGAAACAGTAAGCACATCAGAGGAAGTCATCCTTGATGGACTATCAGAAAACATCAATAGTTGGAATAGACTCTCTGTAGCTCCTCGCGTCTCAGAAACCTTACCAAGTACTTCTGAAACGATTACAGAAGCAGCATCACTCTTTAGCAACTATGCAAGATATTCAGAAACAGCAAGCTCAGAATCTCACTCTATGGTAGCAGCTTCTTCAGAAGTTTCTATTGAAAAATTAGCAGTATCTATCTTGAAAGATACTGAGGGTGGCTTGTACGATGCAACAACAATCAGAAATATTGTTGAGATGATTGATAGCATTACAACAAATGTCAGCTATACTCGCAGTAGCCGTCAAGACCTTGTCAATACAGCTTCGTCAGATAACACTTACAATGGTAGTCAAGATCTTAACCTTGCAAGTAAGACAACGACGCAAGCAGGTGAAAAAGGAACAACTGAAGATCTTAAGGCTACAATTGCTAAAACAGCAAAATCTCACAAGTGGGGAGAACACGCTGTAGCTATCCTTACAGCTATTGTCCTTGCAGGTGCGGCAACCCTTGCAGCTCTTCGTAACTTCTTGATGTCAAAAAAAGTTGATAAATAATAAGTAGAACTCTTTGTGTAAACAAGGAGTTTTCTTTATACTGGCTGCTATTTTTTCTGAAAATTGTGATACAATAGAAATAGTTTGAATATTGTGTCAAAGGAGAGCCAATGATTACTGCAAATGATATCGTAAAGGCTAATGAAGTCTTAAAAAACGTGGTGGAACGCACACCACTAGATTTTGATCGCTACTTATCTGAAAAATACGGGGCGACTATTTATATTAAAAAAGAAAATATGCAAAAGGTACGTTCTTTCAAATTGCGTGGAGCCTACTATGCTATCCATCAATTGAGTGATGAGGATAAGGCGCGTGGTGTGGTTTGTGCATCAGCCGGAAACCATGCTCAGGGGGTTGCCTACACTTGTAACGAGATGAAGATTCCGGCAACCATCTTTATGCCAGTAACAACACCTCTCCAAAAAATTGGTCAAGTCCGTTTCTTTGGTGGCAAGTTTGTAACAATCAAATTGGTGGGAGATACCTTTGATGCTTCTGCTCAAGCAGCACAGGAATATACCAAGTCTGAAGGGATGACTTTCATTGATCCATTCGACGATTATAATGTCCAAGCGGGGCAAGGAACTGTTGCTTATGAAATTTATGAGCAGGCTCAAGAGGAAGGTGTTTCCTTTGATAGTATCTTGGTTCCAGTCGGAGGCGGTGGCCTTATCTCTGGTGTATCTACCTATATCAAGGATGTAGCACCATCTATGGAGGTTATTGGTGTTGAGGCTAGTGGTGCTCGTAGTATGCGTGCTGCCTTTGACCGTGGTTATCCTGTAAAACTCGAAGAAATTGATAAGTTTGCGGACGGGATTGCTGTTCAAAAGGTAGGTGTCAAGACCTATGAAGTCGCACGTAAATATGTTGACCGCCTCTTGGGAGTTGATGAAGGATTGATTTCAGAAACCCTAATTGATATGTACTCTAAGGTTGGTACCATTGCAGAACCCGCAGGTGCGGCATCAGTGGCAGCTTTGGAAGTGATCAAAGATGAGATTAAAGGAAAAACCATCGTCTGCATCATTTCAGGTGGTAACAATGACATCAACCGTATGCCAGAGATGGAAGAACGTGCGCTTATCTACGATGGTATCAAGCATTACTTTGTGGTTAACTTCCCACAACGTCCTGGTGCCCTTCGTGAATTTGTAAATGATATCTTGGGACCAAATGATGATATCACTCGTTTTGAGTACATCAAACGTGCTAATAAAGGAAAAGGTCCGGTTCTCATTGGTATAGCTCTTAGTGATAAGAACGACTATGATGGACTTCTCGAGCGTCTTTCGGCCTTTGACCCAAGTTATATCAACCTTCACGGTAACGAAACACTATACAATATGCTTGTCTGAGGACAGGTTCAGACAATGAAAAAAGAATCGACGAAGTCGGTTCTTTTCTACTTTGACTTAGCTATAAAGTGGTACTAATGCCTTATCTTCAAACTAAAACCCCAGTATTTCTACTGAGGTTTTCTTTATTCGATAATTAAGAGTCCATCTTTGATGGCGAATGGATTGTCTTTATTGATGCGGTCGTAGAACATGATACCGTTAGTATGGTCGATTTCATGTTGAACAACGATTGAGTTGTAACCACGGAGTTTAACACGTTGCTTTTCGCCTTCTTTGTTGAAGTATTCAACAGTTACACGAGCATGACGAACCACGTAACCAGGGACGTCGCGGTCAACTGAGAGGCATCCTTCGCCATCGCCCAAAGCAGCATCCTGAACAGAATGGGCAACTACTTTAGGGTTGTACATGATTTCTTGAAGGCTATATGCTTCTTTTGGTGGATTACCTTCAGCGTCTTCAGGGTTTGGAACGAGAACAGCGATAATGCGTTTTGAGATATCTAATTGAGGGGCTGCAAGACCGACTCCTCCACGAAGCCCCATTTTTTCGGCAATAACAGGATCTTGTGAGTTACGAAGAAACTGCATCATTTTTTCACCTAGGATAATGTCTTCGTCTGATAGTGGGAAGGTTACATCTTCAGCGACAGCACGCAAGGTTGGATTTCCTTCGCGAATGATATCATTCATATCAATCATATGGCTGGCGCGGATAATTTTGGTTTGAGCGTCCATTTGTTTACCTCTATTTTCTTTGATTTACTTGTTTATAACTATAGCACAAAAGGGTTGAAAATTAAACCATCAAGGATTAAAGTGAGGCTTTTTCTAATCGATAAAAGCCAGTTTTTCCAAGGTTTGTCTCTCTAAAATACGATAGGTTTTAAAAGCCTCTTTTTCAATAATTCCCTGGTCGATAAATTGTTTGATGACTCGCTGTACATGACGATAGCTAGTCCCAAAACGGGAAGCTAAAATAGATGGCGATAATTGAAAGATATTCTCTTCTTCACTATTCAAAATATGGGTGGCCAGACGCTCTTTGACAGAGTAGCTAGCATTCGTTGAGGCAGTGATACCTTGCTTATGCAGTGCCATAGCTAGGTTACGTCCAATTTGGTAGAGAAAAACAGGGTCTTTGAGGAGTTCTTCTTTATTATTTAATGGGAGCTGAACTGCTTGAACCTCTTCTAAAGCAATGACTGATGATCCTGCTGGTTGGTTGGTCATAAGTTCTACATCTCCCAATATTTGAGGTTGATTGAGCGTTTCTAGGATATGTTCTTTACCATTGAAGAGAGAACGAACAATTTTTACCTTTCCTGATAAAATGTAGGTCAGCTCAGTGATAGCTTGCCCTTGGGTACAAATATAATCGTTCTTTTGAAAGGTGACTTTCTGTAATTGGTTGAGGTAGGGGGGTGGAAAGACCTGGTCAAGTTGAGGTCTTATGGTATGATTACGCATACATCTCCTTTTTTAGGACCTAGGTCCTATTTTTTAAAGTCTCCTTAGATTATAATGAAAAAATAACTATTAGACAAGTAAGGAAAGGATGTTCTTATCCCTATATTATGACACGAATTTTAGAAAAAATGAGCCTGCTTGGGCTATCCTTGCTCTTGATTTCGGCCTTTTCGATTTCAACAGCGTTACCACCTATGTTGGACTACTATAGCCCAACCTTTTCTGCCGCGCAAGTGGAGCTTTTAGTATCTGTCCCTTCATTTTCCGTAGTCGCGATGCTCTTACTTAATTCATTTATTGACAAATGGCTAAGTGATAGACAGCTAATTGTGACTGGATTGCTCTTACTTAGTAGTGCTGGGATTTTTCCTTTTTTTGTACAAGTCTATCCTCTTGTCTTACTGTCACGTATTGCTTTTGGAATGGGGATTGGTCTTATCAATGCTAAGGCGATTGCCATTATCAGCCAACGTTATCAAGGTAAAGAGCGAGTTCAGATGTTAGGTATTCGTGGCTCTATGGAGTTGATTGGTGGAGCTTCTTGTTCTCTTTTAGTTGGACAATTACTGAAAATTCATTGGACCTTTGCCTTTCTTATCTATGGTTTTGGTTTT
>ERZ773100.821-NODE-821-length-15368-cov-3.612486_pt1 | contig 15368 bp, 23 predicted proteins | sample MGYA00511119_ERZ773100 | MGnify/ENA primary metagenome ERZ773100 (study PRJEB29015, sample SAMEA2738000) | human oral metagenome | biome: human oral; feature: human-associated habitat; material: dental | place: China | collected 2111 ...
GCTGGAATGGGGCATCAACATGACGCAGGCGGCGTTGTTCGACCTGATAAACGAATGCGCAAGCTGGGCAAGCACAGTCACCATTAACGGTGTCACTTTCTACTGGGTAAGCCGACAACTGGTTATTGAGGAATTGCCGCTGGTCTTCCGCAAGAAGGATGCTGTTTACCGCACCTTGAAAGTCCTGGAAGAGAAAGGGCTGGTCGAGACAGCCAAGATGGACGGGCGCGACTATGTGCGCATCACCCCGGAAGGGGCGAAGTGGAACAGCCATGATGTACCCGAAACCGAGCCTCGGGAAAATTCCCGAGATGTTCGGGAAAAAAACCGAAACCCTCGGGAAAATTCCCGAAATAGCTCGGGAAAAAACCCGACAGATAAAGATATAAATAATCAACCTACAAATCAGGGGACAAATCAGTTTGGCGCGCCCGCGCGCGACCCCGCCCCCCGCGAGTCATCATCCGAAATTCCCAAGCCACCCCCTGCCAAGCCGGAGAAGTTCGACGCTTGGGCGGTGTTGTCCGACATGGGCGTTGAGCGCAAGCACTTCGACGCATGGATGCAGGCAAGAAAACGCAAGCGGCTTTCGTCGCCGATTGACGAGGTGGCATTGGCTGCCTTCTCCCGCGAAATCGGCAAGGTCGGCCTGACTGCACACGACGCGGCACGGATGTGCGCGGAGAAGGGCTGGGGCAGCATCGAGGCAAATTGGGACTGTTTCAGGCAGCGCACTCCGCAGCGTGGCAACACCTTCGAACACCAAAGCAGCGCGGAGCAGTACGCGCAGGAACAGGCGGAGCGGATGCGCCCGCAGATTGCGGCGATGTTTGCCGCCAAACGGGAGAAACGTGATGACTGAGCAGGATTTTGGCCAATTCTCGGCGGTGATGGCTGCGCTGTGCGAGTACTACGGCAAGCCGAAACTGAGCGACATGGCGGTAGGTTTGTATTTCGCCGCGCTGCTGGAATACCCGCTGGCCGATGTGCAGCAGGGGTTGACGGCGCATATCAACAACCCCGACAGCGGGCAGTTTTTCCCTAAAGCGGCGGACGTCATCCGCGCGCTGGAAGGCAGTAGCGAAACCCGCGCTTCTGCCGCCTGGGCGAAGGTACGCCACGCCATCGAGCGCGTTGGCCACATGCCAAGCGTGGTGTTCGACGACGCGGTAATCCACGCGGTGGTTGCCGACATGGGCGGCTGGGTGCAACTCAGTCTGGTCACCTACGACGAGCTGCCCTTCCGAGAGCGCGATTTTCTGCGCTTCTACCGCAGCTACATGGGGCGTGATTTGGGGGATTACCCACGCAAGCTGGCCGGTATGGCGGAAACCGAAAACACCGCCGCCGGTCATGCTGTCGCCGAGCCGCAGCTCTTGGGCGATGCACAGAAGTGCCTTGCGGTAATGCAGGGCGGCAGCGACAAGCCGCGTCTCACCGTGCAGCCGTTATCGGCCCTGCCGCAGGAATTGCGCGGTGTGCTGAACGACCTGCGCGGGAGCAACGATGATTTTGGAGGTGCCGCATGATGTGCGAGATAGTCAGGGAAATGGTCAAGAAGCAGGCGCTTGCCTGCGGTTTCGAAATCCGCCCACAGGCGGACGGCAGCGAAGAACTGGACGCCAATGTGTATGCGTTTGCGCAGGGGGTGCTGTTCGATGTGGGGCGCCAGTTATGCAATGCGTTTGCCCAGACGGGGCTAGGTGGGGATAACGCCTGCTCCCATGAGCTTATGGAAACCAAGGGTCATTTCACGGTGCTTGCCTTGCTTTGTCGTGTAATCGGAGACATGGAGACGCACCATGAAGCGAAGGATATTGCCGATTTGATGGCATTCAGGGCAATCCAAAAGCGCCAGATTGAGGAAGCAAGGCGGGCAGGAGGTGCAGCATGATGCAGGGCTACCGAAACCTTCCGGGGCGCTATGACGTGATCGCGGACAAGGAGGAACGCCGCGCGCTGTGGGACGGTCTTTTTCACGACGGCTTCCCGCCGCAAACGCTGGACGAAGCGCGGCAGGTGCTGGTGTGGTTCCAGCTTTGGCGACGCGGGCAGGCTTTGTTGCCGATGATTGAACCGAAGATTATCAGCTGGGCAATGGACAGGGCGCTGGCCGCGTTGGACGAAGGAGGCGAGGCATGACCGGGGCAATCCTGCGCCGTCTGCGCGAGGCGGCGGGTATTCCGCGCAAGGCGCTGGTGGCGCACGGCGCGCAGGCGGCAATGGTGGCATCGCTGGAAGACTGCGGCGTGTCGCGTGCCAAGCCGGAGCATTGGGAGCGCAAGCGGGCGTCATGGTGCCGCTATCTGGACGCCTTGCGTGCGGCGAAAAAGGCGCAGATTGCCGCCAAATCGGCGACGTCAGCCGCGAACGCATCCGGGTCGCATCCGTTATCTTCCCCGCAAAATATCGCGCTGCAGAAAGCGATTGAGGCGGTTTCAGAAAAACCGGCGCCGGAGGCAATGCGGGTTGAGCGCGACGGCGTGCGGGAGTGGGTCAAAGTGGTCGAGTATGCCGACGGCCGCAAGTATGGCTTTGTGTGGCGTGATGGCGACTGGTACCGCGCCGCGTGGGTCGAGGAGCGCTTTTTGGGGCGAAAGGTCACGCCACGTTTTGCCGCGGGCGACGAGGCATACCCGGATGCCGGGCTGGCGAGGTGGCGCAATGGGTATTGAGCTGGATATTCGCGGCAATGTGCTGTGCGACGGCCATGTTGAGCCGTCGGATGCGCCGGAGTTTTGGAGCGTGTACCGGCAGGAAGAGGACGGCTGCTGGCTGGCCGATTTTGACACGCGGGCAGAGGCGGTGACTTACGCGGGAGGGTTGCATGGTTAAGCCAGTCAGCGACGGCTACGACGGACAGTTTTTGGATTGGGTGCTGACGTTGTGCCTCGCCCGGCACCTCAATCCGTCGGTTATCCCGGAGTTATGCCGCCAGTTTGAGCCGTTGTGCCAGCGGCGCAAAGACCGCCTCGCGTTGGTGATGATTCGTAAGCACAAGCACCCGGAGGCAAAGCTGGATGAGGTATTTGTGTTCGTCGAAAAGCTGTTGCGGGTGCGCCCATGAAGCGGTTGTTTGTCCTGCGCGGACAAGATGAGGTGTGGCGCAACCTACTGCGCGAGATGGGCGAGCGTCTCAAAGACGGCAAGGCGCTTGCGGTCGAGGTGGACGACTACAAGTCCAACCGATCCAAGGCGCAAAACGCGGTTTTTCACATGTGGGCGAGCGACGTCGCCAACGCCACCGGCGAGGCGAAGCACGGCGGGCGCCTCAAGTTGCAGTATTTCGTTCCGGTGCTATTGCGCAAGGATGCGAAATGGGCGTGGGTGTGGCGGCAGACGGGGGCGCGACTGTCCTACGAGCAGCAGGTCGAGTTTTTGGGCGAGCCGAATGTGCTGGGCAGCACCAGCCGCTGCACGGTGGCGCAGTTTGCCGAGGCGTTGGATGGGCTGTGGGCGGGCGAGGCGCATTTGGGGCTGCGCAACCCGCAAGATTTTGGACTGGATTGGAGGGTGAGATGAGTATTGGCATCAAGCGCACGCCGGCCGATGAGGCGTTCTCACGCTGTGTGCGCGAGCGTAGCAACTACGTCTGTGAGCGCTGCGGCAAGGTGTACGACCGCAGCAGCATGGGACTGCATTGTTCGCACCATTTTTCGCGCAGTAATCGCTGCATCCGCTGGTGTGGCGACAATGCGATGGCGCTCTGTTTCGCCTGTCATGCGTGGTACGGCGGCAACCCGGTCGATTCCGGGGCGTGGCTGCGTGCGCAACTCGGCGACGGGGTGATCGGAATCCTGCGCGAGAAGATGAACACGCGGCTGAAGGTGCCAAAGGGCGAAGAAAAGGAAATCGCCGCCCACTACCGCAAGGAACTCTCGCGGATGCAGGCGTTGCGCAAGCAGGGGGCGACGGGGCGGATTGAGTTTGTGAGCTGGCAATGAGTATTGAGTACCACATGTTGCGATGGCGCCGCTGGAATTTGCTGCGCAACGGCACGCCACAGGGGGCGCGCTGCAATTTAGGCAGGCTGGCGCAATCCGAACCTGATGCCGATGACGTCGCGCCGCTGTCGGATAGCGAGGCCGAGGCGGTCAACCGTGCGCTCTCTGCGCTCAAGGCGAGGTATCCCGATGCGCACCGGGCGATTGTGGCGCGGTACGTTGAGGGCGCGTATGACTCGCGCGGGGTGGCACGTCGTTGTGGTATCAGCCAGACGGCGGCAAAGGTGTTCCTGCGCGAGGGGTATGCGTTTTTGGATGGGGCAATCAAGTAAGGAGGGATTATGTTCACAGCACCACAAATCACATGGCACGGCGCCGGGCGTCCGGCGCTGGGTTACGACGTCACAACACACCACGGACATTGCGCCACCTGTGGCGCCGCTATTGACGGCGTGGCCGTGCACATCAAAGAAATCGAGTGCCCTACTTTAACCCAGCACGCCGATTTTATGGCGCACGGGCAACACGTTTGCCCGGCCTGCGCATGGCTTTTTGGGGCGGGCAAAGGCAAGCCCGGCAATTTCATCGCGACTCCGGATAAGTATGAGCAGGCAGTCATCAGCCTGTCATCGGTTGTCGAAGACAAACGTCCGTGGCTGACCATCATCCGCGAGATCGCAAAGTTGCCATCAGATACGCCTGTCTGCGGGGTACTGACGACCGACGTCAAACCGCGCTTGTGGCCACGGATGCAGGCGGCAACAGTTGGCGCATTTGGGTTATATGTCTATTCGCCCGATGATGATTTGTCGGCATTCGTGCCGATGGATTTATCAGAGCTATTGCAGGCGATAGACACCATTATTCCAGCGTTGGAAGAAAAATTTAGCAAAACAGAAATCAAACGGGGGTTATTCTCAAATCTCAAAAAATGTCAGAAAAATTTAACGGTAGCAATGGAGTTGGAGCAGCAAATCGCCCCATTGCGCAAATTAAACAGTTTTATCCCAGCCGTTTTGATGGCGGGGGTTGGAGGTTAAATCATGCTGCAAAAAATAATGGACGACTTGTCGCCTGAACAACGCGCTGCGGTTGAAATTGTAAAAACCGCGCTGGATTGTTACAACAGCAAAGATGGTACCGGCCTTTTCACCGGCACATCCCGCTATGACATCTTGGCTACCCGCATGGCTATTGCAGCAGCACAGGTGCAAAACCTGACTGCGTTTTGGGCAAAGCTGCAACAGCGGATGTTATGGGGCGTTACGCCCAAAGCTCTCGACGAGCAAATCGTCCGTGTCTTGTCAGCGGATGAACCGCTCAAAGTTCTGACGTCATTGCGCAACGAAACACCGTCGCTGGTGATGCTGGCGAGAATGCTGCATGACATTGACAAGAACGAACGAATGAAGCGCGGAACGCCAAGAGGAACAATCTTCGCCGATGACATTACTGACGAAGATCTCAAAGACGACAAAACATTTGCTGGAGGGGAAATATGAAATATGTAGCATTGCTAGAAGCGGTTACGCCGGTGGCGCATGGCGATACATCCATGCTGAACAACGGGAGCAATACCCGTATTTTCATGCGGCAAAATACCATTGTGAACGGATACCCGATGCAGGTGCCTGCCATTTCCGAAAATGCGCTGCGCAGCGTCATGGTACGCGCGCCGATCCATGATGAGCTGATGCAGCGCCTCGGTATTGGCGAGGGAGAGCTGCCGCAAGCGGTTGTTAATCTGCTGTGGTCTGGTGGCTCGATGGCGGCCGGCAGCAAAGCCCCGGCGCAAGCGATGGAAATCGGCCACAACTTGAAAAAGACCTACCCCTCACTCGACCTGCTCGGCGGGGCGGTGGACGGGTTCATTTTGCCCAAATCCCGCCTCAATTTGAGTGCGTGGCTGGTCTGTGCCGAGAACCGGCGCGCGCTGTCTTATGTCGCGCCGGAAATCTCTGAAACCGCGACGGTATCCGCGTTCGACATGATTGCCGAAGAAACCCGTACCCGTGGAACCGGCAGCGATAGCGAAGGTAATCAGATGGTGTACACCTACGAAACACTAACCGCTGGCGCACAAATCCTGGTCGAGTTTACCCTCGACCCGCATACCCCGGATTTAACGCGATCATGCCTGGGCGCTGCACTTGCCGCGTGGGACGGGTTCGTCGGCGGACAAGGTCGGCAGGGACGCGGGCGCATGGCGATAGTCAGCCATGACCTGCCTGCACCGGATGCCTATCATGAGTACGTTGCTACCAATACCGACGTGCTCCGTGATGGGCTGAAAGACGGTACTTTCGGGAGCAAGACTGTTCTATGCGCCTGAACAGGGAACGCCTGCCCGAAGTTTTCCCCAGCCATATCGAAAAGGGCTGGGGCTTCGTCGAGCTGGAAGAAAAATACGAGGCGTTGCCGATGTCGCCGTTGCACATCATGGCAATCATGGGCAGCCCTGTCGCCGCTGGTAGCGGTTATGACGTGCATCTGGACAGCCTGCTCTCTGCGGCTGTCCTCAATCTGCATCCCTGCTCCCCCAAATACACCGACAACATGGTAGTCCCGCTGCCGCTCAAATTGCTGTGGCTGCATGATGGCTGGCCGCTGTGGGCGGCCTCTGACATCATCCCCGAAAACCACATCGGCGCAGGGCGTGAATATTGGCACAAACGCTACCCCGAAAGCCGCATCGGGTTTGCCAAAAAACGAAATGCCAACACCTCGGCGGGGCGCTACCGTGAATACCGGGTGCCGATGCCGATAAACCATGCCGAACAAATGACCGCCTACGCCATCGGCAACCGTGATGAGGTGCAACGCTTGCTTGATGGATATGCCACCCATATCGGCAAAAAAGCCTCCTACGGTTATGGCCGCGTCCTGAAATGGGTGGTCAGAGAGGTGGAATTGCCGGAATCCGAGGCAGTGGACACGATATGCAGGAATCGGAGCATCCCGGCGGAATATGCGCGGATGATTGGCATAAGTGGTGGCTTGTTGCCCGCCGCAGGCTGGACGCCGCCCTACTGGTATCGACCCGCATTTGTCGCTTGCGTGGATGTGCGCCGATGACGCCGTTGGAACGCGCCGGATACATTGCCCACGGACACACCGCCGCGCATCGGAACAAAGTCGCCCGTGCTATGCGCCTGATCGCCGAACATCGCGATTACGCGGTATCTATTTCGTGGGGCAAAGACAGCGGCGTCATGTTGCACATGGCTGCAATGGTTTGTCCCAACATCCGCGTCATCAACATCCGCTATCCACATTGGGCGGAGCGCTTGGCAGACCATGACCGCGTGCGCGACGAGATGCTTGCGCGGCCGGAAATGGCAGTGGTGCGATACATCGAATTGCCTGCCCCAGGCATGTGGCAGGCATACGAAAAATTCGGCATCCACGACAACGACACAACCGAGGGGCGAGCGGCGACGGCGTGGTTCGACCGGCAATTTAACGCGGCCTTTGAGGCGGTCGAGGTAGCCGGGCATATTGTGGGGATGCGGGCAGGCGAGAGCCAGCGGCGGGCATGGAATATCCTGAAACGTGGCGTCCATTACCAGCGGCAAGACGGTCGCCGTATGTTGTTGCCGTTGGCTGGGTGGAGTGGCAAAGACGTCTGGGCATACACTGCCACCCACAACTTGCCATATCTACGCATCTATGACCATGCCACCTATGACCGCGACCGGCAACGCTCCGAGATTGCCTTGAGCAGTACCCAAAATCGGAGACTGCACGCGCAAGGCGAGTTTCAGGCGTGGCAAATGTGCTATCCTGCCGAATTTCAGGCATGGTGCAACCGGTGGCCAGAATTGGCGTATAGCTGATCATTAGTGGAGGTAATCTTGGGGCGCGTAGAAACTGGGGTATCTTTTTTTGGCTTGCCTGTGTTTGAAGGGAGATTGATACGGGAATCAGATATTGCCAAGTTGCCGTTTTATGATTTCTGGCGAGAGAGCTCGCTAGGGTCAACCCAGCCAATACTTGACGATGAATCTTATGTATATCTGCACGACTGGGAAGCGTTTTGTCGTTTGTTTATCAAGACAGGGAAACATCGATATTGTAATGGCAATAGGAGTTGACGTGCGGGCGCCCCGAAACTATACTAAATCCATTAGGTTGGAATGAGTGCAAGAAAATTCCATCGTAATGTTTCGATAGCCCGCCGCGTGCGGGCTTTTGTTTGCGCGGATTGTGGTCAAAAAAGCGGCCAATTTTTTTGCGAAATATCATGCAATCCGCTGATTGGATTTAGAAAACACCGGACATTTTTGCGGCCACGCTGAAGTGTCCCCCGCCCGCATCATGCGGGCTTTTTTATTGCCCGGAGGCAAGATGAACGCTGATTTTCAAACCGCGCTGCGCCTGCTCGCCAAGCATGAAGGCGGCTGGAGCGACCGCGATAAGGATGCCGACCCCGGCGGCAAGACGATGTACGGCATCACTCAGGACACTTACAACGACTGGTGCGAGCAGAAGTGCAAGCCGCGCGGCGAGGTGCGTCATATCGCCTACGCCGAGGCCGCCGCCATTTACCGCGCCAACTATGCCAACCCGATCCGCTATGAAGACCTGCCGCCGGGTATCGGCTACGCGGTGTTTGATTTGGCGGTGAACGCAGGGGTATCCAAAGCGGTGCGGCTGTTGCAGGAGGTGCTGGGTGTCAAAGCCGACGGCATCGTTGGCAGTCAGACGCTGGCAGCGGTGCGTGCCGCCAACCTGCCCGAGCTCATCAAGCGCTATTGCGCCGCCCGCCGCAAGTGGCAGTTGCGTCTGAAAAATGCCAAGAAGAACCCCGGCTGGGTGACGCGCATCAATGACGTGGAGCGCGATGCGCTGCGCATGGCGGGTGAGGCCGACAAGGCACGCCGTCCGGGGCAGTCGGTCAATGATGCCCGCAAGGCCGCCGTCGCCGCGCGTGGCGATGTGGCTACCGAGCCACCGCTTGACCATGTGCCGGATGACGGGCGCGGTGCCAAGGCATATGGCCGCGCTCGTGCGCCTGCCAGCGAGTATGTTGCCCCGGCCACCGGTGCGGCGGCGCTGATTGGTGCCGCGGCCGACACGGCAGCGAGTGCGGGCGACCTGCATGACAACCTTGCCCGCTTCCTGCCGCCGTGGCTGTGGTATCTGGTACTGGCGGCGGTGATCGGTTATTTGTGCTGGAAGGTGTTCCGTGCTCGCGCGGATTAAGTCGTGGGCGCTGTATGCGCTGGCCGGTGTTGTCTTCGCGTTGGCGGTCATGGTCAATCTGCTGCGCGCCAGGAATGCCCGTCTCACGCTGGAGATGGAGCGGCGCGAACGCTCCCGTTTGCAGGCCATCGCCGACGGTCTCAAGGCACGGGCAGCGCGCGCCAATCAGGCGGCGGTCGCATCACGGCGGGAGCGCGAGGAAGCCGAAAAAGGCATGAAGGAGGGACGGCGTGATTATTTCGAGAAGTAAGACGGCGGCTTTGGCCGCCGTTTTGGTTTTTGGTGCGGCGGGCTGTGCGCGGCAGGTGGAGTTTGTACCTTTGCCGCCCGCGCCCTGCCCGCCGATGCCTGCCTTACCCGTGGTTAAGGGTGGGGATTTGATGATGTTATCCGATGAGACCTACCGCGACCTCGTCGAGCGAGAGTTGCGGCTCAAAGAGCATATCGGGCAGTTGAGGAGTATGTGCGATGACGAAAGAAACTGAAGACACCCACAAAGCAGTGTTTGATTGGCGTATCAGCATGGGCAATTTGCTGGTTGTCGTTGGCATGATTGGTAGCGGGTTTTGGTTTTTGGCGAACGTGGACAAATCTAATGCACTACAGGACGCCAAAATCGAGAACTACCAAACTGCGATGCAAACGGCAATCGAAGCAGAGCGGCAGGCGCGCAAAGATGCAGGTGCTGTTGAGCAGCAGGCGCGCCGAGAGGCAGACCAGGATTTGCGCATCCGCATGGATGCAGACCGCGCGGAGCAACGGCAGCAGTACGCAGAGATGCGCCAGCAGTTCGCGAAGCTCAACGACAAAATTGACGCATTGCTCAAGGAGAAGGGGCAGTAATGGCACGTCTGACCGATGTGCAATGGGAGGCGATGAGAGCCGCCCATGAAGCGCATGGCAAGTCTTTTTCGGAGCTGGCGGATGAGTATGGCATCCACAAGTCCAATATCAGCCGCCGGGCGAAAGCAGAGGGCTGGAATCAGGAGAAAACGCAACGCCTGATTACGGCAACTGTTGAGAACGAAAAAGAAAAAATCGCGTTGCGCAACGAAACGCAACAGCTCAATGCAACGTTGCGCGAAGAGGTGCGACGTGAAGTAAGCGACCGTTTGGCGCTGGAGTTGCAACGCAATGAGGACTTGCAACGACTACGAGGAGCCGCGATGACACTTGCCGGCAAAGCAGTGATGATGGCTGATGCGGCAGAGAAGATAGAAGAAGTGAAAGGGGCGATGGCAGTCGTCGAGGGCGCATCAAGGGTAGTCAAGACGCAAAGCGAATGCGTGCTGGGCAAAGCGCCCGACACCGCGATCCAAATCAACAACAACGCCCCGGCGCGGATTGAACGGGTGATTGTCGATGCGCATTGACACCCCGCGCTGGGCGGTACCGCTGTTGCAACCGGCACGTTACAAGGGCGCGCATGGTGGTCGGGGCGGTGGCAAGTCGCATTTCTTCGCGGAAGCCGTGGTTGAGGCGCATCTGCTTGACCCGGACAGCAAGACCGTCTGCATCCGCGAGATTCAGAAATCGCTGCGCCACAGCGTGAAGGCGCTCATTGAGGCCAAAATCGAGAAGCTCGGCGTGCTGTCGCATTTCGATATTCAGCGCGACCTCATCCTCAACCGCCACGGTGGCGGGCTGATTATCTTCCAGGGAATGCAAGACCATACCGCCGACAGTATCAAGTCGCTGGAGGATTTTGACCGTGCCTGGATTGAGGAGGCGCAGACCATTTCGGCGCGCTCGTTGCGCCTGCTGCGACCAACCATCCGCAAGGCAGGGAGCGAGATTTGGGCATCATGGAATCCCGAAAACGAGACCGACCCGATTGACCAACTACTACGCGGCGAGGGGAAACAGCCCGGTAGCATCGTGGTTGAAGTCAATCTGCACGACAATCCCTTTGCGAGCAAAGAGACGTGGGACGAGTATTACAACGACCGCGACCGCGCGAAACGACAGCAGGAGGCGGGCGACAAGAATGCCTGGGCGGACTTTGAACACGTCTGGCATGGCAAGTATGCCGTGCTATCGGCGGCGCAGGTGCTGGCGGGCTGTTACCGCATTGAGGCATTGGAGCCGCAACCGCATTGGGACGGCCCCTATTTCGGCGTGGACTGGGGCTTTGCCAGCGATCCGACGGTGATGGTCAAGTGCTGGATAGACGGCAAGACGCTCTATGTTGAGCAAGAGGCATGGGGAGAGCACGTGGAGACGGTGGACGTTCCGGCGCTGTTTGACCGCATCGAGGGTGCGCGACAGCACGTCATCCGTGCCGACAGCGCCCGACCGGAGATGATTAGCCACCTGCGCAATCACGGTTATCCGGGGATGCGGGCGGCAGACAAATGGCCGGGGAGTGTCGAGGACGGCATCGGCTGGCTGCGCGGCATGGATATTGTCATCCACCCGGATTGCCGCCACGTCGCCGAAGACTTCCGTCTGTGGAGTTACAAGACCGACCGCCTCACCGGCGACGTGTTGCCGAAGCTGGAAGAAGGCCACGACCACGGCCCCGACTGCCTTCGCTATGCCTGCGCGCCGATGATTCGCCGGGGCGGGATGGGCGTGAGCAGCGTGGTGGCATCCGCCCGGCGGCGCATGGGCAACCGATTATGAGGACAGCAATGTTTTGGGGATTATTCAAAGCCAAACCGGGCAAAGCGCCAAACAAGGCGCGACCGGTCAAGGCGGGGGCGCAGTTTGTCGTACCGACCTACAACCTGAGCGCCGCCGACGTGGACGAGGTGCTCAAGCGCGCCAACCTGACCCGCACCGACCTGCTCAAGCTGCTCTACGATGACGAGATTTCCGGCTGCGTTTCCCGCCGTACCGCTGCCGTTATGGGCAACGCCTGGCACATCGAGGGCGACAACACCGACTGGCTCTATGAGGCAGTATCCGCCGTGTACGAGGATGCAGTGCGTATCATGATGCAGGCATTGTGGATCGGCTCCAGCATCGGCGAACTCATCTGGCAGGACGGCGTGCAAAAGACAATCCGCGCCGTCGTGCCGCGCGTCATCGAACAATTCAGAACGGTGGACGGCGGGCTGGTGTGGAAAGCGCCCGGCGGCGAAATCCCGGTCATCCCGGAAAAAGTGCTGCGCGGCGCGGTCAATGTGAACGAGACCAACCCCTACGGCGATGCGTTGCTCTCCCGCGTCTATTGGGCGTGGTTTGCCAAGAACTACGCCGAGCAGTTTTGGAACAAGTTTGCCGAGCGCCACGCCTCACCGCTGACTGTCATCAAGAGCGCGGTCAATACCGCCAACCGGGACGAGGCGCAGCGGGATTTGGCGGCGCTGGCGGCGGCGGGTTCGCAGGCGGTGGCGGACGGTGTTGTCGCCATGAGCGACCAGGACACCATCGAGTTCATCACCGCCAACGACGACGGCACGGCGCACGAAAAATACACCCGCCACCAAATCCAGCGCATCCAAAAGACGCTGTTGGGACGGGTGCTGACCTCCGAACTGGAGACCGGCTCACGCGCGGCGCAGGAGACCGACGACGGCTTCACCCGCAACATTGCCGACGCCGATTTGACCTTTGTCGAGCGCGGGATGAACCACATCGTTGATTGCCTGCTGACGGTGAACGGTATCAACCCGGACGGGGTGTACTTCACTTACGAGCGGGCGCAGACCATAGACAAGAGCCGCTGGGAGCGCGACGTGGCGCTGCTCAACACCGGCAAAATCGAGCTGACCGAACAATACTACCGCGACAACTACGGCCTTGAGCCGCAACATTTCCGCGTGGTAGCCGCCGCGCCTGCTACCCCGAAACTCTCGCTGTCGCTGTCGCTCACGCCGGGGGCGCAAGAGGTGGAGGACGGGATTACCGCCGCGCTCAAACACGCGCCGGAGATGCTGGGCGTGGAAGCCGTGCTGGCGGTGGCGCGAGAAGCCCGTGACGAAACCGACCTGGTGCGGCGGCTGGCATTACTCTACGACGACCACGACGACAGCCAGTACACCGACTGGCTCGCCGGGGCGCTGGCACTCGCTGCGGCACAGGGCTACGTCCACGCCGACAAGGGGCGCTACTGATGAACTATCCCGATGCCGCCGACTACCTGCGCGCCCGTGGCGTTGAGCCTGCCGCCGAGTTCTATGCCCGGCTGGAAACCTTGCGCAAAGAAGCGTGGACGCTCGCCAAAATCAGCGACGTCGAACAAATCGAGCAGGTCAAACAAAGCCTCATCAAGGCATTGCAGGAAGGCAAGAGCTTCCGCGAATGGCAACAGGCGCTGACCCCGGAAATGCTGGCGCTGCCGAAGCACTATCAGGAGACCGTGTTCCGCACGGCGGTGCTGTCATCCTACAACGGGGCGAAATGGACGCACTTCCGCGCCCATGCCGAACGCCGCCCCATCCTGCGCTATACCGCCATCAACGACAGCCGCACCCGCCCGGCCCACCGTGCCCTGCACGGACTGATGATGCCGGTAGATGACCCGCGCTGGCAGAATCTGGCGCCGCCTCTTGGCTTCGGGTGTCGCTGTACCCTGGTCAGCCTCTCCGACAAACAGGCGAAGGCGCTCGGCTACACCGGCGCGCCTGCCGACCTCCCCACATGGGAAGACAAACACGGCGTCAGCCATACCGCTGCGGCGGACAAAGGCTGGAGCAGCCCGGAACGGCGCGACCTCGCCGATTACCTGCGGCAGAAAGAAGCAAAAGCCGGACTTGGCAAGGCAACATACACGGAACAGCCACCATCATTGCCACCGCCGGAACAATGGAAAGAAGTCGCCAAAATGGGCGAAGAAATATGGCAGAAACACGCAGACCTGCTGGACAATATCAATTTTGATTGGCTGAAATATAAAACACCATATCAAATGGATGAAGTCATCCCGGAAAAACGGAATGAATTTCTGAATGCGTTACTGGAAGTTTTTGAGCGCGAGGGAATCGAAACCGGCGCAACAGCCAAAGCAGAAGGCGATGCTACCAAGAAATTCCAGGATATTATTAAGCGCTATCCTGCATCATGGGTTAATAAAGCGAATGAATTGGGGTCGGTATATATCCGAGATTTGAAAGGCCGTGGATACCACGTCTATATAACCGAAAGAATGTCGCAATATGTAAACAACAAGGGATGGCTGCAAGCCAATGGATACGGTGTGTTTTACAAATTATCGGGTGATTTCAAAGCGGGCGACAGTCTGCTTTACCTGAACAATATGGGCATCAAGGGAGTTTCTCACGAAGCCGGACAAATAAGTATTCATGAATATGGGCATCGACTTCAAAGAGCAATCCCAGAGCTGGATGATTATTTCAAACAATTTTGGATTGACCGTACAGCAGGTGAAAAAACAAAACCATTGGCAGATTTTGCAGAAGAAAAAGGTACGTCTCATTATTCACGCAAGGAAGTAGGTCGTGAGGATAATTTTGTGGACGGTTACATTGGGCGCAATTACGGCGACGATGACAACCCGCAGCCGAGAGAAGTGCTGACCATGACATTTCAAGCATTGCTTGGTGGAGATGTTCACCTGTTGAAAAAACTGCTGGACAATGACCGCGAAATGTTATACTTGGGGGTAGGATTATTGACGAGGTTCAACCCGTGAAAACATTGGAATTTACCTTCAGAGGCGCGGCTTTCGTGCTGGATTTGACGTCCGGAGAACTGCGCGGCGATGATGGCGATGCGCGCAAGGAAATCGAGCTTGCCACCGCGATTGGGCGGCAGGGCGGCGGATGGTACGACAGCGCGGGGGTCTTTATCCCGGTGCGCATTACCGACCCCATGCGCGATGCCAAACAGTTTTCCGCCTGCATCTTCAGCATCGCCCCACACAAAAAAGATTTCCCGGAGGAGTTGTATCCCTACGCGCCGCTAATGCGTCCGGTGGACGAAGGAGAACCGCTCAACCCGTTCACGGCGACCAAAGAGGAACGCCAGCAGTATGACGATGCTGTGGACAGGCTGCTTGCAGCAGGAGCCGTGTTTTAACCCCCAATATGGGATTTTCCCACATTTCCCCAAAGCCCCCACGCGGGGCTTTTTTAATGCCCGCCACACGCGGTTTTTTTAATCCCCCAAAAAGGAGCCATCCATGACCACGCAAACCATCCAGTACGACAAGCCGTCCTTCCTCCATTGGGAGGCCAACCCGACCAACAGCCGCACCCGCGTCAAGGCCGCCAAGGCGGTCAAGGCGGTGCTGTGCGAGAAGCCGATCGCCCT
>ERZ773100.826-NODE-826-length-15280-cov-9.744696_pt1 | contig 15280 bp, 15 predicted proteins | sample MGYA00511119_ERZ773100 | MGnify/ENA primary metagenome ERZ773100 (study PRJEB29015, sample SAMEA2738000) | human oral metagenome | biome: human oral; feature: human-associated habitat; material: dental | place: China | collected 2111 ...
AGTAAAACCTGCTTATATATTTGAATTTAAAGTATCAAAGACAATAAAGGGGTTATCTGCAAAAGCAGAGGAAGCTTTAGAGCAAATAAAAGAAAAACAATATGATGCAGGATTAAAAGAAAAAGGAATATCTAAGATATATAGAATAGGAATAGCATTTAAAGGTAAGAATGTAAAGGTAAAATATGAAGTTTAAAAAATAAAGTGTATTCATATGGTATTCATTTTAATTATGTATACTAGGTATATAAGAGTTTAAATAAAGATTATTAAAAGTTTTCTTGAGTTATAAAAATATATAAAAATGTTCATCTTTAATTCATAAAAGTAGTTTACTATAAAAATATAGAGATAGATAACGAAATTAAAACGAAAAATTTATTTTTAATTCATATTTATGATTTATAATGTAAGTATAAAGATGAAAAATAAGATTTGAATGAAAATAGAATTGATAACAAAAGGAGAGGATTTAAATGAAAAAAATATTAATAATAGGAGCAATAATTTTAGGAAGTATAGGATTTTCAACAAGTGCTTTAGCAGCAATAAGTGAACAACAAGCAAAGGATATAGTAAAAAAAGAAGCTCCAAATGGACAAATAACAAAGTTTAAACTAGATAAAGAAAATGGAAGAATGGTTTATGAAATAGAAGTCATGGATGGAAATATTGAAAGAGATTATGAAATAGATGCTGAAACAGGAGCAATAGTAAAATTAGAACAAGAACAAAAGAATCATGGAAATAATAATTCAGTAAATAATCCAAAAATTTCTTATGATAAAGCTAAAGAAATAGCATTAAAAAATTCTAAAAATGGAAAATTTAAAGAAATAGAATTAAAACATAAAAATGGTGTATTAGTATATGATGTAGAAATTGCTGAAGGATTTATGGATAGGGAATTCCTTATAGATGCAAATACAGGAGAAATTTTAAGAGATAAAAAAGATTTCTAATAATTATGTTACCCCACCCTAATAAAGTTAATATAGATATAAAAAACCACAAGTTTCCCCTCATTCTTGTGGTTTTTTACATTATTTGAATTTTTTAGCTTTATAATTTTTTAAAGATTTTGAAAAGAAATATAAGGTTATAACTAAAAAAACTGAAGATAACCAAATAGCTTTGCCTAAGAAAAATCTTCCTAAAAATATTGATAATGTTGCACCTGTAATAAAAGAAAGTATCATACTTAAATGGCTTAAAGAAATTCTTAATTTACTGCTATCTCCTGTTTTTAAAAATCTAACAAAATTAGCAGAAGCTTGTTTTACATGGTTAGTACAAAATGGAGTAGCCATTCCCATTCCATGTGCCTTTTCAAAGGTATTAAATTGCATTGCAGCAGTAAAAGCTATACTAAAATTTGTAAATTCAAAAGGAGCAGTTTCAGGGATAAAGCCTAAACATATGGTTACAATAAGACTAAAAAATAGTAGAATTCTTTCCCAAATCAAAAAGGAGATTTTATTAATTTCTTTTGAAATAAACTCAGCTGTGATTATTCCACAGAAGTAAGCTAAAAATGTGGCAAGAGCATTTTTAATAAGAGCAGTGTCCCAAGAAGCAATACCCAATGATAAAAATACTAAGTTACCAGTTTGGGCATTTACAAAAACTTTTCCTCTTAATGAATAAGTAAATCCACCCCAAAAACCTGCTATTAACATTAACATACAAAAAAGCCAAAGTCTTTCATTTGGAGCGAATTCTTCTTTATTATCAAAAAATTTTTTTAATTTTTGTTTATTCATATCTCTCCCTTCTTTTAAAAAATATATTTTTAAAATTATATCATAAAAATTAAAAAATATTCAAAATTTGTGATAATATATAGATAAATTTTAAGAGGATACAAGGGTGAGAAAAGATGAAAGCTAAAATAAAAAATATAGATTTTTTAAAAGTTAAAGATAATGAAAATACTTATTATGGTTTTTCACAAGAATGGTATAAAGATATATGGCAACAAAAAGCTGGTTGTGGAGCAACTGTCGCATCAAGTATTATAAGTTATTATAATCAGATAGATAATTTTAAGGAACTTGGTATTTCAGATGCCTTAAAAATAATGGAAGAGTTATGGTTTTATCTCTTACCCACTGAACATGGACTTAACTCAATAAAATTATTTTATGATGGAATTAAAAATTATTATAATAATAAAGGAGTTACAATAGACTACATAAATGTAGACATAAAAAATAAACCTAGTTTAGATAAAATTATAGATTTTATAGGAAAAGAGCTTTTGGAAGATAGACCTATTGCTTTTTTAAATCTATGTAATGGTGAAGAAAATAATTTAGATAAATGGCATTGGGTTGTAGTAGTAGAGATATTTGAAGAAAATGGGGAATATTTTTTAAATATAATTGATGACAAAGAAATTCTGAAAATTAATTTATCACTATGGTACAGAACTATAACAAATGATGGTGGTTTTATTACATTTAAATAAAAATTTTAATATTTAAAAAAATATAGTTGAAATTATAATGAATAACTGTTATTATATTATAGATGTAAAATTATTCTTTCATTAATTTTTAAAGTCATTTTAATAATTATGTGGGATAAGTAATTTTACTAAAATTATAAATTCAGGAGGTTTTAGAGAATGACTGATATTCAAATTGCACAAGCAGCTAAAAAGGAAAACATTGTAGAAATTGCTAAAAAATTAGGGTTGACAGAGGACGATATAGAACAATATGGAAAATATAAAGCTAAGGTTAATTTAGATGTTCTTCAAAAGAGCAAAAGACCTAATGGAAAATTAATTTTAGTAACAGCAATAACACCTACTCCAGCTGGAGAAGGAAAATCAACTGTAACTATTGGGCTTACACAAGCTTTAAATAAAATAGGTAAATTATCAGCAGCAGCAATAAGAGAACCATCTTTAGGACCAGTTTTTGGAATGAAAGGTGGAGCAGCAGGTGGAGGATATGCACAAGTTGTTCCTATGGAAGATATAAACCTACATTTCACTGGTGATATGCATGCAATAGGTATAGCTCATAACTTAATCTCTGCTTGTATAGATAACCATATCAATTCTGGAAATGCTTTAGGAATTGATATAACTAAAATAACTTGGAAAAGAGTTGTGGACATGAATGACAGAGCTCTTAGAAATATTGTTATTGGACTTGGAGGAAAAGCTAATGGATATCCAAGACAAGATTCTTTCCAAATTACAGTTGGATCTGAAATAATGGCAATACTTTGCTTATCTAACTCAATAACAGAATTAAAAGAAAAGATTAAAAATATAGTTTTTGGAACTTCATTAGATGGAAAATTATTAAGAGTTGGAGATTTACATATAGAAGGAGCAGTTGCAGCTCTTCTTAAAGATGCTATAAAACCTAACTTAGTTCAAACATTAGAAAATACACCTGTATTTATCCATGGAGGACCATTTGCTAATATAGCTCATGGATGTAACTCTATACTTGCTACAAAAATGGCATTAAAATTAACTGACTATGTTGTTACAGAAGCAGGATTTGCTGCAGACTTAGGAGCAGAAAAATTCATAGACATCAAATGTAGACTTGGTGGATTAAAACCTGATTGTGCTGTTATAGTTGCAACAGTTAGAGCTTTAGAACATCATGGAAAAGGTGACCTAAAAGCTGGATTAGAAAACTTAGATAAACACATAGACAACATTAAAAATAAATATAAATTACCATTAGTTGTTGCAATTAACAAATTTGTAACAGATACTGATGAACAAATCGCTATGATAGAAAAATTCTGTAATGAAAGAGGAGCAGAAGTTTCTCTATGTGAAGTTTGGGCAAAAGGTGGAGAAGGTGGAATAGACCTTGCAGAAAAAGTTCTAAGAGCAATAGATGGAAATAAAACTGAATTTGATTATTTCTATGATATAAACTTAACTATCAAAGAAAAAATTGAAAAAATCTGTAAAGAAATCTATGGAGCAGATGGAGTTGTATTTGCACCTGCAACTAAAAAAGTATTTGACGTAATAGAAGCTGAAGGATTAAATAAACTTCCAGTATGTATGTCAAAAACTCAAAAATCAATTTCTGATAATCCAGCATTATTAGGAAAACCTAGTGGATTTAAGGTAACTATAAATGATCTTCGTCTAGCTGTTGGAGCAGGATTCGTTATAGCTATGGCAGGAGATATTATAGATATGCCAGGATTACCTAAAAAACCATCAGCAGAAGTAATTGATATTGATGAAAATGGAGTTATCTCTGGATTATTCTAAGAAAATATTGACAAATATTAGATTTAAGATTATAATTAATCAACAATATAAGTATTGTTCCTAGACTATCAAGGTGATGATAGAACTTACTTGGAGAGATGGTAGGAACCCACATAGGGGCTTATACTGTGTTTATGTTGAAGAAATACAACTAAAAATTTTTCCAATCTCAAAATGAATATTTATTGTGCCTGTTATGTATTTAACAGGCTTTTTTCTTGGGGGAGTACAAAAATGGTAGAAAAATATATGGAGAGAAATAAAAAAATTTCTATTAGTCAAGTAGATATTTTAGAATTTTTTAATTTTTATAAGGAAATAGCGAAATATCAGTATTTGTATACATTAGAAAATAATCTAAAAATAAAATTAGCATTTAATGAAAGTAATTTTCCACATTTATTAGGTTTACATAAATTCAAAATAGTTTCAAAGTATAGAAAACAATCTGACATAATTGAAGCAATAAAATTTTTAAAGATTAGTTTATGAAAGATGGAGTTCATTCACTCCATTTTTTATTTTCTAACAAACTTTTACTTATCCTCTCAGTTAATTACCTACAAACTTTTAAAAGTAATTTTAAGAAAAGTTCTGAAAATAAAAGAAATATATTTTTAAAATAGAACAAATATATTTTTTAATTGTTATCTATATTTTTCTATGCCAACTGTGTTAAAATGCTTTCAATAAATAAAGCAGGAGGAAAAAAGATGAAGAAATTATTAACAATATTAGGATTGATGTTAGGTTTAACAACTTTATCAGTGGCAGCTGAAAAGGAAATAAAAGTAGGAATAACACAAATAGTAGAACATCCATCATTAGATGCTGCAAGAAAAGGTGTGGAAAAAGCTTTAAAAGAAAAGGGAAAAGGAAAAAATATAAAAATAGAATACCAATCAGCACAAGGAGATTTTGGAACAGCACAACTAATTGCTAAGTCTTATGCTTCATCTAAAAAAGATGTAATAATTGCAATATCAACTCCAAGTGCCCAAGCTGCACTTAATGCAACAAAGACTATACCAATAGTCTATACAGCAGTAACAGATGGAGCTAGTGCAGGATTAAAAGGAAATAATATAACAGGGACTTCTGATATGTCACCTTTGGATAAACAAGCAGAGCTTATTAAAACTCTACTTCCAAAAGCAAAAAAAGTAGGTTTTATATATAATCCTAGTGAACAAAACTCATTGCTATTATTAGAAAAATTTAAAGGAATTGCAAAAGCAAAAGGACTTACTGTTGTAGAAAAAGGTGTTAGCTCAGTAAATGATATTAATTTAGCAATAGATTCTTTATTAAGTCAAATAGATGTTCTATATATACCAACTGATAATTTAATATTCTCATCAGCTAGTTTAGTTATACAAAAAGCTAATAAAAAGAATATTCCAGTTATAGCCTCAACAGCTGACATAGTTGAAAAAGGAGCTTTGGCAACAGAAAGTATAGATTATGAAAAATTGGGATATCAAACAGGAGAAAGAGTAATAGATATTTTAAATGGAAAAAATCCTAAAGATATTCCAGTGGAAACTTTAAAACAAACAACTTTGGTTGTAAATCAAAAAATAGCTAAGAAATATAATATATCACTTGATAATCCTAAGTTAAAAAATGCAGTAAAAAAATAAAAAATAACTTATTACTGAGTAGATTTCTTAACGATAAAAAAATCAAGAATTCGCTGCAAATTCAACCAACTCGCTAACAAGTTAGCTCAAACATGTTGAGATTTGCTCGGCTCATTCTATTTGATTTTTTATCTAAAATCTACATTCGTAATTCATTTATTTTTTTAATCTAATATTAGGTAGAACAGATGATAGTAGAAGGAGTAGAAAAAAATGTTACAGGCTACGATAGAGCAGAGTTTAATATTTGCAATAATGGTTTTAGGAGTTTATATATCTTTTAGGATATTAAACTTTCCAGATATGACAGTTGATGGAACTTTCCCTTTGGGAGCAGCAATTTCAGCAAAGTTACTGACTTTAGGAGTAAATCCATATTTAACATTGTTAGTTGCACTTGTAGCTGGAGCAGCAGCAGGAGCAGTAACAGGACTTATCCATGTGAAATTAAAGGTTAAGGATTTACTTGCAGGAATTTTAGTTATGACTGCTCTATATAGTGTAAATTTAAGAGTTATGGAAAAGTCGAATATACCATTATTCGAGGAAGATAATATATTCAATACTGAATATTCAATGATGATAACTATTGTAGTTTTAATTTTGATAAGTAAATTTCTTTTAGATTATTTGTTGAAAACAAAGTTTGGTTTTGCTTTAAAAGCCTTAGGAGATAATGAAAATTTAATTGTGTCTTTAGGATTAAATGAAGAAAAATACAAGATATATGGGCTTATGATAGCAAATTCCTTTGTAGCTTTTTCAGGAGCTGTACTTGCACAATATCAAGGTTTTGCTGATGTAGGAATGGGAACAGGAATTATAGTTATAGGGCTTGCCTCAATAATAATTGGAGATACCCTATTTGGAAAAAGAAGAAGATTGGCAGGGACTACAATAGTGATAATTGGTTCAATACTGTATAGAGGAGTTATAGCAGTAACTTTATCTATGGGTATGGATGCCAGCGATTTAAAATTAATTACTTCTGTGATTGTAATTATTATTTTGTGGATACAAAAGCAAAAAGATAAAAGGAGAAAATAATTATGATAAATATATCAAATATTAAAAAGACATTCTATTCTGCATTAGGAGAAGAAAAAGCTGTATTTAATGGATTAAATTTAGAAATAAATCAAGGAGATTTTATCTCTGTTATTGGAAGCAATGGAGCAGGAAAGACTACTCTACTTAACACTATTAGTGGAAATATAGATTTAGATGATGGCTATATTGAGGTTGATGGAAAAAATATAAATAATTTAGCTAAGCATAAAAGAGGAGAATTCATATCTAAGGTTTATCAAAATCCTGCATTAGGAACAGCTCCTTCTATGACTATATTTGAAAATTTATCTATGGCTGATAATAAAGGAAAAATATTTGGTTTAAGTTTAGGTTTAAATTATTCAAGAAAAGAATACTATATGAGTTTATTAAAAGAGTTAGATTTAGGTCTAGAAAATTTGCTAGATACAGAAGTTCAATATCTATCAGGTGGGCAAAGACAATGTCTTGCACTAATAATGGCAACTTTAAATCAGCCGAAAGTTTTATTACTTGATGAACATACTGCTGCCCTAGATCCTAAAACTTCAAAAATAATCATGGATAAAACAGAAGAAATAGTTAAAAAATCTGAAATACCTACTCTTATGATAACTCATAATTTACAAGATGCTATAAGATATGGAAATCGTTTAATTATGCTTCATAATGGAGAAATTATTTTAGATATAAAAGGAAAAGAAAAAGAAGAATTGACACAAGATGCTTTAATGGAAATCTTCCAAAAGAAAGCAACTTACTCAGATGTAATGTAGTCTCTTTCACCTCCTTATAAAGAGATTAGGAGGAAGAAAAATAAAAATGAAGCGACTATAATTATAGCATTGTATAAAAAAAATTTCTATGTTATAATTAATTAGGTGAAAAGATTAAAAACAAAGAGAATGAAGTAAAATAACACTTGTTACAGCAGGTGTTATTTTTATTTCTTGGTAAAATCTAAATTTGTGATATAATAGATAAAATTATGCAATTTTTTCCTATGGAGGTGAGAAGTTTTGAAAAAAATAAGAGTTACAGTTCCTGAAGATGTTTGGGATATAATAAAAATAGATCAAGAAGACTTTGGAATAAATAACAATAAATTCTGTAATTATATTTTAGAAAAATTAAAGTTTAATAGAAAAATTGAAACAGAAAAATTACTTCAAGCTCAAGGAAGAACTCATAAAAAGATTATTCAATTTGATTTAAATGTCAATAATAAAGAGATATATTATAATATTTTAAAATCTAATGAGGTTGAAATTGAAGCTGAGTATTTTAGAGAATTATTTGAAATATATTGCTCTAAATTTAAGTACCAAAGAGAATTATTTATCTATGAAGATAAGTTAAAATCTATATTAGATGCCATAAAAGATGAAAATAAATTAAAAATAAAATATTTTTCTGAAATCATTGATATAGACCCAATCTTCATTCGTAGAGAAGATAAAGGAAATGAAAACTTCTTATTTTGTTATGTTGAAAAATTAAACTCTTATCAAAACTATAAATTAAAAGAAATGGAAATAGTGGCTATATTACCTGAAAAAATGAAAAAAAGAGATAAAAAGTTCATAGAGAGTATGAAGAAGAAGTATGATCCATTTTTAGGAAAGGCTACAACTATAAAGGTTAAATTGACAACCTTAGGAGAGAGTTTGTTAAAAACTTTTACTGAATATAGACCAAAATCAATAAAAAATGAAAAAGATATTTATTATTTTGAAACATCAGAAGAACAAGCAAAGATGTATTTTAGAGGTTTCTCAAAAGAAGCTGAAATATTAGAGCCTCCTTCATTGAGAGAAGAAATAATAAAAGAATATCAGGAGGCTTTAAATATATACAAATAAGGGAGCTGTTATATTGCAACAACTCCCTTTTAAATTTTATAATTCTTTTAAATCTTCATCTGTCAATCTATCTTTTATTGGTTTTGATTTATCAAGAGGATTTAAACAAATTAAGAAATAAGCATAAATTATAGCTACCAATGGATTTACTAAACCTAAAATATGGTATCTTCCATATTGGAAAGCACTTACTCCTAGAGTTGCTAAATAAACAGCTCCACAAGTAGACCAGGGTACAAGTCCAGATGTTAATGTTCCAGCATCTTCAAGAGTTCTTGATAGATTTTCAGGAGCAAGATTTAATTTTTTATATACTTTCTTATACATTTGCCCTGGAATGACTATTGACATATATTGATCTGCTGCTGCAAAGTTACATAAGATACACATAAGAACATTTGAAGTAATTATTGAACCTCTTCTTCTTAAGTGTTTTAAAACAGCCTCAATTATTGTGTCAATACAGCCTATTGATTTTATAGCACCACCAAATGCTAAAGCACACATTACAAGAGAGATAGTTTCCATCATGAAAAGTAAGCCACCTCTATTTAGTAATTTATCAACAATAGCATTTCCAGTTTCTATACTAGGTCCTTCATATAATGCAGAAAGTATAGTTGTTAAATCTACACCTTGATAGAAACACATACCTACACCTGCAAGAGTACCAATTAACATTCCTGGAACAGGAGGAACTTTTAAAAATATTACAACTATTATTATAATTGGTGGAATAAATATTAAAGGAGTAATCTTAAAATTATTAGCTATTGTTGTTGTAATATTTTCTATTGCGTGGTTATCTATATTAGCACTTCCAAAATTTCTACCTAAAAAAGCAAATATTAGTAGAGCAATTAAAAAACTTGGAATAGTTGTTTTTAACATATGTCTTACATGGTCAAATAATCCAGCTTCTGCTGTGGCAGCAGCAAGGTTTGTACTATCAGAAAGTGGTGATAGTTTATCTCCAAAAGAAGCTCCACTTACAACAGCACCTGCAACTAATGGTGCAGGTATACCCATTCCTACTCCAATTCCCATAGCAGCAGTTCCCATTGTACCAGCTGTTGTCCATGCACTACCAGTTGAAACACTTATAATTGCACACATAACAGGCAGAATAATAAGGAATATTCTAGGTGTAAATAATTTTAAACCATAATATATCATACCTGGAACAACCCCACCTACTATCCAAGAACCTATCAAACACCCTACAATCAACATAATAAAATTAGCTTGTAATCCCATTTTATTAGTTTCTATCATAGAATCTTCAATTTCTTCATAGGAGTAGCCTAAAAAATGTCCTATTATACAAGTAATTGCAATTCCTAAAATTAATGGAATTTGAGCAGGAGAACCAAAGACTAAAGTTCCCAGTAACATAAATATAATTAGAAAAATAAATGGTAATATTGCTATAAAAAGTGATGGCTTAACTTTTTCTTTTGACATATCTAAAACCTCCTAATTATTTAATTACCTTATCTAAATTCTATAACTTATTTATTATTTGTAAAATATATTTATTTTATATTTTTCATAATAAAAATTAATGTTAGATAATAAAAAAATTGTTGCAAATATAATTCACAACAATTGTTAAATATTATTTAATTTTAATTGAAGCATTAATTAGAACGTTGGTAATGCTTCAAGGAAGATAATATCCTTTCTGTCCTTAGCATCTCCTTCTGCAAGTATAGCAGCCTTTGCCACAACATTTGCTCCAGCTTTTTCTACTAGCCTTTCAAGTGCTTTTAAAGATTGTCCAGTTGAGATGACATCATCAATTAATGCTACTCTTTTTCCTTTAATTTTGTTAGCATCTTGATTATTTAAATATAATTTTTGTGAATTAGTTGTTGTTATAGAATTAACTTCAACTTCAATAGGTTCTTCCATATATGCTTTTATACTTTTTCTAGCAACAATATATTCATTTAAATTTAAAATTTTAGATATTTCATAAGCCAATGGAATACCTTTTGCTTCAGCAGTTACTACAAAGTCAACCTCTGGTAATTTTTTAGCTATCATAGGAGCTGTCTTTTTAACAATTTCAGTGTCCCCCAAGATAACAAAACTAGCTATTGATAGATCATAAGAAAGTTTTATTATAGGTAACTCTCTTGTAAGTCCAGCAACATGTAAAGTGTAAGTTTTCATAAATTCCCTCCTTATCCAATAAAGACAAAAATATATTTTACAACTAATGCCACAAGTAAACCTATAAATGGATCATTAGCAGCAGTAACTGTCATAGCAGTAGCAGCAACAACATAATCTTGTGGTGTTCCTCCTGAAAAAGCAAGAGAAGCATTTGTAGGAACAGTTACTATAGCTCCCAAAATAAATAAGAAACCATGAACAGAGTGTCCAGGAATATATTTACTAATTTTAGGTAGTAAACCAAAGAATAAAATAACTGCCATTATAGCCATCATTAAAACTCCACTAGTTAAAGGGTTTGGTGCAGCAGCAGTAGCAGATATAATAGCTTCAACTGGTCCACCACCAAAAAGTGAAGAAACTGCATCAGCAAGCCCAGAATAGATAGTTAAAAGGTCTATATTGGCTTCATATTTTCCAGTCATAGAAGCTGTTATATTTCCAAAAGCTATATTTGCTCCAATAGTCAAACATGCAAGAGCTAAAGCACCTCGAATAACATTCAAATTTATAATAGGTTTTTTGATTTCAATTTTTTTGTAATTTTCAATAATTCCACCACCAAAATTAATTTTAAAAATATTGGCAACTAAACTTGAAAAAATTACACAAGCTACAATAGTGTAAACTAAATTTTGTCCAAAGAAAAAATAAGTTATAAAAGCAGATACAATAGAGCTAGCAGTAACAATCCTACTTTCTTTTAAACCAGATAAAGCTATTCTAGTCAACATTATTCCAACTCCTGCCATCATTGCATTGATGATAGTTGAACCAGCAAAATTGACTATTGTGGATAAAGTTCCTGTAAGTCCCAATATAACCATAGCTAAACCAGAAAATAATATTATTGAAAGCCTTTCTCTAATATCTTTTCCTAACATTCCTGCAAGAGCTATTGTTTCTGCTTGGAATGAAATAGGAATAGCAGAACCATATAATAAACAAGCCACAGCACCAACAATAAAACCAAAAGCTGTTGGTATTGAAGCAAAACCATAAGAAGCAGCCAAAAGAGCTTGTGGAATACCATTCAATACAACACCCAAAGCTGCAAGTACATCATTAACTGTCATTAATAAAACACCCTTTCTATATTTAAATTATATCATATTTTATGTAAGAACTTACTAATTGTCAAGAAAACAAAAAAGCAAAAATAAAAAAAGTCAGGCATATGTGGTAGTCCTGACTTTTTTGCCATTTTGTATAAACGATGGTTAATATATTACCTTGTTTCAAAATAATTATAACATATTTATTTTTTAATTGCAATATGTTATAATCTATTGCCATTTCCTCCAAGGAGGTGAAACATGTTTAAATGATGGCTAATTTTGATAGTGGTTTTAATGCTGCTTATTATCTTGCAATATATAGTAGTGTTAATATGGCAGTACACTATCACAAGTTTGTTGGTTTAATTCTTGAAAAAATTAAACTAAGAGAGTTAGTAGAGTGTGGTAGCTTGAAAACTCTCTTTTTTAAAAATTAATGTTATAATAAAAATAAAAACTTAGCTTTGGAGGAAAAATGAAAAAGCATAAAAATATAATGATACAGGGAACAGGTTCATCTGTTGGAAAAACTTTAATAGTTGCAGGTCTATGCAGAGTGTTTGCACAAGATGGATACAGAGTTTCACCTTTTAAATCACAAAATATGGCACTTAATTCTTTTGTAGATATTGAAGGTTTAGAATTAAGTAGAGGAACAGTTATTCAAGCAGAGGCAGGCTATGAAATTCCAAGAGCTTTTATGAATCCAATTTTATTAAAACCTAATTCTGATAATAATTCACAAGTGATAATAAATGGAAAGGTTGCCTATACAGCTGATGCAAAAAATTATTTTTCTCACTCAAAAGAATTAAAAAAAATAGCCTTGGAAACTTACAAAAATAATATAGAAAATAATTTTGATATAGCAGTTTTAGAGGGTGGTGGAAGTCCAGCTGAGATAAATTTAAGGGGATATGATTTAGTAAATATGGGTATGGCAGAGCTTGTTAATAGCCCTGTTATATTAGTTGGAAATATAGACATAGGTGGAGTATTTGCTGCTATCTATGGAACAGTAATGTTATTAGATGAAAATGATAGAAAGAGAATAAAAGGCTATATTATCAATAAATTTAGAGGAGATAGTGACTTATTAAAGCCCGCTATTGATATTCTAGATAAAAGATTTAAAAATGAGGGCTTGGATATAAAATTTTTAGGAGTTTTACCTTATGCTGATTTAAAAATAGAAGAAGAGGATAGTTTGTCAGATGAAGATAAAAGAGTTTATTCAGATGATAAGGAATATATAAATATCTCTATTATTAAAACTAAAAAGATGTCAAATTTCACAGATTTTCATGCTTTTAAACAGTATGATGATGTAAGAGTAAGATATATTTATGATGTTAAGGATTTAGGAGATGAAGATATAATTATTTTCCCTGGAAGTAAAAATACTATAACAGATTTGGAAGATTTAAAGGAAAGAGGTATTTTTGAGAAAGTAAAGGAATTGAAAGAAAAGGGTAAAATTATTATTGGAATCTGTGGTGGCTTACAGATGCTAGGGAAGAAAATCTATGACCCTAAACATTTAGAAAGTGATATTTTGGAAACAGAGGGTTTTAATTTCTTTGACTATGAAACTACTTTTGATGAAATTAAAAAGACTGAACAAGTTATCAAAAAAATAGAAGTTAAAGAAGGAATTCTAAAAGATTTTAATGGTTATGAAATAAAAGGTTATGAGATACATCAAGGTGTAACAAATATTTCAAATCCTGTAATTTGTAAAGATAATGTTTTTGCCACTTATATTCATGGAATATTTGATAATTCAAAGTTTACTAATGATTTGTTAAATATGATTAGAAGAAAAAAATATATGCCTGAACAAAAAGAAACATTGTCTTTTAACGAATTTAAAGAAAAAGAATATGATAAATTAGCAAAATTATTGAGAGAAAATTTAGATATACAAGAAATATATAAAATCTTAAATTAATCCCCATAGTTATATTATATTTTTATACATATTGATATAAAATTTTAGACTAAAACCTTTGAAATTTTTGTAAAATATGATATAATACCAACTAATTTAATTTAAAAACAGGGGGAACCAAAAAGATGGAAAGTATTTATAAAATCGTTGATAGTGTCAATGGTTTGCTATGGGGAAAAAATATTTTAGTTTTTATGTTGATAGGAGCAGCTATATATTTTTCCTTTAAAACTAAATTTATGCAATTTAGATTGTTTCATAAGATAATAAAAGTTCTATTTAAAAATGAAAAAGGCAAACATGGAATTAGTTCATTGGAAACATTTTTCTTAGGGACCGCTTGTAGAGTTGGAGCAGGTAATATTGCAGGAGTGGTTGCAGCAATATCAGTTGGAGGACCAGGAGCAATATTTTGGATGTGGCTTGTTGCAATGCTAGGTTCAGCAACAGCTTTTATTGAATCAAGCCTTGCAGTAATATATAGAAAAAAAGAAAAAGATGGCTCTTTTACAGGTGGAACACCATTTATTATTGAAAAAAGATTGAATATGAGATGGTTAGGAATTGTCTATGCACTAGCTTCAGTGGTCTGTTATTTTGGGGTAACTCAAGTAATGTCTAACTCAATAACAAGCTCAATAACAAGTGTTTATACTTGGGGAGCAGATAATAAGTTTTTAAATTTACAAAATATTTCATCAATAGCAGTAGCTTTTATTAAATAGTGCAAGAACACTCGCGACACAAGGCTAAGCTCCTTAACTTGTTAAGGAGAGATAATGCCGAGTCGTGAGATGAATTGCACGAAAATTTTAGTAAGCATATAGGGAAACTTGTATGTAGACACGGAGCAAAACCGTGCAACAAAGAAACTGAATTGCTGGGAACTCTTAAAGCTAGTATAACCACAACATAGCAATCTTACTCATAAGAGGCAAATGTGAAGGTAGCGAAAGCAGAAAAAATATACTAGATAGTGCAAGGTTAAATCCTAAACACTGAGCCATATAGAAAGGCAAACAATAGACAATCAGCAGCTAAGCCTGAAAAGGAAAGTTCAACGACTATCCCTCGTGAGGGGAGTACAATACAAGCGATTGGTATTGGAAGTGGTTTCGCCTAAGGTGTTGAGATACACTATGGATAAGATATAGTCTGTGCTTGTTAGAGATAACAAGAAGTTCATAAGAGAACTGCATAAGTAGTAGCGCACTTGTGTGAACGATACTTCCCACTGTTGTGGGGTTTTAAAAACTTTAAAAATATTTAAA
>ERZ773100.827-NODE-827-length-15255-cov-11.746776_pt1 | contig 15255 bp, 15 predicted proteins | sample MGYA00511119_ERZ773100 | MGnify/ENA primary metagenome ERZ773100 (study PRJEB29015, sample SAMEA2738000) | human oral metagenome | biome: human oral; feature: human-associated habitat; material: dental | place: China | collected 2111 ...
GAGGCACCTGCCTGGGACGCCCCGAGCGGGGCGCGTCCTCCAGCCCCCGCACACCCCCGGCCTGGTAGCGGCGCCGCCAGGAGACCATCGTGGGGACGCTGACCCCCACCGCCTGCGCAATCCGACTATTAGCCACCCCCTGAGCGGCCAGGAGCACGATCCGCGCCCGCCGCGCCAAACCAGCCGGCACCGTCGTGGCACGCAGCCAGGACTCGAGCACCTCCAGATCACCCTCACGCAGAACCAGTCCAGGAGCAGATCTATTCGCCATACCCCCATCATCCTAAACACCAACCACAAAGCAACTAACGACACGCGACACTAGGTACTTCTTTTACGCACTCGTAGCACTTCCGAACAAAGCAAGTTGGGGTCGTGCGATGACCGCACGACCCCAACAAACTAAAGGCGCGTTACTTGTTCTGGTCGAAGATCTTGTCAATCTGCCCCTGAATCTTTCCGCCGATATCCCATCCCCTGGCTGCGCCGATAAGAGCCACCACGACGACAACCGCAACAACAATGGCACCGGCGTACTCCGTGGCCCCCTGCCCCTTTTCACTACGGAGATAATCGACGATATCCGTCATCCAGATACGAGCACGAACTTGTGCGGCGAGGATCGAGTTAGACATGATAACTTCCCTTCCTATGTTGAGCCCTCAAGCCAGAAACTGTCTCCAGCTCGAGAGTCGCGATCGAATCGAGGACTTGCACCTCGCTGACGTATTTAAGACTAACGAACCAGTCTGCCACCCCCTAGGGGCGAGCGCCCTCTTCAACGCCCCTAGTCCCACACCCCCTATGAGGCTTCTGCCTCACGCCAGGCGATGATCGCCTCAGTGCGGTTGTGCACGCCAAGCTTGACGTACGCGGCATTAAGGTAGTTCTTCACCGTACGAGGAGCAAGGAACTGCTCCGCAGCGATCTCTTTGTTGCTCTTGCCCTGTGCAGCTGCCTCCAGCACCTCCGCCTCGCGTTCCGTGAGCTGTTCGAGAAGCGGGTTGACACGACGTTCACGCTCCGCCCGCTGAAGGATGAGATGCGCTGCGGCCTCCGGTCCGAGCACCAGGCCGCCCTGTCGGCATGTTTCGATGGCACCTGCAACCTGCTCAGACCCGAGACTGCCGTGCACCAGGTAGCCACGAGCACCACAGTCCATGGCTTTGGACACGGTGGCAGCGTCCTCGTCCGAGGTGAGCATAATGACGTGCGATGTCTCCGTAAGGTGCGGAAGAGCCTCCAGGCCGTTCATACGAGGCATGCGAACATCGAGGAGGACGATATCGGGAACGAAGGTACGCGCCACCTCTATGGCCTCTGCTCCATCCGCGGCCTCGGCCACCTCCTCTACATCTGGAATGCGGGCCAATATGCGCCCCAACCCGAGTCTTACAATGGCATTGTCATCGACAACCAGTACCTTCATGCTGCTGTCCTTCCTGGTGCGGGTAGACCACCCGACGCGGTGGTATTTGAGGTTCTCTGTGAATATGGAATATCGACGCGGACCGTCGTACCTCCGCCAGGTCTGCTACTGAGCCTGAGCCTGCCCCCAAGAGCGTCGAGACGCTCAGCAACGCCACAGAGCCCGTAATGTCCTGAGCCTCGCAAATTAGAAGAATCATCGAGGATACGTTGAGGTAGACCAATACCGTTATCGTCTACTCGGATGCAGAGAGTTGACTCACCGCTGACGCGAACCAGCACCTTGGATGCTTTGGAATGCTTCTCAATATTGGAAAGCAGTTCCCCTAGAACACGTTGAGCCTGCCAAGTAATACTGGCATCACCGGAGATTCTGTTACCGAAACACTCGACGTCCACAGGAACTCCGGTACGTCGCCCCCACGTCTCGGCATCCTGTGCGAGACGCGCACGGAGGTCATCCGTTGGAAGAGATCGAAGCTCATCAAGAACCGCTCGGGACTCCGAACTCAGCGCATCGGCCGCCGCAAAAAGAGCCGTCGCCTCCGCCCCATAGTCCGTCTCTTCAAGAGAGTCTCTGAGAACTTCGGCCAGCATTCTCAAACCTGCAGCCGACTTAGCCACAGTGTCATGCAAATCACGAGCAAGAATGAGACGTTCTTCGGCGCCGACCTGAAGAGAATGCGCCTCAGCCGCATCGGCAGCCAACCCTTCGATACGCGCCGTTTGGCGGCTCATACGACGGCCTAGAACCACCAGAACTGCTGTGCCGAGTAGAACCAACACCAAAAGCCGATCCGAAATATTAGAGAACACATAAATAAGGCTAGCGACTCCAGTAGCCACCGGAACGCACCACGCAAAGAGCGCTTTATCTCCTGATATTACACCAATAAGAAGCGCCGAAAGCAGTAGATAGCTGATACTAAAAGCCGGCGCGGAGCGCACCGACACAAAATCGACGATGAGTACCGAGACCGACGAAACCGCATCCCACGTTGTAAAGTAAGAACCTATGACGAGCGTTACACCCCGACGCCCCCACCTAAAAAGAAGAAGACAATTGGCAGGCAATGCCAAAAGGGACACCACGATCACCCACCGAGCATCGGTATGCGAAATCATCACATCCCACATCACAAGAATTAGTATCAAGGTCAGCCGCAAATTACTGAGCAAGCGAACCACAGGAGCCAGGGCAGCTTCCGTGAGAGCACCTTCAGCCATTGAAAAGACCTCTAATCACGCCAATATTATTAAGCAGCATTCCTCCAACGATGAGGATAATTGCTCCAGGTACGATGAATGTCGTCACCACCAGCGAAACTTTAGGCTGTGCTTTGGCGGCGGCACGCCGTACCTGCTGGCCTCGTTGCCGCCGCACCTCCTGCGCTATCTGCTTCAGTGCCTCCTCCAGTGGAGTTCCCAGCTCCTCAGACTGAAGAAGCGCTGTCACGAATGCCGATGTACTGTCTGAGCGGGTCCGTTCTCTAAGCCCCTCCAAAGCACCACGGCGAGGTACTCCGAGCTGCATCTCCCTCAGAGTCAGACGCATCTCCTCGGTCAGAGGCCCGGAGTACTGGTCAGAGACGCGCTGGAGCGCCACTCGGAAGGGCAGTCCGGCAGCCACTGTAACAGCGAGAACATCCAGGAAGTCAGGTAGGTCTCGTTCAATCATCTCCTGCCGTCGACGAGCAGTCAGATACAACCAGGAGTGCATCCACACCACGAAGAGCACTCCCACCATCACGCCGATCAGCGTCTGTCCATTCAACATTGCGAGAAGCATGACAAGCAAACCAACCGTGGCGAATCCTGCCTCCCTCTGAATGAACACCTGAGCAGTCAGCCCGGCCGGTTGTCCAGCGGCACGCAGCTGCCAGGACAGCTTCCGAACCCGCTCAACCCCGTAGATGTTCAGCAGAAATCGCTGCGTCATGCTACCAAAGAAATCTACCACACGAGTGAACGGCCCTACACGAGTCTCAGAATCAGGAATATCACTGTTTTCCGACTGAAGTAGGTCGTCTACAAGCGAGCCACGCATCAAGCGAATCCCTTGCGCCCCTAAGAGAATGACCATGGCTGCAGAGAGTCCAAAAAGAATCGGGATAACCAACACTCTACACCTCTATCCGGGAAACGATCCGCATAAAGAATGTTCCTACGATGAAGAGAGTTGCCGATATCGCGAGAAGAATCCTGCCAACCCAAGAGCCTGCCATGTAATCGAGAGTACCTGGCTGGAGGAAATTGAGCAGTACAACAGCACCGAGGCCGATTCCTATAACGGCATACCCCGCCACAGCAGATCCCAGAATAACAGTACTCACTTCACGACGAAGCTCCTTACGGTCCTCCAACGTTTGAGATATATCAGCCAGGGCGCCGCTCAAGGCCCCGCCGGTGCGAGATTGAATGACGATGGTGTGTACAAGAACGTTAACTTCACGCGACGGTAGACGTTCAGACAAGGCGGTCAAAACCTGATCCACGCTCCATCCTAAATCAAGTTCCCTAGACACTCTGCGCATTTCCTGGCCAGCAGGTTCAGGCATTTCGCGCCCAGCCATGGCCAGGCACCGACCAATGGACAGCCCTGCGGCGTTGCCATTCGCGATGATTCGCGCCAGCTCCGGCAGTTGCGAGATGAAGCTCTCTTTGCGCTGAACGCTGCGTCGTGCTATCCACTGAAGGAAGGCAAGTGGAACCATAAAGGCAATAATGATGCTGCCGATCCGCCCCAGAACGACCTGACCGGCTATGACGATAAGGACCATCACTGCCACCAGCGTTAAGAAGGTGGTCAAGGGCGACCACGATAATCCAGCCGACACCATTTTTCGCGCAAAGACGGCAAACGGTCCTTTGGCTGTGAGCCTACCCTCAAGCCGCTTCATCCGCTCAGCGGCGCTAACGGCACCACCTGTAGCCTCAACCCACAATGCTCGCTTACGAGCAGCCTCGTCGAGGACAAGAGTGATGCCCCACACCCCGAATACGAGAGTGATGAGCAAAAGTAAAAAAATTAACCTTACGGGAATATTCATCGTACTCCCCCAGATAGAGACAGTGGCACCTGTTGGCCCATACGATTCAGGCGCGCTGCAGTTACCTCAGGAAGCGGGGAGAAACGGAACGCAGAAGCCATAGCATCTGTACGTGCGTGACGAACAATGGGCTCTGTTGCATATCCTTCGCGTCTCTCAGAGGTAACTGCGTCGATTTGTCGAACTCGACGCACACCATCCGTGTCTCGTTCCAATTGAACAATAACATCGATGGCGCTATTTATCTGATCGCGAATCGTATCCACTGGTAATTTAAGATCCGACATACTGGCCAGTGTCTCCAGGCGCCCCATTGCATCGCGCGTAGAATTCGCGTGAACAGTGGTCAGCGACCCCTCGTGCCCTGTGTTCATGGCCTGGAGCATGTCCATCGTCTCACCACCACGAACCTCACCGACGACGATTCGGTCAGGCCTCATACGCAAGGAGTTGCGTACAAGATCACGAATAGTGACCTGTCCCTTACCCTCCGAGTTCGCCGGACGCGCCTCTAGCCGCACCACGTGACTCTGCTGGAGCGACAGCTCAGCAGAATCCTCAATCGTAATAATACGTTCATGATCCGGGATAAGACCCGAAAGTGCATTAAGGAAGGTGGTCTTGCCAGTACCTGTACCTCCCGAGACGAGGATGTTGAACCGGGCCCGCACCATCGCCCCCAACAACTCGGCCGCCTCCTGGGGTAACGACGCCTTAGCCACAAGATCATGCATTCGAAATGGTCTGGGAAAGCGGCGGATCGTCATCGTTGGACCATCGAGAGCCAGTGGAGGAATAATAACATTGACGCGTTCTCCTCCGATGAGCCGAGCGTCCACCATGGGACTGGACTCATCCACTCGACGATTGACCGTGGATACGATTCTGTCGATTGTCTGATAAAGTTCGTCCTCAGACGTGAAGGCTGAAGGGATCCGCTCAATCTTACCATTCCGTTCAACGAAGAGATCATGAACTCCGTTGACCATGATCTCCGTGATACTCTGATCCGCAATGAGAGGCTCTAGCACCCCAAGACCGACCGTGTCGTCAACGATCCTCTGAATGAGTCTCGCACGGCTGCGAGTCGACATGACCGGGCCCTCGAACGACAGAATACGAGCGAGCACGCGCTCCAGACGAGCTCGCTTCTGCGGCATATCGAGTGCAGACACCTCCTCGATATTGATCTCATCCAAGAGGCGCGCGCGAAACCGTTTGATGAGCTCGCCGTTCTCATCCGTCGCCGCATCTGGCAGCATTCGATCCCTCAGTGCCATGCCGTCTCCCCTCGAAGGCGGAAGGTTGCGGTATCACTGATGGCGATGTGACTGACCTCCATATATCCAGGAATACCAATCGGCATCTGAGCCGAGACTCGTACGCAGCCACGCCCACAGGATCCGACCGAATCCAGATCAATCCAACCTGGCAGTGACGAGTGAACTGCACGGCTCACCGAATCACCTTGCTCTGCAGCGCGAGCTCCATCACGGGCCGCATCACGGATCTGCGAAGCCGCCACCATTGCTGTAATTCCCTGCATGAGAACCAGAACAACCACAACAACGATGGGAGCAAATGCAGCCATCTCAACTGCAGCCTGTCCACGCGACGATCGCCTACGAAACCGTAGAAGAACTCCCCGGAAAAACATATCCATGATGAATCACCTTTCCCAGTCGACCCGGGCCACTGCTTTAGCTGGCCCCAGTCCTGGCATAAGACCGGGAGGATCGATACTGACGCGAACCTCGTTTGATCCAATTCGCGTCACCGTCGTCCTCGGCGCCCACGAACTCGGCATGCGTTCGGTGACGGCATGTACCACCTGACTGTGTGACATTCCTACGCCATAATTACGTGCAGCTTCCTGGGCCGCATTATGGGCAACAAAAGAACTTCCACCCAGAAGCAGCAGTTCGAGGCACAGGAAGAACAGCCCCATCGCAACGATGAAGCCACCAGCAAACTCAACAGCCGTCTGTCCTTGCTCGTTTGAGCTACCAGTTTCCCGCCTCCGAGAGGGGGCACGCCGAGATCGTCGCGCTCCGCTAGCAGGTTGAGGTGCTTCATGCATCTGAGGCCTGGACATATCAGAGACGGCCCGTCGTGGAGGAAGAGAAGGCGGTAGCGGTGCGACCGCAGGTGGCTCCGGTGGTGGAGCAGCTCCATCACCAAGCGGCGGCGCCGGAACCCGTCGACGTGCTATAGCCTGTTCCTGAGGTACCGTCAAGGCGTCATAGCCTTGCGATCTAGTCGGAGGCATTGGAGCTGGCGCTGGCGTCGCCACTGATACCGGGCGAGCAGTGCTCGCTGATGCCTGAACTGCGCGAACTGACGGCTGAGACAGATTCCCTTGCGGACTCGGGATGATAGGTAGCGGTTGCACCCGCCGCACGGCGTGCTTAGAAGGACTCCGACGAGACTGAGTTGAAACAGCATCCTGCCTTCCTTCAGCTCCTGATTCCCCTGAATCAGCAAGTTGAATCAGTTCCGCTATCGCTCGACCGATAGCTGTCAAAGGAGAGAGATCCAACTCCAGAAGAGATCCCGTATTAACCGCAGATTCGATGCGCTGACCGTTTTCCGGCAGTACGCCCAACACTGGACTGTCAACGAGCTTGGCAGCCCCAGCCGGCTGGATCTCATTATGCCGAGAGGTTCGGTTGAGGACGATACGTATCGGTGTATCCTGAGCCAGACTTAAACGATCCATTGTCTCCTTCAGGCGGCGGACGGCCCTCAGTGAAGGAACTTCAGGAGTCGCAACGATAATGATTACGTCGGCAAGATCCAGCGCCGCCGCCGTTGCGTCATCAAGATGGGAGCCACAGTCAGCAACAATATGCCTGTACTGGTAGCGCATTGCCTGAAGAATCTGTCGTGTTGCGGCCTCCGTCATCTCTTCGCCTAACTCGCCGTGCTCAGGAGCGGGCAAGAGTTCTATACCCGATCGCACAGGATAGGCGACCTCCGACAGCTCCCTACCTCCGACTTCCGCGGCCACCGCAACAAGATCCGCCACAGAGTGACGCACACGTATCCCGCAGTACGAGGCCAGATCGCCCTTACGCACATCGAGGTCGAGTAGCGCAGTATGACTCTGAGAAGCAGCGGCCTTGGCCGCGCTTAATGCGATCATCGACGTTCCCACGCCACCTTTGGAGCCAATCACTGCAGCCATCCGCCCCACGGTACGGTTGAGTGACTCTCGCTCGCTCAGGATCTGTCCACTAGCAGCGCGGGCCCAGGCCGACAGGGATTGTAATCGTTCTGCATAGCGTTCCACAGATGGCGGCAGGGGGAGGACCGCACGAGCTCCGGAATCAATCGCACGAAGCACAGCCTCACTATCAGTTCTCGGCGAAAGCAGACATACGGGGATGAGTGGTTCTAAAGCGGCTATCTCGCGCACGACGGGAAGTCCTTGCCCACCCTCGACCGCTTCGTCTACGAGAACAATATCAACGTCCTGACGCTGGAGCTCGAGGCGAGTCTGCGCGGCGGACGCCAGGACCATCGGATCAGTGAATCCATCCAGCTCGGACAAAACCGCCGACACCGCAGCAGAAGTATCCATATCCGAACTAACAAGGAGAGTCCTATTCATCGCTGGCCAGCTCCTTCCTGGCTATTCTTCGGTGGCGTGGCAGGCTGCTGCTCACCAGAAGAAACATCATTGCCCGCGGCACGTTGAGCATCAGTGTTAGGACCTTTGTAGGTCTTCTGCTCCTGGGACAGTGCACTGGAATCACCGGTCCCACGTAACGAGATTCGCACTTCTTTAGCGAACGCCTCAGCATAGGTTACTCTCAGAGTCTGCTCAGGAGTTAACGAGAACGTCATAGGAACTTCTTTTCCCTCTGAATAGTCCCCGGACGACCCTTCATCTCGTTTAACTTGAATTTCCCCGACATCTGTGACAAGAGCATTCTCTACCACAATGTCCGCCACGCGATCCTCATTGTCGGTGCCTTCCTTACTCTCAGTGGCTGCCACTATATCTACGTGATCCCCAGGAGAAACGTGCCCGGCAACTCCCGTTTCAGCGTCAACCTTGATGGAGATCTCGCGATTCCCTTCCTTTAGTCCCGGTTGCTCAATCAGCATGCCTTCCTGAATCACGGAACCTGCAGTGAAGGTTCCACCGCTAACCAGGCCCTCTACCTGCCCAAACGACGAAACTGCCTTCGAAGGGGCCCACCGTTTAGGTAGTTCAACAAGTTCGACATCCTTCTCCTCAATCTTATGCATGGGCTTGATGTCAGTCGTAAGCTGAAGAACCTTCGTCATAGGACCAACTTGTGAAGACACCGAGTTCACATACGCTGCAACGCCAACGAAAGTTAGCGCCGCTCCGAGCAGAGTTACGAGAAGTAGGAGAACTCCCCGTCGCTGTCGTGGGTTCATGATGCAATCCTCTCAGACGTCACGTTCGAAGAGTCGAACACCGGAACAGATAGATTTGAAGTTCCACAGAAGGGGCACCCGCTGACAGGGATGGTTCTACCACATCCACCACATGCCACTATTCGAGTGCCGTTCAATATCGCGTCGACCACGGCGTGCAGGTCCTCAATGTGCGACACTTCAATCCAGCGCCGAGCTCCATACGGCGATGCCCTTCGAGGAGGCAGGACGATAGTGGGATTTCCCCCGGTCAGCGCTACCTTCAACGATCCTCGATCCTGAGAGGAAGCCCAGCAGACTTCCTTCGACCTGCTGGTGTCCCAGGTTATTCCCGACGTCGTCCGGACTTTTCCTGACTTGAGATCAACATCGAAGGACGCCCTCGGAAGAAGGCTGCGCAAATGCTGCCCTATGCCCGGACGAGCTTGAGCAAGGCCAGCCACTGAGGACAAGGCCACATGCGTACGGACACGAGAACGCACCACGTCTGCTACGCGCTGCGCCATTCCAAAGGAAGAGCGGGGAAGCATGGTCACTGCACGTAGCGCGAGGGCCCTACTGGTCACCGGGCCATCAAGTATCACCAACGCGAGGTCACCCCGCGCGAGCACCTCTCTGGCCGTGAGGGACGGACGGGCATCATCATCGTGAGATGCTACAAGGAGAGTATCACCCTCGAAGCTCGACACGGCATTGACGGCATCGTCCAGTGACGAGATCGTGTGAATATACCTCGGAGCGGGATCTCCAGCCTCCACAGAGCAGACAAAGATCATCAACCCTCTCCTTCCTGCGCAAGCACAGGGCGTCTACGATGAAACAAGCGTGACGTTCGACACGTATGTCGTTCTCCGCAGGAGGACGACACGTCAACTGTAACTTGACCGTGATGTCGACGAGACCGGTTCGACCGAGAGGATCAACACCTTGACGGACTGTCTACGTTCTCGTTATCCGCCAAAAATCTAGACCGACGGGTGACCTTGAGGCGATCACACTCCGCCGACATCCATCTCGTTACCCACCTGGAGATTAGTAGTGATGACCATCACCGATTCTGCCGCCGCGGTCCAGCCAGCGACGGCCGCCCCGAGCCGTCGTTGTCGATCCGATCATTAACACAGGAGACAACAATCCTAAAACGAGGCCGGACAGACCTTGCAGCATTGGAGTATCTACCGGCATTCCGAGAAATACGTAGGTCATTACGATTCCCGTCGGAACGAGAGCAACATAAGCAACAAGGTGAACTATTTTCATGCCTAGATCTGCGTTCTTGACAAATCTTCCAAGCATGAACAGTCCGCATCCACCAGTAAAAAGCCCCCATGCGGCTTCAAGCAGGACACGGTTGGGCACGCTCAGGAACGGCGCCACCCAGAGCGTGCCCGAAGGCGATATGGGGCCATATGGCAGAGCCAGGATTCCAAAGACCCCAATCATTGTCACTACAACGACATTCACTGCCGATATATAGGTACCACGCTCCATTGCACCTTGCATCTCCTTATTGTGATTGCCAGAAACACCCTCACTGTCACCGCGTCAGGACGAAATCGTCAGACTCTTCTCCACTGAGTCCCGGATGGAAGAGTCGAGCTGACCAACAACGTTGTATTGCACCGCTGAGACTCGGGAACCATTACTCACAATCCAAAGACAACCCTCATCGCCGCCTCCGCTTCCTGAAACAAAGTCGGTTCGTACGGCCTCCTTTGCTCCTTGAACAATAACCTGCGACCGAGAACGCATCTTGTATCCCGGCAACGTTCCGCCTGCATGATCCACTTCAATCTGTGCAATAGCGTCTTGGACGCTCTTCTGTGGCATCTCCGGCGCAACCAACAGTCTGGCTTGAATTACTGAGTTATCGATTTTCGCCCACCCTGATGTCCAGCGCTTGGAATCTTTAATGCCATGCGTATCGACCCAACCTTGCGGCGCGACAAGTGAGACCCCTTCTGCCCGTACTGGAACCATGCCACCGGGAGCAGAAGATGCCGTTGGCTGAGAACTGCCTCCAGTTGTAGCACCACTAGGCTGTACGGAGGGATCAAGGGTGATTTGCTTCCCCACCTCAGATCGTTGTTGGTCAGTGATATCAGCTCCTGCAAAGTTGATCACGGCATAACGGTCCTTTACTTGAACAGCCCAAAAAGTACCTTTTCCGCTCAGGGGCCAATCCGTACTGTAGTCCTGACGGATAACAGTCATTCCGCTGCCGCTCACCGCAGTTCGTTCGCCGAGCACCCGAAATCCTCTTGTCGCAGCACGAGCTGCAGATATCGCTGATCTCAAAGCACCATAAATGTCTTCAACCTGAAGGATAGGGGCTAATAAGAGTCTATTCTTTTTGTTGGAACTCTCCCACGCTCCGACCCACACGTCGGAATCGGTCTTCGTTTTTTTCCAACCAGAGGGGACGACGGCATGAAGACCATCTACATCAACATCATCCCATCCGGATTTACCACTCAACTGGGAACATCCGACTAAGGACGCCATGGCACCTGCGGAATACCCTAGAATCATCGTACGCCGCGTAACGCAGTTCATCACGCCCCCTTTGGAGTGAGAGTCAACGAGCTTTCAATCCCGTTTCTCATTCCGTCATCAATAGACTCGCCAAACAAAGTTGCCACAACTAGGTGTCCCTGCTTATCAGCGGTCAGCCAACTCACACCCGAAGCCTTCTGACCATCTCCCCACGTGAATGTGATCCTATCAATAGCAGTGACATTATCTTGTTCCCAACTGATCATGTCGACCGGCGCATAGTTCTGGATAATCAGAGCGTTAGTGTCATTAACCTGCCTACGAGCGGTTTCCCCACTAGGCGCATCGCTGATGCTGCCCACTATGAAACGCTGTTCGACAGTTCCACCACCATCATCGCTGCCGTGATCATATTTTGCCGTATAGAATCCCCAGTTCGTGACTCCTTCAGTATCTGAGAATGACGAAGGTATCCGAAAGCTCAACGATTCTAGCTGAGCCTCTTTCCACAGTGACGGGTCCTGCGTTGGACCGGGCATCGGCGATGGTGGCTGACTCACTTTCGAAACAGGAGACAAAGACCCTGAAGTCACTCCAGTCTTCGATTTGCTGCAGGCAGCGAGCACAGACATACCCAAAGCAATCTGCACACCTAGTAGAACTTCGCGTCGATCCATCTTCATAACTACTCCACCGTGATTGAGTCGATAATCTTCTGCGCCGACTTTACCGACTCCGGTTTGGAGGTGTCTGCCATTACATATACGCCATAGGTGTAGTTCTTGGGTCCTTCGAAAATTACGGCAGTACAGGTGATCGATGTCGAAGGTGCCTTATCATCCAGTAGCCATGGTGCCGGCGCCTGCTGGGTCCAATCCAGACGGTGAGCGTTGCTTGCTCCTGAAACCGAGGCATCTTTGGACTCAACAGCAGCCCCACCTTGCTTGAAGGCTTCCCGTTCTTCACCGAGCAGCGCACTAGCTGATTTATCCGGTAAGTGATAGTTATCTACCATTACGGTATACGGTGCTGCATCGTCGTCAAGATCGTATCGTATTGTTTGCCCGCCGCCCTCATAATTTCTTACATCCGAAGTGCGAACGGCTGATGAGATGTTGATGGTCACACCCGGAGCCGACTCCGCAATCAGAATACCGCTGCTCCCGGATGTATCGCTCTTGCTCGCCGCAGCGGTCGCCTCAGAAGTGGAGCCGACCCGCGAAGGCCCACTGCTGGAGGTTGCACCGCCTGCCCCGCCGCACGACGCCAACAGAAGACATGCCAAAACGGCTACAGCAATCCCGCTGCTACGGAAGTAGGTCTCATGTTTATGACCGAGCATCAATGAATTTCCTTGCTCTGATATGACCGCACCCCGTCCACCCCTGGTTTTCCCAACTCCTCTACATTCACCGTTTTACTGCGCTCCGATGTCTCAAGATTCTTGGCGAAATCCCCCCAGTCCTTGTTTTCTCGCTCATCCTTCCTCACTTCCTGCTGCACTCTGTGCACCTTCGCCTTGTCGTGCAGAAGATTGTCGAACTTATTATCCGAGGGCCTGTCAGGATTGAGGCTCGATTGGGGAACGATCAACGCCCCATTGGACCAGGATGATCGGACGTATTCCTCTGCAATCTTTTTTTCCTCAGGACTGAGGGAATCAACATCAAGGGTTGAAGTGACGGTCGATCGGACGATCGGCTTATCCCCGTCTGTCTTCACCGACTCCTCATGACCCATGGCCTTAATTTTTGCCTCGGCCTCCGCAGAGGCCCGACCTTCTTTAGAACCGATGAAGGTAATGGTTTTGAGGTTTCCGTTCTCGTCGGTAGTAAAGTTATACGTGCCAGTGTACTTACCGTAGGCCTCGGCGCTGGCGGAGCCAGATAACCCAAAGGTGGCATCGCCTTTATTATTTTTCTTCTCAACATCGACCGAGGCGTCCGCCTCTACTTTGGCCTGCGCCTCTCCTGAGTACTGAAAAGTATGCGAGAACGTCTTGTTCTCACCATCCTTCTTGCGGTTGTCTTTTATCTCTTCTTTTCTATAGAGGACATTTCCTTTGATGTCAGCTTTCGCTTCTGCGTTCACTTCAGTTTTAACTTTAGCTTCGCCCTTGACATCCTTGGATGCGCTATAGCTTGCGTTCGCCCCGGCTCCTGCGTTCACCGCCAGCTCGGCTTGCCAGACGTCCACGTCCAGGTCAGGTCGATCCTTAATATCTTTGTGATCAAACGCTCGCGCAAACCCAAGGTACCTCTGCTGCTCTTCGACATTCTGAGCGTTCTGTGCATCCCACGCCGGACATTCGCGTGGCGCCGACGGCCCATCGCAGAACCAGCCTCTCTTCTGACCGTGAGTGACTTTAAGTGCAGCCGAGGCATCAACATTGACACTCACACTGGAAGCGTTGTTGGTCTTTTTTACTTCGGTACCGAATCCACCACTAATGGATACTTGTTGACGATTCTCCAAAGATCGTACTTTTTGCCCATTAAGATAGGACGTTTCATTATAGATCGATGCATCCGTTGCCTCAAGCGAAGCATAGCCAACCTTCCCGTCGACCCTTAAGCCGGCACCAGTTGAGCGACCTTCTTCGTGCGCATCCTTCACAATGGTAGATTCGTCGACCTTATATGGATCTGATTGGTTCGAGCCACCACCGCAGACGTCACCTTCATTTCCAAATACCTTGGAAATGGACGTGGCAATTCCACAAGCGAGACGTTGTCCGATAGGAGTAGCATAGGAGAGTAGCCCCAGCACCACTACCACAACGAGCACGATCACACCGGCGTAGGCCGCCGAGCTCTGGCCACGTTCATGAACCGACCGGGATGATGAATTCATGCCAGTCCCTTCTGCTAAAACACAAACAATCCTGCTGCATCAGATCCTCCTTCACAGGTCAAGCATCCAGCCAGGGGCGATCGCCCTTCAGGGTGCCCTCTACTGGCGTAGCGCCCTCAGGTCGTCTCCGCTGCGGTGCGCTCGTGTCTGCACAGGAGAAGGGCGATTCGAGGCAGGCTGGGCCCCTCGCACCGGGGCGTGCAGGGCACCACCATCACGGGTCCTCGATCTCTGCATCACCCCCACCGCACGTCGACGGTCGGTTAGTGACCTTGCCGGCCTCATTGTCACTGCCGTCCGCATTGGTCTCGGAGGCTACGGGCTCGCTCTCCCCCTTACCTGAGGACTGGACCTTCAAGGACGGGACCTCGGAGGTCAGGAGGTCAGGTAGTTGGCAACAGCCTTCGCCCGCTGCTCGGAGAGCGTCTGGTTGTGAGCCTCGTCAGCTACAGAGTCCATATACCCTACCACAGTCACTGTGGCTGGCAGCTTACCGTTCCAGTGCTTGACGATCTCGTCAAGTACCTGCTTAGCGCGGTCGGTCAGGGCGGAGGAGTCGACGTCGAAGGTGGGGTGCGTGGTGTTTCTCGGACTGGGGGAGTTTTTCTTCCCGTGAGTCGATAGGATGAAGACTATGCCAGCAGCGAGATACTCCGAGGAGTTCAAGGCCCAGGTCGTGCGCGAAGTCATCGAGAAGGAACGCACCATCTCCTCGGTCGCCTCTTCGTATGACCTTGTCCCCCAGACGGTAGGTAACTGGGTCGCCAGGTACAGGAAAGAGCACGCCACCGACCAGGACCGCAAGAAAGCCTCCGAGTCAGCCGAGATCGCGAAACTGAGAGCGGAGAACAGGGAGCTGCGTCAGGAGAACGAGTTCGGCGAAAAAAGCAGCCGCCTGGCTTGCCAAGGAACGACCGTGACCGACCGCTACGAGCTCGGGGCCGCGAAGAAGGCCATTATCCCATCTCCTCAATGTGCCGGTGGTCCAGGGTATCAAAATCAGGGTACTACTCCT
>ERZ773100.829-NODE-829-length-15238-cov-2.924850_pt1 | contig 15238 bp, 11 predicted proteins | sample MGYA00511119_ERZ773100 | MGnify/ENA primary metagenome ERZ773100 (study PRJEB29015, sample SAMEA2738000) | human oral metagenome | biome: human oral; feature: human-associated habitat; material: dental | place: China | collected 2111 ...
TATATCATTTTGATTTATATCGTTTAAGTGATCCGGAAGAACTTGAATTCATGGGCATTCGAGATTATTTCTCCGACCGCACATTATGTTTAATCGAATGGGCGGAAAAAGGCGAAGGTATATTACCGGAAGCCGATTTGCTGATTACTATTAATTATGCGGAAGAATCAAGACAAATTACCCTATTCCCGCAGAATCGACAGGCCATACAACTGGTAGAAATATTATCTGATTTAACATGACTATAAGATCTTTCGTATTATTATTTTGTTTTCTCGCTTCTTTTTCTGTGTCGGCATCTTCTGCCGTCTGGACGATTGCAATTGACCCCGGTCACGGTGGCAAAGATCCGGGAGCGATTGGGGGTAATTTACATATTTATGAAAAAAATGTGACGCTTGCCATTGCCCGTGAATTAAAAGCGTTATTGGACAAGGACCCTAACTTTCGCGGCGTACTGACTCGGCAGGGCGATTACTATATTTCGGTGCCCGAACGTTCTGAAATCGCTCGTAAATACAAGGCAAATTATTTAATTTCGATTCATGCGGATTCCTCTTTATCCCCTGAATTACGGGGGGCATCGGTGTGGGTTTTATCAAATCGCCGAGCCAATGACGAAATGGGGCAATGGCTGGAAGATGATGAAAAACGCTCCGAATTATTGGGCGGCGCGGGAAAAGTGTTGGCGACGCATAATGATAAGTATCTCGATCAAACCGTCCTTGATCTTCAGTTCGGCCACAGTCAGCGCACCGGCTACGAAATAGGCAAGCATATTTTAGTTCGCTTCGCTAAGGTGACGGCATTAAGTCGAAGCACACCGCAGCATGCCAGTTTGGGGGTCTTGCGTTCTCCCGATATTCCTTCCGTGTTGGTGGAAACCGGCTACTTATCCAATCGCGAAGAGGAAGCGAAGTTGAATACGCCCGAGTATCGTCGCCGCATTGCGCGTATGATTTATGAAGGGCTAATTGCTTATCGAAACAGTAACTTGAAAGATAAAATAGCGATACCGGGCGCAGAGACGACCGAAAATGCCTCTACGGCGAAAAATAATCGAAAAAACGACCGCACTTTAAGTGCCGCCGCTCAAGTAAGCGACAGCGGAATTCGACATGAAGTCAAATCCGGCGAAGGGTTAAACGGTTTGGCCAGAAAGTACGGCGTCAGTGTGAGTGAAATTCAGAGATTAAATAAACTTCAGCGTGACTCATTGCGAATCGGTGAAATTATCAGAATTCCTGCGGGGAATAACGGAAGGGTGAAAACCACCGATGGAAACGCGGCGAAAAATGACCACACTTCAACAGCGCCATATCGCGATATTAAAGACAGCGGGATTCGTCATCAGGTCAAAGCGGGCGAAAGTCTGGGGAGTTTAGCCAATCAATATCAGGTTGGGGTGAGCGATCTGATTGGTTTAAATAACCTGAAACGCAGTACACTTTGGGTGGGCGAAACGCTAAAAATTCCGGATAACGGGAAAAATCGCGTCAATCAGTCGAAGTCTATGATTCCGTCAACGTCCGTAACAAAAAAAGCCGCGCCTTCAATCAAAAATAAGGATAAATCGGATAAACAAGAGACGAAAAAAACGGCAGCAAACGGGAAGAAAAAGGTAAAAGAAAATAAGTGATTGCGTTATGACAATTAAAATTCTCTCTCCTCAACTCGCCAATCAAATTGCCGCCGGCGAAGTGGTTGAACGCCCCGCATCGGTGGTGAAAGAATTGGTGGAAAACAGTCTTGACGCCGGTGCCGATAAAATTCAAATTGATATTGAAACGGGCGGCGCTACGCTCATTCGAGTGCGTGATAATGGCTGCGGGATTCCGAAAAATGAACTTTGCCTTGCGCTTGCACGTCATGCGACCAGTAAAATCGCCGATTTAGAGGATTTGGAAGCCATTCTCAGTTTAGGATTTCGCGGAGAAGCGCTGGCCAGCATGAGCTCGGTGTCGCGTTTAACCTTAACTTCACGTACGGCGGAGCAAAATGAAGCTTGGCAGGTTTATGCGCAGGGGCGGGAGATGGAAGCCGTGCTAAAACCGGCTTCCCACCCCGTCGGAACCACTGTCGAGGTCGCCAATCTGTTTTTTAATACGCCGGCACGACGTAAATTTCTACGTTCCGATAAAACGGAATTTGCGCATATTGATGAAGTCATACGCCGTATTGCATTAGCGAAATTTAATATCGCTTTCACGCTCACCCACAATGGAAAAATCGTACGTCAGTATCGCGCCGCACAAGCACTGCCGCAGCAGTTAAAACGCGTCGCTGCAATCTGCGGTGATGTCTTTGTTCAACACGCACTGCGCATTGATTGGCTGCACGATGACCTACATCTTTCCGGCTGGGTTGCAACGCCCGATTATTATCGTTCTCAAAACGATTTGGCTTATTGTTATATTAACGGTCGAATGGTACGCGATAAGGTCGTCGTTCATGCCATTCGTCAAGCCTATGCGCCTTATTTAAACGCCGAACAATATCCCGCTTTTGTGTTATTTCTTGATTTGCCGCCTCAGGAAGTGGATGTTAATGTTCACCCAACCAAACACGAAGTTCGTTTTCATCAACAACGGTTAATTCACGATTTTATTTGTCAGGGCGTGATGAATGCGCTGGCCGACGAAAGTCCAGCCGGTTCGCCCGATTTATTATCCGACCGCTTGAATGAACCGATGCCTCACTACTCGGCACAGACATTGACATCGGCAATGAAAACACCGCAAAACACCCTACAAATTGTGCAAACGAAGCCGAACCGTGCCGCTGCCGGTCGTAATATTTTTGCTTCCTCTGAGAGGATTTCCGCTTTTCCTACGGAAGCAACAAAACTTTCCGAAAATCGACCGCACTTTTCGGCGATGACCGCGCCTCAACATTCACCGCTCAAGCCGTACACCGACTTTCTTCAGAAGGCGCGGCAGGCTTATCATGCACCGATCGTCGATCATTCGGCGCAAGAGACACACAGTCCCTTTGCGGTTGGTGAGCCAGGGCATTTGCGCGTGTTGGCTTTGGTGGAAAATCAAGCGCTCTTGCTCCAAAAACAAACACAATTTTATTTGCTCTCGCTGGCAAAATTACAACACCTCCATTGGCGGTTTTCGCTGCAACAGCCACAAATTGCCACACAGCCTTTGCTAATACCGCTTGTTTTTCGCTTAAATCATGTTCAGTTTCAACAATGGCAGCAACAAAAAAGTTTTTTCCGACAAGTCGGCTTTGATTTTACCGAAAATAGCGCCGGACAGCGTTTAACGTTAACTAAAGTGCCGAGTTTACTGCGTTCGCAAAACTTACAACAATGCCTCATCAGTCTGTTCGAGCAAGCGCAAACGTATACGGATTTCACTGAATTTTTGACCGCACTTTGCGCCCGCTTGGAATTGAAAAACATGTCCGTTTTGGCTGATGCCATAAATTTATTGAACGAAACGGAACGACAGCTGGATCACGCCGGTCGGGAGGCCTTCAATAACTTGCTTAAACCGATTGATTGGGCGCCTTTTTTAGCGGAATTGTAATCTTTTATCGGAATGATTATGTCTCAGAATATTGCGATTTTCTTAATGGGCCCGACTGCGTCGGGTAAAACCGATCTCGCCATTCGGCTTCGTCGACGGCTTCCTGTGGAAGTGATTAGTGTTGATTCTGCGCTGATTTATCGAGGCATGGATATTGGTACGGCAAAACCGTCAAAACAAGAATTGACACAAGCTCCCCATCGACTGATTGATATTTTGGATCCGGCGGAAAGTTATTCTGCGATGAATTTTCGTGAAGATGTACGGCACGAAATGGCGGAAATTACGGCGCAGGGTAAAATTCCGTTGTTAGTGGGGGGAACCATGCTGTATTACAAAGCCCTGATAGAAGGGCTTTCGCCTTTGCCATCGGCGGATGACGCCCTACGCGCCGAAATTGAGGAAAAAGCGACAAAATTTGGCTGGGACGCTTTGCACGAAAGACTACGGGAAATTGATCCGATTGCGGCACAGCGGATTAATCCGAATGATTCGCAACGTATTAACCGCGCGTTGGAAGTTTATTATTTAACGGGCAAATCCTTAACCGAGCTGACGGAACAAAAGGGCGAGGCGTTGCCTTATCATTTTCTGCAATTTGCTATTGCGCCGCAAGAACGGCAAATCCTGCACCAACGCATTGCGCAGCGTTTTCATCAAATGATTGAAGCGGGCTTTCAAGCCGAAGTGGAGCGGCTTTATCGACGGCCGGATTTGCATCCTGATTTGCCTTCCATCCGCTGTGTAGGGTATCGTCAAATGTGGGAATATTTACGCGGCGATTATGACCGCGATGAAATGATTTTTCGCGGCATTTGTGCCACCCGTCAATTAGCAAAACGACAGATAACCTGGCTGCGCGGCTGGAAAACACCGCTTCAATGGCTGGATAGTTTACAGCCGCAACAGGCGGAAGAGGCGATATTCAGTACGGTTAATCATTATTTAAAAGGATAGCTCATGGCAGTTTCACTTCCTCTTTCCACGGAAAAATTACATCGACTCGCTGACGTTTATCTCGCGCATTTTCCTGATATTTCGCGCGCGCAATGGTTTAATCGAATTGAGCGGGAGTATGCCGATTTAAATACGCCTCTAGGACGCTTGAATTATGCCGTGGAAATGTCGGATTTTGTGTTAAAAGTTCTGCAAAAACGACCGCACTTATTAGCTCAATGGTGGCGAATGTCGCCGTCTTTTGATGACTGTCGGGACTATGCCGCCCGCTTAAATACGTTTTTATCTCAACTTCAGGATGAAAATCAGCTTTATAAGGCCTTGCGGGATTTTCGTAATGAAGAAATGGCAAGATTAAGTTTTTGCCAGAGTCTGAATTTTGCGACGGTGGAAGAAATTTTTGTTTGTTTATCGCAATTGGCGGAGAGCCTGATCATCGGCGCGCGGGATTGGCTTTATACGCAGGCTTGTGCGGAAATGGGAACGCCGACGGATGAAAACGGTACACCTCAATTACTTTATATTTTGGGTATGGGAAAGTTAGGCGGTTTTGAATTAAATTTTTCTTCCGATATCGACTTAATTTTCACTTATCCTGCCCAAGGAGAAACCGTCGGCGCAAGAAGAGCGGTCGATAATGGGAAATTTTTTACCCGATTAGGGCAACGCTTGATTAATGCCTTGGATCAATACACGGCAGACGGCTTTGTATATCGTACAGATATGAGATTGCGTCCTTTTGGGGAAAACGGTGCGCTGGCGCTTAGTTTTTCCGCGATGGAGCAATATTATCAAGATCAGGGGCGGGATTGGGAACGCTATGCCATGATTAAAGGGCGGGTTTTAGGCGCGGATCCGCATGATCCGAATGTTAGCCTATTGCAACGCTTGCTGCGTCCTTTCGTTTATCGCCGTTATATTGATTTTAGTGTGATTCAGGCTTTACGCGATATGAAAGGTAAGATTGAACGAGAAGTGCGGCGTCGCGGGTTGCAGGATAATATTAAGCTGGGTGCCGGGGGGATTCGTGAAATTGAATTTATCGTACAGGTCTTTCAGCTGATTCGTGGCGGGCGTGAAATTCGCTTACAACAGCATGAATTGCTTAACCTTTTGCCTGAAATCCATGATTTGGAACTCATTGATGACAGACAATATCAACAATTACGTGACGCCTATATTTTCCTGCGCCGAGTAGAGAATGTTTTGCAGGCAATTGATGATCAACAAACCCAATTGCTTCCGGATTCGGATAATGATCGCTTACGATTAATGGTTGCAGCGCAGCATTTCACTTGTTGGGATGCGCAACGGCAAATTGTCCAAAAAGATTATTCAATTCGTCATTGGGCTGACTTTTACCAAATTTTACAAATACATCGACAAAATGTGCGGTCGGTTTTTGATGTATTAATCGGCGAAGAAAAAGCGGAAAATGAACGATGGCTAGATTTTCTTGATAGCAGTTCGGACGACATTGAACAAATGCTTATCGAAAGCCGGGTTGATCATGCGGTGATTTCGCCGATTTTAGAAAAGCTAAGCCAATTTAAGACCGGGCTGACCCGGCGAGCCATTGGCGTGCGCGGGCGAGAGGTTTTGGGGCGATTAATGCCGATGGTGCTGAATTTGCTTTTTGCACAAAAAAACTACCGCACTTTATTACCGAGAATATTAAATATTCTTGATAAAATTGCCAGTCGAACCACTTATTTAGAATTACTTTTAGAAAATCCCCAGGTCGTCGCGCAGTTATTTGAACTTTGTGATCAATCGCAGATGATTGCTGAACAAGTTGCAAAACATCCGATTCTGCTTGATGAATTATTAAATACGGAAGCGTTGCGTCATCCGTTACCTTTTACTCAATACCCGGCCGAACTGAAAGAATATTTGTTACGCTTACCGCAGGATGATGAAGAGCAATTTATTGACGGTTTGCGACAATTCAAACAATCTATTTTGCTACGCGTTGCAGCCGCAGATATTTTAGGCGTATTGCCCGTGATGAAAGTAAGCGACCATTTAACCTATTTAGCCGAGGCGATTATCGACGCGGTGGTGAATTTCAGTTGGCAGCAGGTGACGCAGCGTTTTGGCGTTCCTGAAGGGCTTTTCAATAAAACCGAGAAAGGTTTTTTAGTTGTGGGATACGGTAAGCTGGGCGGCATTGAGCTCGGCTATAAATCCGATTTAGATTTGGTTTTTTTGTATCAAACCGAAGAAGGGCAAACTTGCGGCGGTAAAAAAGTGATTGATAATCATCAATTTTATTTGCGGTTGGTGCAAAAAATAGTCAGTATTTTTAGTATGAATACCAGTGCCGGCGTATTATATGAGATTGATATGCGGCTGCGACCTTCCGGAGATGCCGGTTTGCTCGGTTGTTCGCTCAAAACCTTTGAAGAGTATCAATTGAAAGAAGCCTGGACGTGGGAAAAACAAGCGCTGGTTCGGAGTCGGGCTATATTGGGTGAAAAAGCGTTGCAAACACAATTTAATGCCATTCGGCGTAACGTGCTTTCTGCCCCAAGAGAGATTAAAAAATTAAAGTCGGAGGTGGCGGCAATGCGCGAAAAAATGTATGAACATTTGTCTCACTCAACGGACGGTACATTTAATATCAAAATCGATCGCGGCGGAATTACGGATATTGAATTTATTGCTCAATATTTAATGTTGGCTCATGCGCCGCAAAATCCGGCATTAACGCAATGGTCGGATAATGTACGTATTTTCGATAGTATGGCGGAAAATCATATTATCGCAACCTCCGATTGTGAGCGATTAAAACAATGTTATGTCCGATTACGTAATAAAATTCATCACTTAAATTTACTGGGGAAACCGGCAGTGGTCGCGGAAAGTGAATTTGCTAAGGAGCGGGATTTTATTCGGACGTTTTGGCATAACTTGTTCGATGATCATTAGCATCATAAATCATCGTGTCATTTATTCTTTCTTATTTATGTGATAAGCGTCGCATGTAAAATTCTCGATTTTTTGACCGCACTTAGGCGCACTATTTAAACAAGGACGTGTTACATTTTAATATCATAAAGAATAAAAAAAGGCGCCGGCGAGTGAGTTCGGCGCCTTTGCTGCACTGATTGTTTGATTAGTTAAGCCAGAAAAAATAACCGATAGTGGCGATAACAAAAATACAAACGATATTTAACACGAAGCCGACTCGTACCATTTCACTTTGTTTAATTTGTCCGGAGCCGAAAACAATGGCATTTGGCGGTGTAGCTACCGGCAGCATAAAGGCACAAGACGCGCCCAAGCCGATAATTAACGCTAATCCGACTTCCGGCATGCCTAAAGACTGAGCGATAGAAATAAAAATCGGCACGAGCAGCGCGGCCGCCGCGGTGTTAGATGTCACCTCAGTGAGGAAAATAATAAAAGTGGCGACAAGTAAGCCGATGAGATAAAAATGCTGTCCATGAACAAGAAAAACGATGCCGTCGGCTAAAATTTGGCTTGCACCGGAATCTTTAAGGACGGTGCTTAACGTTAAACCGCCGCCAAAGAGCATTAACACGCCCCATTCCGTACTTTCCTGAATTTGTTTCCAGCTGGCAATGCGTGCGACGCATATGATGACCGCCACTAATAAGGCAACAACGCTGTCGAAACTGGCGATGTTTTTTTCCAATCCGAGGAAATTTGAAATTATCGGGTTGATTTTACTACTAAAAATCCAACAAAAGGCAATCATTGCAAAAATGAACAGGGTGAGTATCCGTTTCCCATCAAGTTCAATCTTATCGAAGGATTGAGCAAATGTGGTATTGAGCTTAGGTTTGAGCATGATATAAAGCGTTCCGATCATTAATGGCATCAGAACAATCATGGTTGGTAAACCATACCACAGCCACTCCGAGAAAGTGAGGTGCAAGTTTGAGGCGACAATGGCGTTCGGCGGACTGCCCACCAATGTTCCCATACCGCCGATACTGGCACTGTAAGCGATTCCTAGTAAAACGAAAACATACGTATTGTGCTCTTTTTCCCGATCCATTTGGCTTAAAATTCCCATGGCGAGCGGTAGCATCATGGCGGCAGTGGCGGTGTTACTCATCCACATGGAAAGAAATGCCGTAATTAAAAATAAATAAATAATCGCAATAAATAAATGACCTCTTGCAAAAGCCATAATTTTATTTGCAATCATTTTATCTAATTTTTGAATATGCAAGGCAGTGGCTAAAGCGAAGCCGCCGAAGAAAAGAAAAATGGTCGGATCGGCAAATGCCGCAAGCGCTTGTTTGGTCGTGACCAGCCCAAGGCCGATAGATACAAGCGGAATAAGCAAGGCCGTAACGGTGACATGTAGCGCTTCGGTTAACCAAAGTATAGCGATAAAGGCCAATAATGCTAAACCGGCGTTTGCTTTCGGAGCAAAAGGTAAGAATTTTAATAAAGCAAAAAACAGAATCATGGCAAGAATAAAAATTATCCCGCTTCTGTAATTTATTTTTTTTGATATGTCGTCCATAACGCCTCCGCATTAGTCAATGAAATGAACAACTCCGAATGTTAATTAAAGGTTAAAAACTTGCAATAGGAAAAGTGTAGAAATGTGACGATGTTCAAATAATTTTATTCAGTAAAATTTGGTGGAGGGAGGAGGTACACTTGATTTGAAGTAACAAGAAGTCGTATAACCGGTGAAATGATGAGACTGCAGTTAACTTAAAATTTAATCATCTCAGAAAATTCTTCGCTGTTAAACCCGTGAGAAAGCATATATTGACGGATTTTATGTTTTGTTTTTATATCCAATGCTTGATCGTCAGCGTAAGCAGGGAATTTTTTCTGTAAAACCGATTTTGCAATTTCGCACCAATCAATTTCCGTATTTAGCAGAACTTCATTAATAATATCCGTAGAAATGCCTTTTAAGTGATGTAATTCCTGCCTAATTCGATTTGAGCCATAACCCCGCCGGGCTCGAGAATAAAGATAATTTTCAGCAAAACGTTTATCATTTTGCCAATTTTTCCTTTGGCAATGATCAATAACCGCGGTAATGTCTTCTTCACTAAAATTTTTATCTTGCATTTTGTGGCGAAGTTCAAACTCGCTATATTCCCTGCGGGCAAGCAAATTTATAGCATAACTTAAAGCAACGGATGACATGTAAAATTTCCTATTTACAATCAATGGAATAATCGGAAAATCATTGTGGCTATGACGGGCAATTCAATAATATTCTATAAGTCTATAAAAAATAAGAGCCGCTTACATTGTGCTCTGAAAGCGGCTCAACTTTGTCTCCCATATGTTTGGTAGAACATCTTATCTTAAATTACTTATGCGGAACGATAAGCGCCTCAGACTCTTCAGGTTTATTCACTTCAGCAAATTTACGATCTCTATTTGCTTCAATGACCTGTTCAGTTTGAGCGGCTAAAGATTGTAAGTTCATATTTTCATAGGCTTTCTTCATATAAGGTAATGCTTCATAAGTCGCAGGAGCATCAGAGTACTGTTTCATCATATCAACGACCCGATTTGCTACGGCGACATGGGCATTTCGTTTGGCATAGAATTTCACAATGTCTAATTCATGACGCGCTAAAGCGGCCTTTATATAAGTCATGCGTGCAAGGGCGTCTTGTGCATAAGGACTATTTGGGAAGACACGAACCAAATTTTGAAAATTGGCGAATGCCACTTTTAACGAGGCGGTTTCGCGGGTTGCGCGGTCGATACGAAATAAATCTTGAATGAAGTTATCGGCGACAGCGGCGTTTGTTAAACCGGCCATGTACACGGCGTAGTCAATGTTAGGGCTTTGTGGGAATTGGTTAAGAAAATTATTTATCGTAACCAACGACTGAGTATAATCCTGCGCTTTATAGTTTGCATAAATTAAGTCAAGCATGGCTTGTTCTTGATATTTACTGCCGGGAAAACGTTCGGTCGTCGCTTTCAAGTAACGAATGGCTTCGGAATAACCGCCTTCCTGCAATGCTGAGGCGCCTTTAGAATAAAGTTCCGCCACATTAGCTTGTTCTACTTCTTTGTTGCCGCTTGAACAACCCACAATCGAAAGTGCGGTTAAAGCAATAAAAACAAGAGACTTTATTTTACGCATTATTTTATCCTTAATTTTTACGAATAATGATAAATAGGTTAGAATCTCGCGATATTGTATAGAACATTAATCAAGAAGCCAACTTTTTAGGCAGGATTTTTTACTTATGACACAAATTATACTGGAAGCCGAAATTCAGCTCGAACAATCCGGCCAACGTTTAGATCAAGCCTTAGCCGACTTGTTTCCCGAATACTCTCGGTCGCGCCTAAAAACTTGGATCGAGACGGATCTTGTGACGCTAAACGGGCAAATTACGACAATTCCTCGTACGAAAGTATTTGGCGGCGAAAAAATCGTCATATCTGCCGATATAGAAGATGAGACTCATTTCGAACCTGAAAATTTGCCGTTAAATATTGTTTACGAAGACGAACATATTTTAATTATTAATAAACCGAAAGATTTTGTTGTCCATCCGGGAGCCGGTAATAAAAGCGGCACCGTGTTAAATGCACTGTTATATCATTATCCATCTGTTGCCGAAGTGCCGCGGGCGGGAATTGTTCACCGTTTGGATAAAGATACGACAGGACTAATGGTTGTTGCCAAAACAATTCCTGCTCAAACCAAATTGGTGCGTGCATTACAAAAACGTCAGATTACACGCGAATATGAAGCGATCGCCTGCGGCATTATGACCAAGGGAGGGTCAGTTGATGAACCCATTGCACGCCATCCGACCAAGCGCACGCACATGGCCGTCCATCCACTGGGAAAACCGGCCGTTACGCATTATCGGATTATGGAAAATTTTCGCAATTATACTCGCTTACGTTTGCGGTTAGAGACAGGACGCACGCATCAAATTCGGGTTCATATGGCACACATCGCGCATCCGTTATTGGGCGATCAAACTTATGGCGGACGCCCACGCCCGCCTAAAAATGCCGATGAGCGACTTAATCAAGTGCTACGCGAATTCAAACGGCAGGCTTTACATGCCATCATGTTGCGTCTGGAACACCCCGTTAGCGACGAACTGATGGAATGGTATGCGCCGCTGCCTGATGATTTTGTGCAGCTGGTTAATGCGCTAAAAGCGGATTATCTTGAACATAGAGACGAACTCGACTATTGATATGAAAAAGCTAATTCTGATATGCAAAAGCTAATTCCGACTTGGCGCGCACCGAAAAATATTCATTGTTTTACGACCTTGCGTCATGGCGGCGTGAGCCGCGGAGCATTTTATAGCTTTAACTTAGGGGCGCATGTGAATGATGACGAAAACGATGTCAAAACTAACCGCACTTTGTTGGTTAATCGGTTTCATTTGCCTCAATTTCCGCTATTTTTAACACAGACGCATTCAACTAACGTATTGGAATTACCTTATCATGGTAAACAACCGGTTGCCGATGCGATTTACACTCGTCGGCCGAATCAGGTTTGCCTTATCATGACCGCAGATTGTTTACCGGTATTGTTTACTAATAAGGAAGGCTCTGAGGTTGCGGCGGCGCACGCAGGATGGCGAGGGTTATGCGATGGCATATTGGAAGAAACCGTGCGACGTTTTCAATGTGCTCCCGAGGAAATTATCGCATGGCTTGGGCCGGCAATCGGCCCGAATGCTTTTCAAGTGGGAAAAGAGGTGGTTGAGCAATTCGTTGCCGCCGATTGTCAAGCGGAATCGGCATTCCGTCCGGATCCGAAGCAAGTCGATAAATATCTAGGTAATCTTTATCAACTGGCCGCGCAAAGATTGAATCATTTAGGCGTTGTAGAAATCTTCGGCGGCGAGCATTGTACATTTAGTGAAAGCGACAAATTTTTCTCCTATCGCCGCGATGGAGTGACCGGACGAATGGCTACGCTTATCTGGTTTACGGAACTGCCATGAAATCGACCGCACTTTTATGGTTTTATGTCCCTTAAAATTGGGTTTTGCATCGAAATTAAGGTTTCCGTAGATTGAATTTCATCAATTAATTGAATTTTTGTCGCCAGCACGGCGTGTAATTCGGCGATCGTGTGCGTCATTACCTTTAGGAAAATAGAATAATTACCCGTTGTATAGTAGGCCTCCACCACTTCATCAAACGTTTCCAGTTTTTTGATCACTTTATCGTAATCTTTGGCGCTTTTTAAAATAATGCCAATGAAACAGCATACATCATAGCCCAACTTTTGTTCATCAATAATCACCTTGGTTCCTTCAATCACGCCGGACTGACGCATTTTTTCCACCCGAACATGGATTGTACCGGGACTAACGCCAAAATGTTTAGCCATTTCGGCGTAGGGAGTTCGCGCATCCTTGGTTAATACACGTAAAATTTGTTGGTCAAGATGATCAATATTGTACATAAAACATCCTTTATTAGATTTTTTCTATAAATAAGCCTTTATTTTAGATAAAATCTAATTTTTTTCAATTGATACAATAAAAATTTTTGCAAATTATTTGCTTCGTTAGATAATAACTAAGGAAAATTTTATTTCGTTATTAGGAGAGAATTATGAAAAAGACATTTATTCTACAGCAGCAAGAAATCAGTTTTGTAAAAAATACGTTTACCCAGTTTTTAGCCGATAAATTAAATCTTGTCGAAGTTCAAGGGCCTATTTTGAGCGAAGTCGGTAATGGCATGCAGGATAATCTTTCCGGCATCGAGAAAGCGGTTCAGGTTAATGTAAAATGCATTCCTCATGCAAAATTTGAAGTCGTTCATTCCCTTGCCAAATGGAAACGTCATACACTGGCACGTTTTGGCTTTAAAGAAGGCGAAGGTTTGTTCGTCCATATGAAAGCGTTGCGCCCTGATGAAGATTCGCTTGACCCGACACATTCCATTTATGTGGATCAGTGGGACTGGGAAAAAGTGATTCCGGCCGGTCGTCGTAATCTTGATTTTTTAAAAGAAACGGTCAATGATATTTACAAAGCAATTCGGTTAACCGAATTGGCAGTGGAAGCGCGTTTCGATATCCCATCAACGTTGCCGAAACAAATTACTTTCGTACAAAGTGAAGATTTGGCTCGTCGTTTTCCAAACATGACGGATAAACAACGTGAAAATGCGATTTGTAAAGAGCATGGCGCCGTATTTATTATTGGAATCGGCGGTAAGTTGTCCGATGGAAAACCGCACGATGGACGTGCGCCTGATTATGATGACTGGACAACCGAGTCGGAGAACGGCTATAAAGGCTTAAACGGCGATATTTTAGTCTGGAATGAGGAGCTGGGTTCTGCATTTGAATTGTCTTCAATGGGGATCCGTGTCGATGAAAAAGCGCTACGTTTACAGGTTTCCATTACAGGAGACGAAGATCGTTTACAATTCGATTGGCACAAAGAACTGATAGCCGGTCGCTTTCCATTAACAATCGGTGGCGGTATCGGTCAATCACGTCTGGTTATGTTCCTGCTTCATAAAAAACATATCGGTGAAGTGCAATCCAGCGTCTGGCCAAAAGAGATGACGGAGAAATACGAAAATATTCTTTAATTCCTCTGGAGGCAATCTCCTCGATCTTTAATCTTTGAATGACGCTTCTTTGTTTGTAAAAAGGAGGCGTCATTTTCTTCGACGAAAAAACATTTTATTATCTGACCGCACTTTTCGTAAAAAAATTAATTTTTTCTCTTGAAATATCAAATTCCATCCTTACTTTACAAACCGTAAACAATTACACCGAATTTAGAATTTACGAGGAGAAAACAAATGGGAAAAATTATTGGTATTGACTTAGGTACAACCAACTCTTGTGTGGCGGTAATGGACGGCGACAAACCTCGCGTAATCGAAAACGCAGAAGGCGATCGTACCACCCCGTCAATCATTGCTTATACAAATGATAACGAAACGTTAGTCGGTCAACCTGCAAAACGTCAGGCTGTAACCAACCCGAAAAATACGTTATTTGCAATCAAACGTTTAATCGGTCGTCGCTTTGAAGATGATGAAGTAAAACGCGATATCGACATTATGCCGTTTGAAATCACTCGTGCAGATAACGGTGATGCTTGGGTAAATGTGAAAGGTGACAAACTTGCACCGCCACAAATTTCTGCAGAAGTATTGAAAAAAATGAAAAAAACCGCCGAAGATTTCTTGGGCGAGCCTGTAACTGAAGCGGTAATTACCGTTCCTGCATACTTTAACGATGCACAACGTCAAGCAACCAAAGATGCGGGCCGTATCGCCGGTTTAGACGTAAAACGTATCATCAACGAACCAACGGCAGCGGCATTGGCTTACGGTTTAGATAAAGGTCAAGGCAACAAAACCATCGCGGTTTACGACTTAGGTGGCGGTACATTCGACTTATCCATCATCGAAATTGATGAAGTAGGCGGCGAAAAAACTTTCGAAGTATTAGCAACCAATGGTGATACTCACTTAGGTGGTGAGGACTTTGATACTCGCGTGATTAACTACTTAGTAGATGAATTCAAAAAAGAACAAGGCGTTGATTTGCGCAACGACCCACTTGCAATGCAACGTTTAAAAGAAGCAGCAGAAAAAGCGAAAATCGAACTTTCTTCTGCGCAACAAACCGATGTAAATCTTCCTTACATCACAGCAGATGCAACCGGTCCTAAACACTTAAACATTAAATTAACCCGTGCGAAATTAGAATCTTTAGTAGAAGATTTAGTGGCGAAATCGCTTGAGCCTGT
>ERZ773100.833-NODE-833-length-15187-cov-4.559873_pt1 | contig 15187 bp, 12 predicted proteins | sample MGYA00511119_ERZ773100 | MGnify/ENA primary metagenome ERZ773100 (study PRJEB29015, sample SAMEA2738000) | human oral metagenome | biome: human oral; feature: human-associated habitat; material: dental | place: China | collected 2111 ...
TTTGAAGCTGACTTGTCAGCAAGTTGGCTGAATTTGCAGCGAATTCTTAATTTTTGTCCATTTAAAAATCTGGCTAGTAACAAACTATTTTTACTTAACATTTAATACTAAGCAACAGTTTTTTTATTATATATCAATGTCCACTTTAATATTAATAGTATAATCTGGATATTCCTTTTTAACATCATTTAAAATCTTATTATAGATTTCTTCTCTATTTTTTATAGAGTAGTCAATGATTATATCAAACCTAATAGATTTATTTTTTTCTTCCAAATAGAAACCATGAAATTCTAAGACTCCATCATTTGACATAACTATTTTATAAATCTTATAACGAAGTTTAGCTATGTCCTCATTTTTGGTATTCATTGAATATATTGTAATCCCTGATAAATAAACATTATGTTTTTGTAAAACTATGTTAGTTATCTTTCTTTCAAGAGGATCAATTTCCTCAGCTGTCATTGAATCAGGTATTTCAATATGAACAGAGCCTACATATTTGTCAGGTCCATAGTTATGTAACATTAAGTCATAAGCTCCATATACATTTTCAATTTTACAGATAGTTTTCTTAATTTCATTTATTGTTTCCTTATCGACTCTTTTTCCTAAAATTTCATTTACAGCTTCCATAAATATTTCTATACCAGATTTAATTATAAAAATTGAAATAAGAACTCCAACATAGGCTTCTATATTAATATCTGTAAAAATATATAGTATTGCTGATACTAAAACAGAAGATGAAAGAATAGCATCAAATGTTGCATCTGAACCAGATGCAACAAGTGATGGAGAATTAAATTTTTCTCCAATATTTTTTACATACCTTCCAAGTAGAAGTTTTAGCATAATTGAAACTATTAATATAATAAAAGTAACATTTGAATACCTGACTTCTACTGGATTAAAAATTTTTTTTATAGATTCTATTAAAGAAGTTATACCTGCATAGAAAATAATTCCTGCAACAATCATAGCACTTAAATATTCTATTCTACCATGTCCCAAAGGATGTTTTTTATCTGGCTCAGAATCTGCTAATTTAGTTGCAATAATTGTAACAATAGAAGATAGTGCATCACTCAAATTATTTACTGCATCCAATAAAATAGCAATAGAATTTGAAATTAAACCAATTATTGCTTTAAAAACAACTAATATTAAGTTTGTAAAAATTCCTATAATACTTGTTTTTATAATAACACTTTCTCTTTTTTCTTCTTTAATTTTCTTCATATTTCTCCATTAACTCTAATGCTTCAGCTTTTATACTATCTAATAACTCAACTCTATTAGATTGAATTTCTTTGTTATTAGGGTATATTCCTTTTTCTTCCAATTGAAGTATAAGTTCTTTTATTGCTTTATCAGGATTTCTAAAATATTGACTTGCTCTCACTCTTATGAACTCCCATCCACAACGCTCTAAAACTTCTTGTTCTGCTAAGTTAGCCATAATTTCTTCTTGTGAGTGATTTAAATTTTTTCCATCACATTCAATAGCAATTTTCTTTTCTCCATAGATAGCAACTATATCTATGTCATAAGAACCTACTTTCCATTGTTGTTTAACAGTATAATTTTTTTCTAATAAACGCTTTACAATTTCATTTTCAAAATCAGATATAACAGTATTTTCATCAATAGTCTTTTCAAAAGTATTTTCCTTTTCTTTTATAGTATCTATATATTCAAATAGTTCTTTTCTTAAATCTCCTTCCTTTAAACTACTTTTATCTATTGAATGAACTATCCATAATTGATCTTTAGCACGGCTAATTGCAACATTATATCTTTTTCTAGTTGCTCCTTCTACACCTTCACCAACTAATCTAAGAGTTTTATTATTTTCACTACTATCCACCAAACTAATAAACATTACATCTCTTTCATCTCCTTGGAAGCTAGCAGGGTTTCCACATAAAATTTTATGATTTTCAATTTCAATTGCTGGAATTCTCTTAACTATTAAATTTTGAATTAATTCAGCTTGTTCATCTCCTAATAATGAAATAACTCCAAATGTACTATTTTTATATTCTTTCATACCTATACAAACTTCAATCAAGCTAACAATAGCTTTAGCTTCAATTTTATTAATTTTATTTTTCTCATCCCTTTTTCCATCTACTTTACACTCAACAATAGCAGGTTTTAAAATAGATGAGTTTGAATCTCTTAAAGGTAATATTTGGTTATCATAAGAAGTTTTATTACTATACCCAATAATTTCAGGAACAGATCTAAAGTGTTCTCTTAAACTTATAGGTTGAAATGTAGTTGACACAATAGAATATAATGAAGCTCTTATTCCATATAAGTCATCATTAGCTATTTTACCTTTGATGTATTTTCTTCTAAACATATTTATTTTATCAATATTAATACCCACATCTGATGGACTAACTTGTTTATCATCTCCAACAATTATAATCTTTTTAGCCATATATAGTAAAATTAATGAACTTATATCTGATTGGCTAGCTTCATCAACTATAACTATGTCAAATTTATTTTCAACAGGATTTAAAGTATCAAATACTTTATTTAAAGGCATAATCCAAGCAGGAACAACTTTTTGACAAAGTAACATCTTTTCTTTTGCATGTTTTTTATATAATACAGTATTTTTTCCTGTACCTTTTCCAATTTTTTGGATAGTTTGTTTCCATCCTCTTAGTGCTTGACTAATTGCTAAATTATCTTTTTCTTCAATAAATTTTACAATATTATACCAAGTTTTTTTAGTTACTAGTTCTGCTGTTAATTTATTTAATTCTTCTGATTTTTCTAAAATATCTTCTTGTAAGCTTTCATAAGGTTTTTCAATTAATTCTTTTAATGTTTGAGAAATTTGTTTATATCTCCATGCATTATAAATATTTTCAATTTTTTCATTAAATAGGCCTTTTTCTAATTCATCAGCCCATAGATTAGCAACAGCTTTTACATTTTTTAATAAGTCTTTATATTTTCTGTATAGTTCTTCTTTTCCAACTAATACTTCAAGTTTTTTCAATGTTTCAGAATACTTTTCTGTATTTCCTTTTTCAATAGCATTCTTTATTTCATTACCTAAAAAAGACTTCTCTTTAATTATACTTTCAATTCTTTCTAAATATTCAGTACGCTTTTTATCAACTTCCCTATACTCTAGTCCTACTTTTCCAATAGCTATTAATTCTTCAAGTATAGGAATAAAATCAAGAATCTGATTGATTTCATCAACATAAATTGGGCTTCCTTCTGTTTTACTGATATCTAGTCTTTCAAAACCAGCATTTTCAATTTTATTTAAGAAAACTTTTCTTTCTTTATCATACCAATTTAATAGATACTCCATTTGATCAGCATAAGAATATAATTGTTTAGAGAAGTTTTTATTATTGTTTACTCTATCTATTAAAGTATTTCCAGCCATTAAAAGATTCCAAGAATTTTTTGTATTTTCTTCTAACTCAACTAAATTAGTATAATCTAAAGCTAAATCACAATCATATAAAGTTTCTAAAATTCTTTTATTTATAGTAACTTTATCAGCTATCTCTCTTTTTGCTTTTCTTAATCTATGTTTAAAAAAGAAGCCTGGTTTTTCTAAACCATTTTTTAATGCTATAATTAAATTTTTTGCTGTACTTACATCAATATCTTTATAGACTATATCTTTTTTAAAGAATTTATCTTTTGTATTATTTGTAAGTTCATACAATTTTTTAATATCTTTAATAAAATCTAACCATATTTTTCTATCTCCTGAATTTTCAGTACCTGCAATACAAACATCTTTTTTCCAATCTTCAATTATTTTTAATTCTTCAGGAATAATATTATCTATATCAGTATAATTTTTAAATTTTTCTAAATCTATTATTATATTATCATCTATATATAATATTTCATCATTTATATGATATTTTCTATTTTTTAAAAGAAGTTCTATTTTAAACATAATTTCTTTTTTAGCTTCAAGCATTTCTTCAAATTCTTCTAAGCTCCAAAAATCTGAAATTTTATTTAAGCCTAATTCTATTTCTTTTTCTTCTTCTTTGCTTACACTTTTCTTGTACCCAGATTTTAAGAAATCAAGTTCTTCATTGTTTATAGGACAAAGAACTCCACTACTTACTATACCTGGTATTTTATCTAATTCTCTTTCATTTTTTCTTAAAAATTCTCCTGCTTCTTTTAAACTTATGCTTTCATTATTATAAATAATAGGTTTACTTTCTTGATACTTTATATTAAATATTTTTCTTTTAATATTTTTTATATCTTCTTTAAGATCATTTCTATTTCTTTCTATTTCTTCATATTCATTTTTAAGCTGCTCTAAATTTAAGTAGCCTAACTTTTCTGAAATACTTTCTACTGAATTTCCTAAATCATTACTATCATCATCTAACATTGAAATACATAAATCTTGTATCTCATTTGGAATTTTTTCTTTTAAGACTTCCAAAGCTTTTTTAGTTTGACTTGTTATTAAAACATTTTTTCCTTCTGCTAGAAAATGTCCTAATAAATTAGCAATGGTATGAGTTTTTCCAGTTCCAGGTGGCCCTTGTACAACTACTGCTTTATGTGAATATATATTCTTAATAATTTCCACTTGCTCATTATTAGTTTCTTTTGTAAAAAGAATATCTGGAATATCTTCTACCTCTTTTTTATCATTTTCAATAATTCCAACTAATTCAGTCAAATATCCTGGGATTTCTCCTCCCCCTTCTATATCTTTAATTATATTGTTGATAGCTTCAATTTTTCCATCATCTTTTTTTCTAATAAAAAGTATAGGTTTCCACTCAATAGTTATAATATTATCATCATCATTTATTTTTTTATCTTCAACAAATTCTGCTCTTGGGTTTAAGTTGTGAATAAATTCTCTGAAAAAGTCTTTTATTAGATCAGTTTTTGAAATTGGATGAATATTATTTTCTACAATTTTATCTCCTAATTTAAAAACATTATCTAAATTCACATTTTCAACTTCTGCTAAGAAATTTAGATATAATTCTTGTGTAATAAAGTCATTATCAGAACTATCAATAACCATAATTAGATTTCTTTCAGCATCAAGAGAAAAATTAACCTTTTTTAAAAGAATAGGATAATAAATATCTTCATTAGGAACTTTTACTATTCCGTTTGCAACAAGTAATTCAAGGCTATCAGAATCTCTATCCAAAGTTAAATATTTAGCATATAAAGTATCAAATAATTTTCTTACAACTTCAATCTTTTTTTGTTCTTCTATCCATAATTTTCTATCTTTTAAAAGTTTCTCTAATTTTTCTTTTTCTTCTTCTGAAATATTAACAACTTTGACAGAATTATTTTCTTTAACAATTTTTTCTGATAATAATTTAACTGATGCTTTATAGTCATCCCAATCACCATTTACCCATTCTAAAAGCTCTTTATCAATATATAACGGCTTTAAAAAGGCTAATTTTTCAACTTGTAATATTTTTTGATTAGATAGATTATTTTTATTGTCCAAATAATTAAATGTAATCCCTGGATGTTTTGGAAGATTTTCTAAAAAATAATACCATTCTTCATTATGAATATCTTTTTTTTCAGTCTTTAAACTTTTGATCACCTCAGCGATATATTGATAGAGTACTATGATACTTTCCTTCTTATTCATAATTCCTCCCCTTTAGTTAAAAATATAGCTGTCACTAAAAATTGTAACAGCTCCTATTTTATTTATTCTATTGTACCAAATTTTTTATTAAAATATCAATATCTTTATAACAATTTTTATAAATTATTTCTTTTTTTTCAAGATAGATAATCTCAACATCAAGTTTATCACAAGCATTTACTTTTTCTCTTTCTCCACCTGTATCTCCTGCTTTTTTAGTAATCAGATATTTTATATTAAACTGTTCCATCATTGCTATATTCATATTTTCAGTAAATGGACCTTGCATAGCAATAATATTTTTAGGAAGTATATTATTATCCTCACATCTTTTTACCATATCCCATCTTGATAAAATTCTAAAATAGATATTAGATAAATTTTTTAAATCTTTGAAAAGAGGAACATTGTTACTTCCTAAAGTAACCAAAATATTTCCATCAAGTTTTTCTACATAGTCTATTAAATCTTTTATTTCTTCAAAATTTTTATATTTTTTAGGTAAAATATCTACTTCTTCTCTTTCAAATCTAAAATATTCAATATTTTTTTCTTCTGCAACTTCCATTGCATTTTTAGAAACTTCAAAAGCGTACGGATGGCTTGTATCTACTACTTTTGTAATTTTATTATCTTCTACAAATTTTAACATAGCTTCTTTATCCATTTTTTCTGATGAAGTTTTTACAGGTAAATTTTCTATTAATTTTGCTCCATATTCTGTTGCAGTTGAAACAATAATGTCATCATTGTATTTTACAAATTTTTCTAAAAAATCTCTTGAATCTTTAGTACCACCAATAACCCAAATCATTTTATCCTTCTTTCTATACCTTTTACTCCATATTTCATATAAATAGTAAAAATTTATTATATAAAACTTTAAGCAAGTTGCGACGTCCATTAATGTACGAAGGAGTCTTTGAATGAACTCCTGAGACATTAATGGCTGGCAAACTTGCTATTTAAAACAAAATAAATAAATTTTTACTATTTTTCCCAGTTACTTTTCTTTTCATATCCTCTAGGTGTTATCATTTTCCCATCTTTTACATAAGTATTAGAGTTTCCAACTAATACTATTGTGAACATATCTATTTCAAAATTTAAAAAGTCTTCCAATGTTGTTAAAGTATAATTCTCCTCTTTTCTTCCTATATGTCTTAATAAGGCAACAGGGGTAGTAGGCAACTTATGTTTTAACATAATTTCTCTTGCTTCAACAATTTGTTCTGTTCTTCCTTTACTTTTAGGATTATAAATTGAAATTGCAAAATCTCCTTGACTTGCACAATCAATTCTTTTTTTAATAACTTCCCAATCAGTTAATAAATCACTTAAACTTATTATAGCTTGGTCATGCATAAGTGGTGCTCCAACTAATGCTGCACCTGCTATTGTTGAAGTAATTCCAGGCACAACTTCAACTTCTATTCCACTACCCATAGCAACTTCTAACATTATACCTGCCATACCATAAATTCCAGCATCTCCACTACTAATTAGGGCAACATCTTTACCAGTCTTAGCAACTTCTAAAACTTCCCTACATCTTTCTATTTCTCTTTTCATTCCTGAAACTAAAAATTCTTTATCTGGAAATTCATCTTTAACTAAATCAACATAAGTTGTATATCCTGCAATAACATTTATATTTTTTAAAACATTATATGCTCTTATACTTATATCTTGCATATTCCCTGGTCCTATACCTACTACATAAATTTTTCCATTATTCATATTTTTCTATCTCCTCTTCATAAATTGAAATTGTTATTCCATTGTATTTTTCTTTCATTACTAAAAATTTTCCATTTCCTGTTGATGATAAGAGTGCAACAGGCTCTGATACAGCTCTAACTCCAATATTCTTTTCAACAAAATCTGAACCTTCAAATTGAGCTTGAATTTTTTTTATTTCATCTCTTGAAATTATTTCTAAACTTAAATTTAAAAATTTTACTGCATCTATTAAGCCTTGTTCATTTTCTTTTACATCAACTGTTGCTACTTTTTTAACTGATTTTATATCTAAATTATTTTTATTTAAACAGTTTTTAATAGCATTTAAAATATCTTCTGCCTTAGTATCTTTTTTACAACCTATACCTAAAATTAAATTTTTAGGATAAATTCTAGTATAATCAATATTTTTTTTATTTGAAACTAAAATAAAACCATCTGCCAAATTTTTATCTGTTATTTTTACATTTTTAGGTAAAAGTATATTTACTTTTTGCCCATTAACTATAAGTGAAGTTACATCTTTGGCTGATTTTAAATCTTCAAGCTCTGCATTTAATTTTTGTGATATAGTGTCCACTGCTATTTTCCCAGTAACATCTGAACTTGTTGTAATAACTGGCACAAGTTTTAAAATATTAGCAAGTGAATGGGTCAGTTCATTTGCTCCACCTAAATGCCCAGATAAAAGAGAAATTACAAAATGTTTTCCTTCATCTATTAAAAGTACAGCAGGATCTTTATCCTTTGTCCCAATTAAACTTGCTATCTTTCTTATTACAATTCCACTTGCCATTATAAAAATATGTCCATCATATTGAGAAAATTTTTCATTTATATTGGAGGTAAAATCTTCTATCTGTATTGTATTTTCTACATCATATTTTTTTAAAGTAAAAACATCTATTTCATAATCTTTTAAATGTTCTTTTAACTTTTCTTTATATTCTCTTGCAATATTTCCTGCACCTTTAGTTACAGTCCAAAATGCTAATTTCATATATTTTCCTTTCTATTCAAATAATTTTAACTGAGAATCATTTTTTTCAGTTTCATAATTTTTTCTATCTAGAAGTTTTTCAATTTTATAATTGATTAATAAAGCTTCAATGATAGAATTTCTATTTTCTTCTTTTGCACCTATAAAATAGAAGTGTTCTTTTGTAATTTTATTACAAGAACTCCATATTTTTTCAATATATTCATTTTTTCGATATTTATTATTATCCCAAGTAGAAAGCATAAATTTGACATCTTTTTTGTTTAACTCATCATATAACTTTAATTCTAATTCTTCATTCCAACTATCATAATAATCAACATTTCTACCAATATAAGGAGGATCACAGTATATAAAAGAATTAACAGCTGCTTCTGAGATAGTTTTTTCAAAGGACTGACATAAAAATTTCCAATTAGAAAATTCTAATTTAGTTTCAATAAAATTAACTTGATTAACTATTTTGGTTATATATGCCTTTGAAAATCTCTCAATTTTATGACCAAAAGGAACATTAAAATTGTAATTTTTATTAAATCTCATCATTCCATTAAAACAAGAACGATTCAAAAAGAGAAAATCTAAAGAGTTATGAGTTGAGTTAAATCTTTCTCTAACATTATAGTAGTAATCTGCTCCTTTTTCTTTTAAATTTTCGCCTTCTTGTTTTAAGAAATCACGCACAATACTAGAAGTTATTTTTTTTTCTTTAATTTCATTATAAAAATTTATGATGTGTGGATTTACATCAGCAAATATTGCATTTTTAGGAGCTATATTAAAACCAACAACTCCTGAACCCATAAAAGGTTCTATCCAGATAGTATCTTCATTTAAAATTACATTTTCTTTAATTATAGGGAGTAATTTTGTTTTAATACCCTGTATTTTTAAGGGAGGAATAAAAATTTTTTCTTTCATTATTCTACATCCTTTTTGAAGTTTTTGGATTATAAAATATTTCTGGTAAACATCTATATTTTAAATATTCAGAAAAAGAAGATAATTTTTTTCTAGTTCCATTTTCATCTTTTATTTCTATTTTATTAAAATTTATCCAGTAGTCATCAAAATATTCTTCACCAGCTTTTGCAAATACGCCATTTCCTGTTAAAATATCATCAATATTTTGGATGCTTCCAATATTTGCAGTATTTCCACTTCCACTTTTATCACTCGCAATTTTCCATTTTTCTTCTGCAAAAAATATAAAATTTTTTATTACAGGAGATATTCTATCTAATTTATTTAAATTATAAATCTTTAATTCTTGATATTTATCTACAATTTCTCTTGTATAGATAACCCCTAAGCAAAAATGTCCACAATATTCATCATAAGGATATTGGATATTTTTTGTACTTTTTCTATTTGTAAAATATTCTCCATGAGAACCTAATGTAAAACCATTACAAAATGCAGGATATTTTTCATCTCTATAGGTAGTTTTTAAATCAACAGCAAATTTAATATTTTTATCTTCTTTTGATATAAATGTTAAATCAGGGTAATAATTCTGATGATTTGGTAATTCTAAATTATATCCAATGTTATTAGAAAATTCTAAAAAAATAGGAAATAAATGTAATTCTAAAATCTTAGAAATAATTTTTGTATCTGTTGAAATAGGATATATATTTTTAAAAATATCAATAAAACCTCTAATTGTCCACTCATTATTATATGATATTTTCTCATACAATGTATCTGCAAATTTTTTTAATTCAGATAAAAATTTTTTCTTTTCATCTTCTTTTTTCATCTAATAGTACCTCCCAAATATATTTTCATAATATTTATCCTTATATATAGTTACCTACTATAATCATCTATTTCAGCTTGAATTAGAAATTTTTCACTATTAGCTTTTATCCAAAGAGTAACTTTTCTCCATTTGGATTATTCAATTTCATAATATAGGGTAGTTAGTGTATCTATTTCTTCTAATTTTTTGACTAAAATTTTCTAATATAGTAGTTTTTCTTTGTATTCTCTTAGAATATTTTCTGTACTCTTGGCTACAATCCAAAATACTAATCTACATATCTTCAACAAGGTGTTTCCAATAATATTTTGGAAGATTACTTTGTTGAAGTTTTTTATTTTCTCTTTCTTTTATTGAGATAGTTTTATGAAAAGTTTTCCAAAGTTCTGAGTATTCTATTTCCTCATCACTCCACTCAATTTTAAGAGATTCTACAAAAAAGATTTCCACTTTATTTCCATCATAGTAAGCTATCATCTTTCTTCCTTTATCATAAATTGCAAATTTTTCTTTTTTCATTCTGTTCTTAAAATGTGAAATCAGAATAGGAAGAACATTATTTTTAGGCTCAATTGTTGAAAACATTGTACCATCTTTCATTTCTTTAAATCTTAGTAAACCAAGATACTTATGTCGCTCATTTAATACCTGTTTTACAAGTTTATTCATATAGAAAGCGTGTTCGTCTAGGGAGTTTAAAATTTCTTCTCCTTGTTTTAATGCTTTGTATACTGTGTGAATTATTACAGTATCTTTATTTTTATCATTTGATAAAAAGCAAGTACGTATGTTATTTAGAAAGTTCTGTGATAACTTTTCACATATACTTTTCTCAACACGCCTAGCCTTAGAAAAATCAGTTATGACATGAATATCATCAAGTGCTAAAATAAGTTGCTCTGTTTTAGCACTCACTCTAAGTATACTACTTTTTCTATCATTATATGCTATATAGATAACTGTTAGTAATCCATCAAAACTTCCATCATAATAATAATTTGACATTTTTCTTTTATAAGATTAAATAATTCTTATATTTTCTCCTTAGTATATATTTAAGTTGTTAAAGGTAACCTATAAACCTACTAATCTAATTTAAATATTAAAAAGTTTTAATTGTTCTACTAACATCTTTTCTTTTTCCATAAGAGTCTTTCTTATCAATTCAGGATTTTCTTTTTTAAATCCTAAAAATTCTCCATTTACAGTAATAAAATATTTTGCTTTCTTTATTACTATACCTAATTTTTTTAAATGTTCATATCTTATTGTACTGTATTTTCTAGTCATAACTATACGTTTTGCCGAAGTTACTCCTATTCCTGGAACTCTTAAAAGTTCCTTGTATGAAGCTTTATTTATTTCTATAGGAAAAAGGTTAAAATTTTTTATTGCCCAGTTTGTTTTTGGATCAATAAAAGGATCAACAAAAGCATCTTTTTCATTAAGAATTTCGTTAGCTCTAAAATCATAAAATCTTAGTAACCAATCTGCTTGATAAAGTCTGTGTTCTCTTATCATAGGTACTGCTTGATCTGCACTTACAAGAATTCCAGATTTATTTACAGGTACATAACCAGAATAATAAACTCTTTTTAATTCAAAATTTTTATAAAGATTTTCACTTCTAGTTAGTATAGAATAATCACTTTCTCCACTTGCACCAATTATCATCTGAGTTGTCTGACCAGCTGGAATAAAAGAAGGAGTACTTTTAAAAAGTTTTTTATCCTCTGTATTTTCAAGCATATTTTTACGTATAAGTCCCATTGATGTAGAAATATCAGTAGCTTTCTTATCTGGTGCAAGAAGTTTAAGAGCACTATTTTCAGCAAATTCTATATTTACTGAAACTCTATCTACATATAATCCAATTTCATTAATGAGTTGTCTACTTGCTCCTGGTATTACTTTCATATGAATATATCCATTAAATTTTTCTTCAAGTCTAAGTTTCTTAGCTATAGCAATCATTAGCTCCATTGTATAGTCTGCACTTTTTATTATTCCTGAACTTAGAAAAAGTCCTTCAATATAGTTTCTTCTATAAAAGTTTATAGTCAATTTTACTACTTCATCAGGTGTCAATATTGCTCTTTCTATATCATTATCTTTACGGTTGATACAATATTTACAGTCATATATACAATAATTTGTCATAAGTATTTTAAGTAAAGAAATACATCTTCCATCTGCTGACCATGAATGGCATATACCATTTATAGCAGCATTTCCTAATCCATTATTTACATTTTTTCTACTGCTTCCACTTGAAGAACATGAAACATCATATTTTGCAGCATCACTTAATATTCTTAATTTTTCTTCTATTGATTTACTCATAATTTCCCCTTATCCATTGAATGATACACTTTTAATTTTAGTATAGCATATTTATGATATAAATCAATAATAAAGGGTAAATTTTTATTTCATCTTTGTTAAAAAATTTCTAGCAGCATGTATATCACTAATCATATATTTATAATATTTATCTTCTTTTGGAGTATTAGCAATAGGTTCAAAATATTCTTTTGCTTTTTCAAAATTAGATTCTTCAAAATAAGTCTTTCCTAAAAGCATATTAGCATTTGTAATACCATAGTCTTGCATATCACTTATACTGTACTCCAAGAATTCAAATATAGTTTGTACTTCTTTTCTGCAATCTTTGTATTTCTTTTCATTAAAATAACTTTTTGCTATTTTCATTTTTATATCTATTAGTTTGTAGTATGCAGTATCTAGTTCATTATTTAAGTAAATAATTTTAGTATTTATTTTTTCTTTTTGTTTTTGGTCTATTGCACTCAATAACTGACTTTTTAAATTGAGAATTTTTTCAGCTAAGCTTTTAAAATCTTCTTTATTTAGGCAACTAGAAAGTAAGATACGATAGTTTTCTCTTTCTTTTTCAAAATTATTAACCATAGTAGCACATTTAGCTAAACCTTCTAAAACAGCCTCATCATAATATTTTGAAGTTGAAAGTTCAGATAATTTCTCATACCAAAAAATAGCATCATCATATTTTTTTAGAATTCTTAGATTATAAGCATGATGCATTATTGCATCTAACTTAAACTCTTCCATATTTTTATCATTAATTAATTCTAAAAAATGTTTTTTAGATAAGTCATACTTATGTTTTTCATTATAGAATTGAGCTAATCTAAATTTAGCATTGAAATAACAAAGTTTAAATTCATTATTGTCCTTAGCTAAATCTATTACATTTTCAAGTTCTTTTCTATATTCTTCTGTATCTCTTTTACCTTCTTTGAAAAGGTTAAGGCATTTATTGTAACTTTCTTCAATTTTATTAACCATAGTTTTATCCTTATTTTTTATATATTTAAAATACTTCTATATCATCTTATATAAAAGTTTGTTTATAAAAATTATACCATTTAGTATTCCAACCTTGTGCTAAACATAAAGTATATAAATCATCTTCATTTTGTATACCTTTTTCTGTTATTATTTCATGAGTTTTTTTATTAACAATAAGTCCATTGTCAAGTTCAAGTTGTAAATCAGGATAAATTGCTACACTTCTTATATGTGAAAATTCAGCAGTCTGAGTTTTTAAATTAGCTCCAGTCAATTCATCTATATTAATTTTATATTTTTTTATTCTTTGAGCTTTTAATTTATTTTTTTTATCAATAAGATCTTCATAGTACCTTGCTCTCATTACCTCTGCCTTATCAGAATCTCTTATCAAAATATATAATTTTTCTGAATATCTTATATAATCTCTTCTACGGAAAGTATTTGCAGAATAAAAAATCTTAGAAAGTAAGCCTATAAACTCTGTTCCAGTAATATAATCAGCTCCAGCTCTATCTATCATAGCAAGATGATAATTAACTGAATTTTTCTTTACACGTAATAAAGTATGCAAATATTTACTACTTATCCATACCGTACCATGTTTATCAAGATTAGCTCCTTTCAACCAAGCATTTTGTATAGAAGTAGCCCAAGTATCATTTAATTCTCCATAATCTTCTTCTCTTATATTATTTTGTAAATCTTCTATTGATTCCAAAATTTTAGAAACTTCATATTTCATTTAAATCATCCCTTTATACAACTTTTCTAATGCTTGCATAGCTTCAGTTGCCTTAGGATGCTTACATCTATCAGGATGAATAAGTTTTATCATTTCTTTATGCCATTTTTCTGCAACTTTTTTATTACTATAGTATTCATAAGTTATTCCTAAAAAGTCAAGTTGTGGTTTTCCTCCAATTTCTACTAAGTAGAATATATATTTTGAAATTTTATCTTTAAAGTATAAATCTTCTGTAACATACTTATCATATAAAACTTGCCAAGAGTTGGCTACAATTTTTCTATTTAAAATTTTAGAAATTTTATCTTTTGCTTCTTTTAAATTTGAAAAACTATTTTTTAATTTTTCAAAGGAATCAATCATACTAATATCTGTTATCTCTGGTTTTGCAACTATATAGTTTTCATATAGTGCTTTCCAAGAAGCAGCTGTAATTTTCTTATTTAAAATTTTAACTAATTCTTCTTTTGCAACTTTTAAACTTTCAAAACTTTTTTTCAAAACATCAATAGAATCAATTTTACTAATATCTACCATTTTTACCCCTCCAATTAAAATTTATAAATTTTATTATTTTTTTAAATACTTAGTTCCTCTCCCATTTCCTATTACATCAATATAATTCTTTTGAATTAAATTTTTTAATATTCTATTTAACTTATCTTTTTTAAATTCTACCTTTTCTAAAATTTCACTGCTTGATAAAATTGCACCTTTTTCCAAAATATCCATTACTATTTTTTCATCAGTTGTTAGAAATAGTCTAGTTGTGATTATTGGTAAAGTTATTTTTATTGAGTTTTCAAATATTTCAAAAGCTGGTTTAACAGAATAATCTTTATAACTTTCATTTATTCTTCTTATACCTGTTCCAAACATTTCAATGTATTTTAATCTAAAAAATATATTTGCTAAAATAGGATTTCTAAGTTG
>ERZ773100.838-NODE-838-length-15130-cov-5.341957_pt1 | contig 15130 bp, 18 predicted proteins | sample MGYA00511119_ERZ773100 | MGnify/ENA primary metagenome ERZ773100 (study PRJEB29015, sample SAMEA2738000) | human oral metagenome | biome: human oral; feature: human-associated habitat; material: dental | place: China | collected 2111 ...
CACGGTAGCTTTCAGGTTGCAAAATATCACCTTCTACAAAATTAATTTTTAAGTTACCAAACATTTTAGCAGCCTTCTCTCTACTGCGTACCAATGCCGATACTTCAATATTACGTGCTACCAAAGCGCGAACGATTTGTCCACCCAATAACCCTGTAGCACCTGTTACAAATGCGTGTTTTATCATAGTGTTAATAATGATTTAGGATTGTTAATTTTCGGGGGCAAAAGTACGGCGAGTAGGCATTTGCTACCAATGAGGTACATCACTTTTTTGGTGTGAGGTATGTCACAGAAGATTATGAATACAACCTACTGAGGGTCTCGCGCGAGACACCTAAATAAGAGGCTATAAGACTTTTCGGGAGGCGTTGTAAAAGAGAAGGATAGAGTTCTAAAAACTGTTCATAACGGGTGCGAGCATCATTGCTCAGGAGCGAGAGAATGCGCTTTTGTAGTGCTATATAGCCCATATTACTTTTCTTGCGCACAAAAGTATTGATTTTAGGGAGCTCATCGCATAGCTTTTCCTTGTCATCATAGGAAATAGCCAGTAGTTGGCAGTTCTCCAAACAAGTAATGCTTAAGGTAGCTTCTTTGTGGAGGAAAAAAGCCTGATAATCGCTTACCCACCAGTCTTCCATAGCAAATTGTAGAATATGCTCCTTTCCGCTGGAGTCTATTTGAGAGACTTTTAGCAGTCCGCGTACTACCCAATATTCATAAGGTATCAGCGCGTTCTCCCGCACCAAAAACTGGTGTTTTTTCAGGGAACGCTCTACAAAGTAAGAGGCGACAAGCGCAAATTCTTCATCGCTTAAAGGAACTATTTTCTCTATATGAGAACGCAATAAATGAATATTCATAAAATGTTCAATATTTAACGCCAAATCCTGCTGAGAGTGGGCGATAGGGGTTGCAAAGATACAAAAAAAATACTCGTGGGCTATGGGTGAAAAGTATTTTTTACTATTTTTGTCGTCTCATAATTAATGAACTATGGTGCAATACTTCCCTTATTTATTACTCCTAATGGTAATTATTATGCTACTGATAATGTTTGCAAACCGACTTAAAGTAGCGTACCCTATTCTCTTGGTTTTAGGAGGATTGGCGATTAGCTTTATTCCTAATATACCTGCCATTACACTGAATCCTGATTTGGTGCTCATTATCTTTTTGCCTCCACTCTTATATGCCGATGTTTTCTCGATATCGCTCAAAGAGATGTGGAAATGGCGACGCATTATCTTTAGTTTTGCCTTTATTGTAGTGTTTATTACAGCAGCTGCAGTGGCGTGGGTAGCTAATATGGTATTCCCAGGGTTTTCATTAGCCTTAGGCTTTCTTTTAGGAGGAGTGATAGGCTCTACTGATGCTGTGAGTGCTTCAGCAATTATGAATTTTGTAAAGGTGCCTAAACGCATCAGTACAATAATAGAAAGCGAGAGTTTGCTCAACGATGCCTCTTCACTGATTGTGTTTAGGTTTGCCGCTTTGGTAGTTACTACCGGTCAGCTGGTGTGGACGGATATGGCACTGAATTTCCTTTGGGTAGTTGTTGCTGGGTCACTTATAGGTTTGGCGATTGCTTGGATGATGAGCAAAATGTACAAATATCTCCCTACCGATGCTAATATGGATGTTATCCTATCTGTTATAGCGCCTTACATAATGTATATTGTGGCAAACGAAATGGGAGCTTCGGGGGTGTTGGCAGTAGTGGCTGGGGGTATGTATATGTCGCTCCACCTTACTAGCATTTTTGCTGCCTCCACACGCAACAAAGGGGTGGCGGTATGGGGTATTTTAGGATTTATACTCAATGGTCTTGCCTTTATGCTGATAGGACTTGCTTTGCCTGAAGTACTCGAAGGGATAGAAGCCGAAGGTATGAGTCTTACCACTGCTACGAACTACGGACTGCTCATCACAGGGGTAGTGGTAGGGGTGCGACTGCTATCGTCATATGGGGCAGTAGTCATTACCCAAATAATGAAACGCTTTATCACTGTAGCCGATGAGCGTAATCCTGGAGCTCGGGTGCCTTTGGTATTGGGTTGGGCAGGAATGCGCGGGGTACTCTCATTGGCGGTAGCGCTTTCTATCCCTCTTACCTTAGAGGATGGCGTGCCTTTCCCGCATCGCAACCTCATTCTCTACATCACTTTTATAGTGATATTGGTTACTCTACTCGTACAAGGACTTAGCTTGCCGGCTCTTATCCGTTGGGCTAAATTCCCTGATTATGAAGACCATATTCCTGAGCTGAAGCTGAGAGCCTTATTAGGAAATCATTAGCGCAAGCGGCTTTGGATTATATGCAAGAGCATTACAAAGAAGGTATTACTGATAGTTTTTTGTTACAGAATCAAAAAGATATATGGCAATACCAACTCGATATACCAAAGTGCAATACTACCCCCGAAGTGCGAAAGAAATACATTGCTATTTTGCATCATCAGCGGGAGATATTGCACCAACTGAATAAGAACCCACGTATTGATGAAGAACAAATACGCAATTTCCACCGACAATTGAACTTAGAGGAAGAAAAATGGGAAGTGTGGGAGGTTTAAGTAATTATAAACACAGTTAAACTTCCTATTACTAACGGCTTATTATTGGGTTTATGCTTTCAAACTCTTCAATACTCATAGACCCTACTGAGCGGATAAGGTATATATAAGTGTCATAGCGAAATATCCTTAGGGTTGTTTCTTCATAACAGAAGATGTTGTAAGAAAAATCGTATAAATCGTATTTGCTCTCTAATAAGCCTTTGCGTTTAGTGAGCTCATATACCAATTGATAGGTGTAATACACCGTTTCTTGCGAAGCCCCAAAAGAAGCTTCTTCGTAGATAAAGGTACGCCCGCCTTGCTTGAATTTTCGCAAGATGTGGTCTTTACCAAAAGTAAGCCAGTGCTCTTCGCGTTTGCGAAAAAGCACACTTAAGAGAATAATGCTGATTATTAATATAAAAACTACCATATTTTACAACGTTTGTTTCACGGAGCAAAGGGCTTCTATTTGCTCGGTTTCTCCAAAAATGTAGTTAGCAAAGTGTTGTTGTAAAGTCATAAAAATTGATTAATAAAATTAAATGACGCAAAGATACCAAAATTGTGTGTGATGTTATTATTTTACCATATAGAAATTGTCTTTTACTCTTAGCAGTTGCTACTCTTATTCCCCACTTGCCCGAAGAAGAGTTGGTTACCAATTTTTCCCGAAGACCCTTCTGTTAGGCAGATGTTTTTTGTTTTCGCCATAGTTTACTTAGAGTTTAGAGGTTAGGTTTTAGGATTTAGATTAGTGATACAAAGGTAAGGATAAATTTTCAATTAACCATTAACAATTAACCGTTTGAAATAGTGATTGCATTCCAGTGATATTCGCTATAACTCCGTTTAGTGTTCGGTGTAGAGCCACTGTAGACCCACTGAAGACCCACTGAAGACCCACTGAAGAGCCACTGAAGATTCGATGTAACTTCGGTGTAGGTAGTAATAAAAAGGGCACGAGCGTTTTGCTCGTGCCAGCTGTGGGAGAAAATCTTTGCTAATTGAATAGCTTCTGAATATTCTTATACGAATCTTTCACCAACTCTCGTACCTCTGTCTCGTCTTTCCAACACGCTTTTTCTATATCTTCTTCGGTTTGAGGTACCAATTTCTTCTTAAAAGTAGTAGTCATATCATACCAATAGGTCTCTTTCAAAAAATATTGTCCATCGCGTTTGAATATGTGATAAGTAATCATTCGGAAGCGCTGGATAAGCAGTTTTTTAACACCTGTTTCTTCCTCTACCTCACGCAAAGCACAAGTAGCGATATTTTCGCCTTTTTCTTTCTTTCCTTTGGGCAAATCCCACTTGCCGTGACGCTTAATCATCAGCACTTTTCCATCTTGATTATACACAATGCCACCCCCTGCTTTTATGGTAGGAATAAGTTGCTTAAATTTCTTCATAAGTTTCTCTTCCTTAGGGTGATATAAGTAGATTTTTTCTACCTCTTTTCGCTTGAGTTCCTCCAAGATAACATCAAGAGTAACATCTTTTATTGGAAAACATTTGACGTTCTCAATATTTTCTCGTACATTTGTCAAAATAATCGACTTTTCGTCTAAAAATATTTCATACATAACCTATGATTTTAGATAGTATTACGGCACAAAATACCGCTGAATTTTTATTGCAAATTAACGCAATTAAATTGAATTCTGAAAATTATTTTACTTGGGCGAGCGGTTGGAAGTCACCAATTTATTGCGATAACCGTATAATTCTCTCATTTCCAGAGGTTCGTTCGTACTTTGCAAGCGTATTGGCAAGAGGCATAAAAGAGAAATTTCCCGAAGTACAAGTTATTGCAGGGGTAGCTACGGGGGCTATTGGCATCGGTATGTTGGTAGCTAATGCACTCCAATTGCCTTTCGTGTATGTACGTCCCGAACCTAAAAAACACGGCAGACAAAACCAAATTGAAGGTTTTTTGCGCTCTGAACAAAAGGTAGTAGTGGTAGAAGACCTGATAAGTACCGGAATGAGTAGCCTTAATGCGGTAAAAGCCCTGCGCGATAGTGGTGCTGAGGTATTGGGAATGATAGCCCTTTTCTCTTACAATTTTGATGTAGCCAATGAGCGTTTTACCAAGGAAAAGGTACCGCTTTACACTGCCGGCGATTACGACAGTCTATTAGAAAAAGCCTTGCTTTTTGGTCGTATCAAAAAAGAAGATTTAGAGATGCTCCAGCAATGGCGCAAAAGTCCGGATACTTGGAAACAGTAAAATATTCATAGCAATTTTATGAAATATCTAACAATTATATGGTTGTTTTTTAGTGTAGGAGTCTTTGCACAAAAACAAGTGCGTGGTAGAGTGATGCGTGATACAATACCTTTGTCAGGAGCGCACGTGATGAATCTTTATACCAATGCTGTTACTACTACTGATGCCAATGGTTATTTTACACTGAAAGCAAGTGAACGTAATACTTTGCAAATTACTTTTGTAGGAATGCAAACTGTTTATCACACTCTTACAAAAGTTGATTTTGGTTTCGGAGGAGTTTTAATACAGATGAAAGAACAGGTCAATCAGCTTGATGAAGTTGAAGTATCAAAATATCAAGGGGTTTCTGCTCAAAGATTAGGTATTTTACAACATACTCCTGTAGAGCGTACTTTTGCTGAAAAACGGTTGTATAGTGCTACTCATAGTGCAGGAGGAAATTTATTAAGCATTGATTTACTCATTAATACTATAAGTGGACGAAAGAAGCTCTTAAAGAAAATTGTAGCTAATGAACAGAACTTAGCTGTCGCTAACTATATACGTGAAAATATGAAAGTCTTTCTACAAAAAGAACTCAAACTAAACGAAGAGGAAATAGACGTTTTAGCCTATTATGTAATGGAGAGAACCGAGTTCCACGATCTTGTAAGGAAGGAGGAAAATAAGCAAATGGAGTTTATGCTTATAGAAGCGTGGGGTGAGTATCAAAGATTAGCAAAAGCAGAAAAATAAAGAATAAAAAAGATGTATCAAAGAGAATTTGATACATCTTTTTTTATTGTAATTATGATACAACTTCTGAGGATTTATCTTCTTCTTCCTCAATAATATCGTGTGGGTCTTTAAACTTGCGCTTACCAAAGATATTTTCAAGATCTTCGCGGAAGATTACTTCACGTTCTAAGAGCAAGTTTGCCAAAGTAGTAAGCTTATCCTTATTCTCGGTGAGAATATCAATAGCACGCTGATATTGTTCTTCTATAATCTTAGAAATCTCTTCATCTATTAGGTGCGCTGTTTTCTCACTATAAGGTTTGGTAAAACTATAATCGGCTTGGGCTGAATCGTAATAAGTAAGGTTACCTATCTTGTCATTAAGCCCATAAATGGTTACCATTGCACGCGCTTGTTTGGTTACCTTCTCAAGGTCGCTGAGAGCACCTGTAGAAATCTTATCGAATATCACTTTTTCTGCAGCTCTACCGCCAAGGGCAGCACACATTTCATCAAGTATCTGTTCAGTACGTACTATTTGGCGTTCTTCTGGTAAATACCAAGCCGCGCCTAACGACTGTCCGCGAGGCACGATAGTTACTTTTACAAGTGGTGCGGCGTGTTCTAAGAGCCAACTTACAGTAGCGTGACCTGCTTCGTGGAAGGCTATTGTCTTGCGTTCTTCGGGAGTAAGGATTTTAGTTTTCTTCTCCAAACCACCTACAATTCTATCCACTGCATCAAGGAATTCTTGTTTGCTTACCGCTGTTTTACCTTTACGTGCTGCAATAAGGGCTGCTTCATTACATACATTAGCAATATCAGCGCCAGAGAATCCTGGGGTCTGTTTTGCTAAGAAGTCTATATCTAATGTTTCTGCTGTTTTGATAGGTCGCAAATGTACTTCAAATATCTGTTTGCGCTCATTTAAGTTAGGAAGCTCTACATAAATCTGACGGTCGAAACGTCCTGCGCGCATTAGTGCTTTATCGAGGATATCAGCGCGGTTAGTAGCTGCCAATACGATAACATTAGTATGTGAACCAAAACCGTCCATCTCGGTAAGAAGTTGGTTGAGAGTATTCTCACGCTCATCATTAGCTCCCGTCATTACATTTTTACCACGAGCACGACCTATAGCATCAATTTCATCAATAAAGATAATGCAAGGAGACTTTTCTTTAGCTTGCTTGAAAAGGTCGCGCACACGAGAGGCTCCTACCCCTACGAACATCTCTACAAAGTCAGAACCAGAGAGTGAGAAGAAAGGTACTTGGGCTTCACCTGCTACAGCTTTCGCAAGAAGAGTTTTACCTGTACCAGGAGGGCCTACTAATAGGGCTCCACGCGGTATTTTACCTCCTAATGAAGTGTATTTATCGGGATTTTTGAGGAAGTCTACAATCTCTTGTACTTCTTCTTTTGCTCCCTCTAAGCCTGCTACATCTTGAAAAGTTACACGCGTTTCTTTCTTTTCATCGAATACACGCGCCTTAGATTTGCCAATGCTAAAGATACCACCAGCACCTCCGCCTCCTGCCATACGACGCATTACGTAAATCCATAAGCCTATGATGACTATAAAAGGCAAAATAGAGAACAGCAAATCGCCGAAGATATTTTGCTGGGTTTTGTTCTCACGAGTAGTGCTGAGGTTGTTATCTTTTACAATTTGGTCGAATCGGTTTTCGAAATTACTCAAATCGCCTAATTCAAAACGGTATTGGGGTACGTCGCCTGCGTTAGCACCTTGCATAAAGGTATTTCCCGTAGGTTTTACCTCTTTGTGCTCTTCTTTTTTAAGAGCATCGGGGGTGAGATATACATTAGCTTCTTTATGGTTTAAGATGATGATTTTGGATACATCACCATTGCTAAGGTATTCCTCAAATTTAGATTGCGGAATCTCTTTGGGTTGTGACCAAAAACTGGCTCCTGAATAATAATTAAAACCTATAAGTATCAGCAGTAATATGGCATATAACCAATAGGCTGAAAAACGAGACCCGTTGCTTTTATTGTCCGACATATTTTTAATAGTTAGTTTCTAAGTTGATAATTTTAGCGTCTCCCCAGAGTCCTTCGAGGTCGTAATGCTCACGTATTTTTGTTTGGAAGATATGCACCACTACATCCACATAATCGATGAGTACCCACTCGGCATTAGCTTCACCTTCTACGTGCCACGGGTGTTGATGACCTTCGGCTTGACTCACTACCTTTTGGATAGCACCAGAGATAGCCGACACTTGGGTATTAGAAGACCCATTGCACAAAATAAAATAATCGCACACGGTATTCTCTACCTCGCGCAAATCCATAATGGTAATATCGGTTCCTTTTACTTTTTCTATACCAGCTATAATATTACTAATAAGCTGATTTGATGATATTTCCTTATTCAATGTTCTTTATTTTTACAGTTTAAACTTGTTGTATCTCTCTTGAAAGCGCGCAAAGATAAAACATTCCTTTTAGAAAAGCAAAAACATTGCCATTATTCTTCTGTCAGTTAGTTTCAGACATTTTGTCACGTAGTTAAAAATGTGGAGGTGCGAGCCGCACGAGCAAGTGTAATTAGCAAATTAGTAAATTTGATAATTAGCAAATGAGAAATGAAGGGGGAAAAGTTTTTAGAGAAGGGGAATAAGATTGAAAATCAAAGACTATTTGAAGCTAAGACAAATAAAAGATGGTGTGAGTTGCACCGGCAGATGAACGAATGACGAACGATGGACGAACAAAAGACGAACAAAAGACGAACAAAAGACGAACAAAAGACGAACAAAAGACGAACAATGAACGAAGAATGAACGAAGAAAAGACGAAGGTGAGGCGAAGTTACCTAAACGATACGATATTAGGCAAGCGTTGAGAAAAGCTGTGTAGCCTGAAATCGTCGTTGGTAACGCCTGTAAATTTGAAGATATTGTTACCTGTACCTGGGATATTAGGATAATACCCAAAGGAGAATTGTATAGCTCCAAAGGGGAAATAGTCGTTGGAGATATAAAAACCTATGGAAACCTTAGAGTATACTTCTGTTTTTAGAAAGGCAGTATTTTCCCTACCTATAAAACCTATATCGGCTGAGAGAAACGGGCTAAACCTAAAACCTATCAGCTGAAAAGGAGCATATACTTGCGTTTGTGAGGTGAGAATAAGTTTGCGTGTGCCGTATACTTCACGACTACTGAAGCCTAAGATACCATTAGATTCATTTAAGTTGATCCTGTCTCGCTGGTATACATTTCGGTTAAAACCTACTACAAATGAGGAACGCAAGAACTGACGAAAATGCCAATCGCCTATGTCGAACAATTTACTGAAATAGGTACCTTCACCTTTTAGCACAGTTTCTTTGTTCGTGCCGTCCTTGAAGAATGTGCCTACCTCAAAATTGATAGAATGGTAACCACGCTTGGTATAGTTTGCCTCAGCAAAGCCTATACCGAGATAGGGCAAAGTAGTATAGTTCTTCCGCAGTATCCCTGAGGTGAGAAACAAAGAGCGTCCTATTCCTACGTCCTCGATATCACCGTTGCGAAATATATAGCGGTCTTTCACAAAACCTGTACTATTGAGACTGAATTGGGTGAGATATAGGTTCTCGTTGCCGTAATATTGCTCGGGGTCTATCTCGGGAGAAGGTTTCTCGTAATAATTTATATTGCGAAAACGTCCAGCTATGATAAAGTTATTGATGCGCTTATTTTCTACTTTTCTGAGGGGCTTTACCCAACTACCAAAAGCATCGAAGGTGCGTGTCATTAGGATAGGAATATAGATAGAGTCGCGATAACTAATACCTTCGTCTTCATATCGGTATTCGTAATAACCTAGGCGCCCCGACCAGCGTGCCAAAGGTGAATACAGCGGTCGCTCTACCTGTATGTTCTTTGAAAAATAGTTCTCGTAATCGGAATAATAACCGGTTCGCACATTGATGTAAGTGTTTTTGATGTTTCTCACCACATAATTAAAGCCTTTACCATTGTTCCCGATTCCTGAAAAGTATTGTTGATAGGTGAGCGAGAGTTCGTGTCCTATCCCAAAGAGATTTTGCTCGGTAAGTCGTGTCCAGCCTCTACTGCCTGCCAAGTCCCCGTCGACGTATATAGACCAGCTATCGAGCACATTCACTTGCACATCTACTGAATCGGAGGTTTGACTCACAGGGATAGCACACACTTGTGCCCTACGGATATACCGCTGATTGCGCAATACACGTTCAGTTTCACTCAGCAAAAGGGTATCTAAGGGCTTGTCTTTTTTAAACAGGAGAAACTTGCGTACCGTGCTCTCTCGGGTTTTCACGTGAAGTGCATTGCCAAAACGCTCCAAACGAGTGTTTGGTACTTTGTTTAAATCTTTCTCGTCAAACCCAAAAGGGTCTAAGGTAGTAATAACGATATTTCTAATGATTTTCCCTTGATAAGAAGGGGCTTTTTTAGGAGTAACGGTAGCGGTGCTTGTACCTTCGGGTGTCTTTTCCTCAATTATAATAAAGTTATTGAGATTTTTAGTGAGCTTATATTTGCTAAAGAAGTTTTTGATTCTCTCATAAAATACTCTGTTTTTAGCTTCTCTTTCAGGTGAAATGCCTTCTAATAGCGAGTCTTTTACCTTTAAAGTATCTATTTCTTGAGAAAGAAGATAATTCATTCCCAAGAGAAAGAGTGCTATAAGAGTAAAGGTTTTTCTCATTTCCTTTTTTGCTGAAAGAACTGTTTTAACAAGGCTGTAGCTTCCTGGCTTAAAATGCCGGTAGCTACTTCGGTTTTGGGGTGCAATTTGCCCCCCATTACGCTGTAGCCTCTATGGGTGTCGGGGGCAGCATAGACCAAACGCGATAACTGACTCCAATACAAAGCACCTGCACACATTGCACAAGGTTCTAACGTGAGGTACATAGTGCAACCTATGAGGTATTTACCTCCCAAATAGTGAGCTGCCATAGTAATGGCTTGCATTTCGGCGTGCGCTGTCACATCGTTGAGGCGCTCGGTGAGGTTATGGGCTTTGGCGATAATTCTGTTATCAATGGTGATAATGGCTCCTACGGGAATCTCGTCTTCCTCGAAAGCTAATTGTGCTTCTTCTAAAGCCTTTTGCATAAAGTATTCGTCAGTATTCATTGAAATAAAAATTACTTTGGCAAAGTACAAAAACTTTGCCAAAGTAATGTTAAAAATACGGTTATAAGGTAATTATTTATTACCGCCAAAGAGGTTGCCAATACCTCCCATAATATCATCCATTACATTTCCGTCTTTGTTTTTGTCGAAGAAAGAGTTCATCATTTCACTGATGTTACCTCCTTTACCTGAGAAAAAGTTGGATATCATTGGGGTTAAGTTTTGGAAAATCTTACTTACATTATCCAATGAAACACCTGTTTTCTCACTGATAGCTTTTAAGGTAGACGATTGCCCGTCGCCTGTGAGTTTGTTTAAAATCTCACTACCTTCGGCATTGCCGAGCATCGATTTGAGTGAATCCATTACCGAGCTTACTTTATCACTGCCGATACCTGTTTTCTCGCTCAATCCTTTTACGAGTTGTTGAAGGTTATCACCTCCTAAAAAATCTAACATTCCTGCCATATAATAATTATTTTAATAAGGTTATAATTTGTGAGGCTAACTCAAAGCCTATGCGGTTCTGAGCTTCGTTAGTAGCTGCCCCTATGTGTGGGGTAAGCGATACCTGAGGGTGCATTAACACTTGTATAGCGGGGTTGGGTTCGTTTTCAAATACATCTAAACCTGCAAAAGCTACTTTGCCACTATCTAAGGCTTCTATAAGGGCTACTTCATTTAAAGCTCCTCCACGTGCTAAATTGATGACTCCTACACCATCTTTCATCAAGGCAAACTCTTTTGCATCAAGTATATAACCTCCTTCTGCTGGGCTGTTATTGAGAGTGATAAAATCAGCTTTTGCCAAAAGGTGTTCTTTTTCTACGGTTTTGATGGTGAAAGGCAAGGTTTGTCCGTCGAAAAAGTCGAGGGTTATTACTGCCTCAGTTACTTTGGGGTCGTAAGCCATTACGTTCATTCCTAAACCGATAGCAATGCGAGCTACTGCTTGTCCGCTACGTCCGAACCCTATAATGCCTATGGTTTTACCGCGCAATTCGGCGCCATTGTTATAGTTTTTTTTGAGTTCGTTAAACTGAGTGTCGCCTTCCAAAGGCATATTGCGGTTGGCATCGTGTAGAAAGCGTACGCCACTGAAAAGGTGAGCAAAAACGAGCTCGGCTACCGAATTAGCCGAAGAGGCTGGGGTATTAATCACGTGTAGGTTTTTGCTTTTGGCGTGTGCCACATCTATATTGTCCATTCCTACGCCTCCTCTACCGATGAGTTTGAGTGACGGACAGCCATCGATGATATCTTTTCGCACTTGTGTAGCCGAACGCACTAAGAGCACATCGATTGCGTGTTTGTTTATATAGTCTATCAATTGGTTTTGAGCTACCTTAGTAGTGATAACTTCAAAACCTTCTTTTTCTAACGCTTCTTTTCCTGAATCGGAAATTCCATCGTTTGCAAGTATCTTTATCGCCATTATATTAATTTAATTAGTAAATTAGTGAATTAGCAAATTGCCAATTTCAATTATACCCTTCTCTGTACAACCTCAAAGATGCGTTCGCCATCGCATTTTAGGGTTTTGGAAGGGAACTTGAGAATGAGGGCATAGTCGTGAGTTGCCATAAGTATGGTTCGTCCTGAGGCGTTGATTTCTTTGAGGACTTGCATTACTTCTACACTGGTCTCGGGGTCTAAGTTACCTGTGGGCTCATCGGCTAAGATGAGTTCGGGGTTGTTGAGCAAGGCACGTGCGATAGCTATGCGTTGTTGTTCGCCTCCTGATAGCTCGTGAGGGAACTTAAAACCTGTATTCTGCATTTTTACTTTTGCAAGTACCTCTTCTATGCGTTGTTGTATTTTTGCTTTATCAGTCCATCCGGTAGCTTTCAGCACAAAAGCGAGATTATCGTGCACGCTTCTATCGGTAAGCAGTTTGAAATCTTGGAATACGACTCCTAGTTTACGGCGGAGCAGAGGGATTTCGTCTTCGGTGAGTTTATTTAGGTTGAAACCTACGACTTTTCCTTGTCCTTTGGTAAGGGGTAAATCGCCGTAGAGCAACTTGATTAAGCTACTCTTTCCTGACCCTGTTTTGCCGATAAGGTACACTAATTCACCTTTCCCAATGGTGAGATTTACATTGGAGAGAATGAGGGTATTCTTCTGATATACTGATACTTCTTTTAAATCTAATACTGGTTCTTCCATTGATATAAGTTCAGTAAGGCAACTATTTTACCTTACAAAATTCCTGCAAAAGTAGAAAAATTATTTGGATAATGGAAATTTTTTGGAGAAAAAAGTGAAAAAAGGAGGTAAAATATAGAAATAGCCGTAGCACAGCAGACGGTCGTAACACGATGGCAGGGAAATGGGAGAATTAGAAAATGAGGAAATGTGAGAATGAGGAAATGAGAGAATGAGAGAATGAGAGAATGAGAAAATGACGAATGACAAAAGCCCCCGAACCCCCGAAGGGGGACAAGCTCTAAAAAATGACAACACACATCAGTTTGACAATAAAGGTTTATTTGAAACTAAAGGAATGCGAGTTGCACGGGCAGGGGAAATGGGAGAATTAGGAAATGGGAGAATTAGAAAATGTGAGAATGAGAAAATGAGAGTTTATTTGGAATTCTTGGAGAGGCTTAGAAAGGAAGAAATAAGTTAAATTTACAGATTGTAGAGAGTTAAAATGTGTTAAATATTATAGTTTGTGTTATTGAAAAAAATACAATGATTTGACTTAAACTTTGAGTTTTCAGCAATGTTTGGACAAAATGATTAAGAAAAAAATGTTAAAATGAAGGATTTACCCTATTTTTCAGCAAAGTTTGAAAGAGGAACGAAATGTTAAAATTTACTTTTGCCTATTGACTTTTAAAGAAATACATTATACTTTTGGTGCAAAAATAAACAAACAATGAGTCATAAAATTATCAAATTCGGAATGCTGGCATTGGTAGCTCTTGCGCTTACTTATTGCCAACGTGAGGATGCCCCTGAGGCACCACAACAAGCCCCTGTTCCTGCCGTAGACCCACAAGCGGTAGTGAGCTTAAACGAAGCTAAGAGTCTTTTTGAGGCTTCGGAAAACCAGAAACAAACGGCTAACGCTACAAGTCGTAGCAGTAAGTTATTCATTGAATTAGCCCCCTATTGGGAAAGCTTCTTTCAAGGGAAAACGCCTTTAGAAAATGTATATGCATCTGTACCCGTAACGGTTGTAGGTACAGACGTAAATGCCGAAGTACTCTTCTTAAAAGAAAATGGAACAACCAAACAATACCTTTTTGTAACTGATATTGATAGCTTGGCTACTGATAAGCAAATTATCAATGCTGATTACTATCTATTCGATACCAAAGGTTATTTTATTTCTGCTTTCAGAATGACTAACGGACTTATTAGTCATCACTTAGCCCCTAAAAAGAAAGGAACCTACCGTTGGGTATACAATCTTGAAAAAATGCAAACAAGTATGGCTTGGGGACTTGGAGGAGGTTTCAAAGAGAGATTAACAGATATTCTAATGGACGACATTCCTTCTGGAGGAGGAGAAAAACCGATACAATTAGAGACTGTTACTGTTTATGGACGACATCTATACATTCCTCCAATTTATTTTATACCTAACTACTTCGTATATCCAAGTTATGATAGAGAAGATAGATACCGAAATAAAGAACTCGGTATAGGAGGTAGAGGCAATAGCAATTACAGAGGGAACTCTAAAAAAGGGTCTTCTGATATAGGGGCAGACCTTACCAAAGTGAAAATGGAAGGAGGCGATAACATCATCAATGAACTCGAAAACCCGTGTGCCAAAGCCCTTGTAGATAAGGCTCCTAACCTTGCTAACGACATTGCTACACTTCTTAATAATACTTTTGGAACGAATGACAATATCAATATTACATTTCGTAATAAATCTTTTGCAAAGGACTCTGAACATAAAGGAGATGTGGCTTATACTAAATCAAACGGAAGCATATCTGGCAATGTACATACCTTAGATTGTGATATTTACTTAAATGATGATATTATAAGTAGTGCCTCACAAGAATATATTTTGGCTACTATTTATCACGAAGTAATACACTCTTTTCTTATATATGAACTACAAACTTTGGGAGAAAAAGCCTTTAATCAGAAATACCCTTCTGTATATAGCAAAGAATTTTTTGTAGGAAATAAAAGCAAAAAAAAGATGTATGTACTTATAGATAAACAACAGCATAATAAGTTTTCTAATTTTATAGAGAGCTTGGCACAAAGTATTATGTCTCTTCCTGGTACTCAAATTTCCTTAGAAACCGCTCGTGCAATGGCAAAAGTAGGAGTGGTAGAAAATGAGTCACTATCAGAAGGAGAAAATTATTTAAATAATCAGCAAAAATTAGGGAAAAGTGGTATGACGTGTACACCTAAAATCCGATAGATATGAAACAGTTAATATTATATTTATTATTATTTTGTTCTTGGGCTATAGAAGCCCAAGAACAAAAATATATA
>ERZ773100.840-NODE-840-length-15121-cov-9.964622_pt1 | contig 15121 bp, 15 predicted proteins | sample MGYA00511119_ERZ773100 | MGnify/ENA primary metagenome ERZ773100 (study PRJEB29015, sample SAMEA2738000) | human oral metagenome | biome: human oral; feature: human-associated habitat; material: dental | place: China | collected 2111 ...
GGCCACCCCCTCCGGCCACCCCCTCCGGCCACCCCCTTCGTCGAGATCGGTTCAGTTCCGCGTCGAGATCGGTTCAGTTCTGTGCCGAGATCACCGGATCAATCCGTCTTCCTGGCATTGAGCTCCCGAAGTGTGCGGGCGGGGACTCCGCCCACCACGCAGTTATCCGGAATATCCTTGGAGACCACCGCGCCCGCCGCCACGACGACGTTATTGCCCATTGCAGCTCCGGGAAGGACGACAACATTCCCGCCGAGCCACACGTCATTCCCGATATGCACAGGTGAGGCCTGGCCGAGCTTTTCGCGCCGGCCCGCGGGATCCAGAGGATGGCCCACGGTGGTGATAAGCGTGTTCGGGCCGATCATGACATGATGGCCGATGACCACCGGCGCAATATCAAGAATGGTCACGTTGTAATTGGCGAGAAATCCGTCACCAACATGAATGTTGGGTCCGTAGTCGCACCGGAATGGCTGCTGCACAGAGAGACTCGCTCCGGCCGAGCCGAAGAGCTCCCGCAGAATGCGGGTCTGCCCCTCGACGTCGGCGGGATCGGCGTCATTGAATCTCCGGCACGCCACCATTGCAGACTCTTTGCGCGCCACGACCTCCGTCTTCGAATCTCATCCCTGACCGGGCCCAACCCGGAGGACTGCTTCGGCCCTCTCCCTGCCGGGGCTGCGGCGACGCGTCGCCGGCGCGGGAGAGCACTCCGCCATTATCGCCGTCAGCGCTCTCCGATGAGGCCCCGGTTTAAACATCCCGGCCCCGCGACGGGCCTGACGAACCGGCGTCGGGTCCAACCGCTACCCCCAAGGCGCTCCGGTCCGTTCTGGGAGCAGAGCGGCGGGGCGCGGGCCCGTCGTGGCAGACTGGCCTCCTACGGCGGTGCCCGCCCAGGAAGGACGACGACGTGACTGACGCGAACCAGGTGAAAGGCAATCGGCTCGACCCATGGCTGGACAACTACGCCGCCCGCGCCCACGGCCTGCGCGCCTCGGAGACACGGTCGCTCTTCGCCGTCGCCGCCCGACCCGAGGTGGTGTCACTCGCCGGCGGGATGCCCAATCTCAAGGACCTGCCTCTTGACCGGCTCGCCGACGCCACCGCGCAGATGATCCGCAAGGACGGGGGGAGGGCGCTCCAGTACGGCAACGGACAGGGGCTGCCCCGTCTGCGCGAGCAGATTCCGGAGATCATGGCGCTCGAGGGCATAGACGCCGATCCCGAGGACATTATTATCACCACCGGTTCCCAGCAGGCCGTTGACATTGTCACCGAGCTCTTCATTGATCCCGGAGACGTGATCCTCACCGAGGCTCCGACCTATGTCGGCTCCCTGTCAATCTTCTCCACCTACCAGGCCGACGTCCAGCAGGTGGCGATCGATGCCGACGGCGTCATTCCCGAGGCGCTGGAGGAGACAATCACACGGCTGGAGCGCGAGGGCAGGCACGTGAAGTTCTTCTACTGCCTGCCGAACTTCCACAACCCCGCAGGTGTCACGCTGTCCGAGGAGCGCCGTCCGGAGGTCATTGAGATCTGCCGCCGGCACCGCATTCTGATTATGGAGGACAACCCCTACGGCCTGCTCGGCTTCGAGGGGCAGACCTACACGGCCCTGAAGACCCTCGCACCCGACGACGTCGTGTACCTGAGCTCCTTCTCGAAGATCTTCGCGCCCGGCTACCGGGTCGGCTGGGCGGTGGCTCCACCCGCCGTCAGGGAGAAGATGAAGCTGGCCTCCGAGGCGGCGATCCTCTGTCCGAGTTCGGTCGGCCAGTACTCGGTGTCCACCTACCTGGACAACTTCGACTGGAGGCTCCAGATCGAGGAGTTCCGGGGTATGTACCGCGGCCGCCGGGACGCCATGGTCTCCGCGCTCGGGGAGTTCATGCCCACGTGCACGTGGAACGTGCCCGCGGGTGGCTTCTACGTGTGGGTCGGGCTGCCGGACGGGCTGGACGCCAAGGACATGCTGCCGCGCGCCGTCACCAATCTCGTCGCCTATGTCTCCGGCACGGCCTTCTACGCCGGGGGCTCCGCCGGGCACGATCATGTTCGGCTGTCATTCTGCTATCCCGAGCCCGTGGAGATCCGCGAGGGAGTGCGGCGCCTGTCCGAGGTGGTCGCGCACGACCTCGAGCTCATCAATCTCTTCGGCCCGTTCCGCGCCCGCCCCACCGAAGGCGTATCAGCCCCCGCTCCGGACCAGATCTGAGGATGCATTATGACCGAGAAGACAGACTTCACAGAGCCCACGTCCACGACTGCGCCCACTGATGCCGAGCCACTCCGCGTCGCTATTCTTGCCGGCGGCCTCAGCCATGAGCGCGACGTCTCTCTTCGCTCGGGGCACCGGGTGGCATCCGTCCTCAGGCACCTCGGTCACGCCGTCCTTGTCCTCGATGTGGATGCGCGGACCATTGCGTCGCTGCGCGCGTTCGCTCCCGACGTCGTGTGGCCGCTCGTTCACGGGGTGCACGGGGAGGACGGGGGACTTCAGAACGTGCTTATCGCTCTCGGGCTCTCCTATGTGGGGACGCACTCCGACGGATGCCAGCGCGCCTCGTTCAAGCCGACTGCGAAGGCGACCGTGCGGACTGGTGGGGTGCTGACGCCGGACTCGGTCACCCTGCCCAAGGCCTACTTCTCCCAGCTCGGGGCGCAGGAGGCGCTTAGCGTCGTCGCCTCGCACCTCGGGCTGCCCGTCATTGTGAAGCCCAATCAGGGAGGTTCCGGTCTCGGCGTCTCGCTGGCCCGTAACGCGGACGAGCTGCGCAATGCCATGGTGGCCTGCTTCTCCTATGACGAGCGCGCCCTCATTGAGAAGTACGTCCCCGGCACCGAGGTGGCCATCTCCGTCGTCGATACGGGGCAGGGGCCGCGGGCGCTCCCGCCCGTCGAGGTCGTATCGGAGGGGCAGTACGACTTCGACGCCAGGTACAACCCCGGGCGCTCGGAGTACTTCGTTCCGGCACGACTCGACCCCGACCTTGTCGAGCGCGTCAAGGACACCGCCGTGACGGTGCATCGGACGCTCGGCCTCGGCAACCTGTCCCGCACCGACCTGATTCTCGACGACGACGGAACACCCTGGTTCGTCGACGTCAACGTCGTGCCGGGCATGACGGAGACCTCGCTGCTGCCGCTGGCGGCTGAGGCCGACGGCGACCTGCCCGGCCTGTACGACGCGCTCGTTCACAATCCACTTGTCCATCCCTGATTCCCACTCGGTCTCAGGACGCTCTCCTACAGACTGGGGGTGCAGGACGTGTGTTTCACGTGAAACGCCTGCGCCTGTCTCACCCCGTGACGACTAGTGCGTCTTCGAGCGGCCCGTGTTCTGTGCGCTTCTGGCCGGTTCCTTCTGCCTGCCTCGAAAGCGCCGTCCGGTGACATCGTCCAGGTGGGGCCACGACGTGCGTGGCTCCCAGACATCGCGCTTGAGGGGAGGGTGCGGGGCGCGGTTCGCCCGCAGAGCCCGGGAGCCGACGGCGGCCAGCGGGGAAGGGGCCTGGTGCACCTTTCGGTATGCGGCGACGTGAACCATACTCGTCGCACCGGCCCACCGACATCCCGACACATCGCAGGCCGTCGACGACGTGCGGCCTCGGGCGGCCATGTCTCTGGTGAGCGGACGTCGCTCTTCGACTCCGCATCCTGTGCGCGGCCGTAGCCGTTCGTTCTGAAGCGGCTCCCTGGACTGAGCCGGGCACCGACGACGTCGAACGTACAACCCGGGGCTCGTGGCAAGCAGGCTGACACTGCGTATTTAAACCTTTCACATACTTCTTTCTTTCCCGCCGTGTTGTGACAGTCAAACGCCTCAGAAGGACGGCGACTGTTCTCCAACTGACCGTCGACCTGTTCCCTCTAAGTCACCTACGCCAGACGGTAGCGAGAGCCGCAACGGGTCGGCTCTACAAAGAACGCCGACGTCCGAGTGGAGTCGGACCTCGCTCATGAGGCACGCACCGGACTGTCGAAGGTCATGGAGTTCCACGTGGCCATGCTGTCCGGGTGAGAAGAACGAGCCGGCACCGGGGAAGCGCACGTGAGTCTGCTCCGCGGACCGAATGATGTCATACGAGCGCAAGAAACCCTCCGCCGCAGTTCGACACGGGCGCTAGACCGCATTGGGGAGGGGAGCGAAGACGCCGACCGCCATCACAGTCCGTCACGGTTTGTACTCGCGCACGTCGACGACGGTGCTGAGACGCTCCTCGAGGTTCTGCTCATGCGCCATCAGCACGGGCCCACCCATCGAGAGTGTCCCGATAGGCGCATAATAGTGCTCCACGGCAGACTCGGGGCAGTACCTCGATCGACACGGCGCGGTGTTGTCGTCGTGCAAGCAACGGGTCCGACCAGGACGCCGAGACCGCCCCGGCGTCCAATGCTCAGGAACCTCTCGGGACCGAGTCGCACGTGTCGTCTCCTAGCACAATGCTCTGAGCACCTTCCAGCCACCAGCCCGACCGCCTCTCCTATACCTGACACCACTTTGGTCAACTCGGTGCCATAGCGATCACTGCGGCGACATTCCATGTCACCGGACCTCTCAGACCACGTGAAACCGTTCCTCCCAGCACCCACTCGTCTTCCGTCGTCCATCGGTGCCTCGGCCCGCTCACTGAGCTGAGAGCTCCAACTGCGGTTCTCGGCACGCCTTCGGGAGCGGCCGCAGATCGATAAGGACACCGGGATGAACGCTCGGGCTTCAGGATGTGATGCGGCGGTCTAGCCGCTGGAGTCCTCGTTAATGACCCTTGTGAACTCGGCCTCTTGAACCATCCGACCGCCACGATAACGGTAGGTTCTTCATACACGGACGTGCGCCAGCACGGCCTCCGGGCATTTGCCCGGTCCGAACGCAGCCGCATGGCACGGCGCGGGTCACCCCTGCTAATCAGGCGGCTGCCTGCCGACAGGCTTCAGGCACACGGTCCGCATTCTCTTAGAGGAGCATCACGTGAACCGCTTTCAGCGGATACCGATCGCGTGGTTTCACGTGAAACCCGAGTCAGGTGCCGCCGGGCGCGGAGAGGCTGAGCAGCCGCATCGCTCCAAGGGCATGCAGCATTCTCCACCCAGGCCGCGTTCCTCGGCACGTTGGCGATCCGGGGAGCCAGCCGGAAGACATTCCCCCGCCATGCGACCAAGACCTCGCATAGCGAGTCCCGTTGAAGGCAGCTCAATGACGATCCGGGACCGAGAACAGATTCCCCTGTGCTACGGAGAGCACGTCCTGGTGCGAATTACAGTGCTGCTCCTGCCCGAAGGATCCGCACCGCCTGGCACGGGGTGCCGCCCCAACGCATGGGGTAGGGGTCGCGCTTCAGACCCCACCCGCCAGCCCGCCGGGCGTCGCCCCAGGCGCATGGGGTAGGGGTAGCCGGGTACTGTCATATTTTTCTGCATCAAGATCCTCTTGCGGCTATCAAAGCTCGACGCCGTTTCACGTGAAACCGCTTCTCCCCAAGGATCATCCGCATGCACATCATGACCCTCATCGTTGGTAAAGGGAGAGATCGACCCCGGCCGGCTGAAAGGGTAGTGTCCATATGCGGTGCAGTACTACGTAACTCATGCCTGGAGCATCAGGACTTCAGCATGTGCCGAGATGACTGCACAGACGAGGTCATTTCCACAGAGCACTCCTCCAGAGCGCACCTATCTATCTCGGAGAGCTCTAGGCCGCGCAGTGTGTTTCACGTGAAACCTCGCCTAGCTCTGCGCCACTCGGTTCGCCCACGGTTCATGAAGTCCTGCCGCGAACATCCGGTCCTCCTCGGCGAATGAAGGAGTCCTGCTGATCCCCACCCTCGGTGTTCCCAGGCCCTGTCCGCGTCCGAACTCGCGAGCACTCTGCAGAAACAGATGACGATCTCAGACCGCCAACTTCTCATCAAGTTCGCGTATAACAATGACGGGCGATATTGTCGGTTCGCAGAGTCGGTAGATCGCGCCGTGCTAGCCCATGTGCTGGCCTCTGCTCCGGCTTGCGAAGAAGTCTCTCGTCTCCTTTGCCATGCCGACTACATCAGGTCTTCGGAGCTGGATCAGTATGTGTTTCACGTGAAACCGTCACGTGACAACGTATCGCTCGCGCTGACTGCACAGGAAGTGACAACGACAATGTGCGAACAGGTCCCAGTGCGGCAGAATGACCCGGTCACGCATTTGGTTGTCAGCGACCGAATGCGTCTATGTCCGAGCAGGGACGGCTGGTCGGCACACTGCGATGCCTCGTACGGCCCTGCCCTTCGACCACGTACTACAACCCTGGCCGGCGGCCGCTCCCTCTATCGACGTCCTCATTGTGCAACTGACGCCTACTACGGGCGTGACGGAGGTAGGAACTCGCTCCAGCGACTCGCACCCGACGCCGGCGAGGCCATGGCTGGCCAAGGCGCTTATTCACCCTGCGGCAGACACTCCGAGGCAATGGGTCGGCACGGTCCAGCCCTAGCGTCATGCGCATTGCTACGCAGGACCGCTCTTCCTCGCGCCGCTCACTGTCAAGGTCCGGATCGGTTTCACGTGAAACACGTGGTCATCTGCCTTTAGTATCCTGCTTCCGGACGCCGACTGCTGGCGCCCACTATGAGACCGTGCACCAGATGACTGTGATGTCAGTCTGACGGATAGAGGCCGGAGATCGACAAGCACCTGCGCCTTCCGCCACCGCCTCGGTCCTCCAGATCACCTCATATGTCGGAGTGACTGGCCGCGAGAAACATGGCCGTCCGAGACGGCGCCCCCACCATCTCCATCGGTGGTCCGGGTCAAGCAGGACCTGGTTCATAGAAGTACGGCCCTGATCAGCCCTCGCGTTGAGAATCATCCATTATGCACGAGCGCATGTGCCCGGTCAGGACGTCCCGTCCACGTCCCGGTCACCACACCACCTTCTCCAGCCTGGCAACAGGCATCCCGTGCATCGACCTCCACAGGTGAAGTGCGGTTCGCGTTTGGACCATCCATGCTGCTTATGCCATAGGACATGCTCTCCGATCTGCGCATCAGACCGCGTGGGAGCACCGAACTCTCCCGGGCGGTGTGGATCCGATTGCGCCACAAGGAACCGAGGCCGTCAATGGATCGAGTGGGCCCGAGGCGATTGTCCAGGTCAGTCGTGGTGCCACCCTGGCTCGAAACAGATCGTGAATGCGGAGCGGGAACCGCCGACCCCAGTCAGCGACTTTGCATGCCGTGCCTTCTCTCCACCCGCCTCCCACGTCTCCCGCCTACGGCGCGAGTACGGCCAGACCGCATGCCGGCAGCGATCGGCACAGTCGGCACGGTCGACGCACTCTTGGAGGACCCGCACCGCGCTCGACCGACTTGCCGTTTCACGTGAAACCACGGGCGCATGTGCCACGGGCATCCCTGCTACAAGCAGCCGCCATCGTCGCACTGGAGACCAGGACGGCATTTCGAGGACCGACACAACGTCAGCACCCACACCGCTCCTCTGTCCAAACCCGGCCTATTGGTGGCGATAAACGAAACTCACCCGAGGTAACTCTCTCCTGTCGTGGAACTGGAAGCCAGACATGATCATCTGCTTTCGAGCGCGCCGCCATGACGGACGGCAGCAAGATACCTGTACCCGGAAACCCAGACGTCGGCATGCAACGCTTGCGCAGCAGATGATCATCCCCAATGACCGGTCTCATCGGCATACCGTGTTTCACGTGAAACAGCAGCACAAAAGGTGAACGATTAGTGTCCGACGAAGCGGCTCGCTGCGCCTCTCTCGACCGGACTCTGACGCACTGGGCGCCGGAGCAGCTTCAACACTCCCATCCAAGCCAGCGCCTACAAGCAGACCGTTCCGCCAGATCCGCCTTCCAACAGCATGGAGTTCCCATGCTACGGCGGGACAGCAGCACTTGCTCCACACTGCGCAAGGGAAGACTTTAAAAGCGTCTGATCGGTGGGACAGTCCTCCCACTGGTTCTCTCATGGCCGGAACGCCCCAACCGACTCCAGGACCTGGTGGTACGAACCGCGGGCTCCTCCGCTCCCCGCTCCGCCGGAGGTACGGAGATCCCCGACATTTTCCGGCCGCCCGAGTCAACCAGTCCGATCGCTCGTTCCAGCCGCACCGCCGGCAGCACTCGCACTCGTTGCCGGTGGCGTCCGCAAGGGCCAGTCCGAGCGAACCGACGACGAGCTCGACCCGGGCGCAACCACTATTTCCCAGGTTAATGTCGAGACGAAGAAGGCACCGCGATCCAGCACTGCCGACCGGCGCCGAAGCACGCCGTCCCTCCTTCTCGCCCAGCCGCGCCCGCAAAGGCCCGCAGGACACAAGCGTGCACTCACCGATACCGCCCCACCCCAACAATCAATCCGCTCATCACCGTCGTCGGAAGACTCGTGGCAGACGCCCATCCTCGCCCCTGCCGTCCCTTGAGACCACGGCGCCGTCGAGCGCGCCTTCAACCGTCCCGGGTCCCGACCGCACCGCTCGTCACCACAACCAGACCGTTGCACGTGACGGTGTCTGTAACCGGCGCAAGCGACCTTCACTACCAGACCCGTAGAAGTTCGACCAGAACAACGCACTTCCTGGCAACACAACACTTACGTCAGCTCTGACAATAAACATTCAAGGCGAGAACGACAACGCAAAAGGCCGCGATTAGCCTTCACACCGACTCACGCGGCCCCCCGGCAGCCCGCGGTCCAGGACCAGCACACCCACCGCGCCCAGAAAGAGGTATCCGTTCCCGCTGAAGGGGTTCCGATATCAGCGTGAGGGGCTCCACTCACGTGGAGCCCCGCGCGACATCGCGGCCCGACCGGCCAGTCAGCCGGTCGCGTTCAGTCCTCGTCCAGGGACGTTCCCGGAGCAAGAGCCGTGACAATACGTGCCAGATCGTCGTCGCCGGCGAACTCGATGGTGATTCGCCCCTTCTTGGCCCCACGGGTCACCTTGACCCGGGTGTCGAAGGCGTCCGAGAGCCGTGTCGACAGGGCCGGAAGAGTCGCCGACCGGGTCCGCAGCGGCTTGGTCCGCCGAACGTCGGGCTCGTCGTGCAGGGCCACGAGCTCCTCCGTCGCCCGCACCGAGAGCCCCTCGGCCACAATGCGCTGAGCGAGACGCTCCATGGCCGCGGCGTCGGGAAGGCCCAGCAGGGACCGGGCGTGCCCGGCCGACAGCACTCCGGCGGCCAGCCGGCGCTGCACAAGAGGCGGCAGCTTCATGAGACGTAGCGTGTTCGAGATCTGCGAGCGCGAGCGCGCAATCCGCTGCGAGAGCTCCGCATGCGTGCAGTTGAAGTCCTCGAGCAGCTGCTGGTACGCGGCCGCCTCCTCCAGCGGGTTGAGCTGAACTCGGTGCAGGTTCTCCAGGAGCGCGTCCCGCAGCAGCTCATCGTCCGCCGCGTAACGGACGACGGCGGGAATCGTCTCGAGCCCGGCTTCCTTGGCCGCCCGCAGACGCCGCTCTCCCATGATCAGCTCATAGCCGGCATCGTCACCGTCGCCATCGCCGCCGCCCTCGCGCCGGCGCACGACAATGGGCTGGAGCAGACCGACCTCCTTGATCGACGCGGCGAGCTCGGAGATGTCGTCCTCGTCGAACACCTGCCGGGGCTGATGCGGATTGGCCGCGATCACGTCCACGGGCAGGTCTGCGAAGGTCGCCCCCGGGACGGGCACGAGCGGCTGCTTCTCGTCGTCGGTCTTCGCGGTGTCTTCGCCGGCCTTCACAGCATCCGCCTTCTTGGCCTCGACGTCGGAAATCGCGCTCACCTCCTCCGCCCTGGTCTCGTCCGGGTGGACCCTTGCTTCCTCGACCGTCTTCTTCTGCTCCGACGTTTCACGTGAAACACTACTACCCGCACGGGTGCGCCTCGATCTCGACGCGGTCTTCTTCGCGGCGCCGGACTGCGAGCCGCTGCTCGCGGTCGAGGCCTTCCGTGCCGTCCCCCTCGACGAGGATCCCTTCGAGGTCGCCCTCCTCGTTCGCTTCGAAGGCGCTAAGAGCGTCGCCGCAATATCATCCGAATTGCGCCGAGACCCTCCTCCCTGGGACGCCTCACTGTTCCCACTGTCTTCGAGCGCCTTGACACTCTTCGCAGGAGGCCCGTCCTGCGACTCGGGAAAGAAGACGTCCGTGGGACGCGCCGACGGCGTCTCCGTCTGCGTCTCAGGGATAAGGGCCTGAAGTCCCCGTCCAAGCCCGCGCCTCTTCTGCGCCATTGTCACGCCTCCTGTGCGTCGTCTGCGTCGTCTGCGTTATCCGTGTCATCTGCGTCATTGCGGCTGACTGCTGTTGAGCTCTCCCAGCCCGCCACCCCGCGCTGAGCGATCTCCTGCGCGAGCTGCTTGTAGGCCACCGCGCCCGAGCAGCGCGGGTCCCAGAAGACCACGGGTGCGCCGAAGGACGGGGCCTCCGCCACGCGCACCGACCGCGGGATGCGGGTGTGAAGCGCCGCGTTGGGGAAATAGGTCCGAACCTCTTCCTCAACGTCTCGAGCCAGGGTCGTGCGCTTGTCGAACATGGTCAGAGCAATCATGGACACGGTGAGCGCAGGATTGTGAATCCGCGCAATGCGGTCGACCGACCGTGTGAGCAGTGCCAGCCCCTCCAGGGCGTAGTACTCGGCCTGCATGGGAATAAGAACCTCCCCCGCCGCGACAAAGGCATTGATTGTCATCAGCCCCAGGCTCGGCGGGCAGTCGATGAGCACATAGTCCAGGCGGGGCAGGCCACCGGACTCCCGGCTCCTCAGGTACTCCTGCAGTGCGTGGTGCAGACGCGACTCGCGTTCCGGAGTGCTGATGAGCTCGATCTCGATCGCCGCCACGTCAATCGTCGCCGGGACGCACAGCAGGGTCTCTGAGAAGTGCGTCGCCACCACCACCTCGTCGATCCGAGTCCCATCGACAAGAACGTCATAGATGGACACCTGGTCATCATCGTGCGCCACGCCGAGCGCCGTCGACGCGTTGCCCTGGGAATCGGCATCGATCACCATCACGTGAAGTCCGGCCTCCGCCAGTGCCGCCGCAACATTGACCGTCGTCGAGGTCTTGCCGACCCCGCCCTTCTGATTGGCAATGGCGATAATACGAGTCTGATCCGGATGCGGGAAGCGCACTCCAGCGAACTCCTCCAGCGCCGAGTGGTCGGCACGCAGCTGCTCGAAGATAGACGATCCCGACAAAACTGTTCTCCTCGGACGACATCCCGGACCGTGTTCACGGCTCGGACGCCTCAGTCTACGTGAGCCGGACGACGTCGACGACGAGCCCCGCCGCATACGTCGCGCATCAACAGGGCCTCGTTGAATCGTGACCCCACATCGCGCCGCCGGGCCCATGGCTCAGTCGCCGTCCGGGACCCCCTCGCACCGGGACGCACCTCACCGTCTGGGACGACGCACCTCAACGATTCTCGTGACCTCCTCACCCGGCGTCACAACCTCGTGGATAATCGCCGGCTTCAACCTGGCCTTCTTCACGACGTACTTCGCGGCCTCAACCTCCGCCTCCGCCTTGGCGCCCTTGAGCGCCAGCAGCCTGCCCCCCTGTCGGAGCAGCGGCGCCGTCATCCGCACCAGCTTGGTCAGATTCGCGACGGCGCGGGCGGTCACGGCGTCGAACCGGTCTCGGACCTCCTCGGCACGGGCCCGGCGCACGGTGGCATTGTCCAGATCGAGCTCGCTGACAACGTATGTGAGCCAGTCGACTCGTCGCTCCATCGTTTCTATAAGTGTTACTTCTAGATCTGGCCGCAGAAGCGCCACCACGACTCCGGGAAGACCGGCACCGGACCCGATGTCGGCCACCGTCCCCCGAGCCGGCAGGAAGGGCACCAGCGCAGCAGAGTTGACAATGTGGCGCGTCCACAGCCGGGGCAGCTCCCGCGGCCCGACCAGCCCTCGCAGCTCGCCCTCGGCGACGAGCATCTCGGCGAAGCGTTCCGCGCCGGCAAAAGCGAGCCCGAACAGCTCGCGCATCTCCTCCGTGGGCCGCTCCACCTCGACTGCGCCCTCGACCGGGCTGCTGCTCTGCCGCCCGTCACTCACGTCCCGTTCCATCTCAGTCCTGCTCGGGCGTCTCGGTCCCGTCGTCGAAGGACGACTCCTCGTCGTCGGACTCGTCGACGTCCTCCTCGGCCGGCATGACGACGACATGGCGGTGCGGCTCGGTCCCCTCGGACTCGGAGAACAGGCCCTCGGCGGCGACGACGTCGTGGCAGACCTTGCGCTCGAAGGGGTTCATGGCCTCCAGCGACACGGTCTCACCGGTGGCCAGGACCCGCTTGACGGCCTCCTGCGCGATCTTCGTCAGCTCGTTGCGCCGTGCAGCGCGATAGCCGTTGATGTCGAGCATGAGACGCGAGCGGTTACCAGTGCGCGCCTGCACCGCCAGGCGGGTCAGCTCCTGGACGGCCTCGAGCACCTCGCCGTCGCGCCCCACCAGGTCGGCGAGCTCGCGCGCGTCGCCCTCCTCAGAGGCGACCACCGCAATGGAGGCGCGCCCATGATCGATGTCAATATCAATGTCTCCGCCGAGGTCAGCGATGTCAAGGAGCTCCTCAAGGTAGTCGGCGCCGACCTCGCCCTCCTCCTCGAGGCGCTTGACGGTGTTGGACGGGGCGGTGTTGTCGCTCATTGTGAGTCCGTTCTCCTCAAATCTCAGAGCCGCGGGTCAGCTCCGGCGCTTCCTGTTCTGGGCCTTGCGCCGCTGGGCGGCGCGCTTTCGCTCACGCGCGCGCTTCTCATACCGGCGGCGCGCGATCTCCTCATCCGTCAGGCCACCCGGCCTGCGGGACGACGAGCCGCCGGTGACGGCGTCGTCCTCATTGACCGCACTGACGCTCTCGCTCTTCCCCCCCGAGCCCGACGTCGCGCGTCCGGACCCCTTCTTCTGGCGGTCCTTGCGCACCGGCTGAACCCGCTGGCCTCCGGCCTGGGCGGTTCCCTCCGCCTCGGCCTTGGCCCGCTCCTCCTCCTCGAGGGAGGGCAGGCCCTTGCGCGCGCGCTTGGCGTTCTCACGGGCGCGGAACTTCTTCTCCGCCTCCGAGCCTGGGGCCGGCATGCGATTGATCGTGTAGAACTGCTGGCCCATGGTCCACAGGTTCGAGGTCACCCAGTAGATCAGCACGCCGATCTGGAACTGCACGCCGGTGAAGGCGAAGAAGAGCGGCATGACCGTCATCATCATGCGCTGGGAGCGCATCATGGGATTGTCCGAGTTCTTGGAGGACTCGGGCATGTTCTTCATGCTCAGCTGCGCCATCGTGTACCACTGGGTGGCGCTCATGGCGATAATCATAATGACTGTGACGATCTTGACCGTGAGACCCGACGATATGTTCAGGTCGGGATTCATGAAGGATGAGGACAAGCTCGCCCCGAAAACCGCGGACCGCTGAACCTGCTCGGCCAGGTCGGCGGTGAGCGGACCGATCGCGCTGTGGCCCCCGTAACCGCTGGAGTCGGCTACCTTCCCGAGGTTCGCCAGCACCCGGAAGAGGGCGAAGAAGATCGGCATCTGAATGAGGATGGGCATGCACGAGGAGAAGGGATTCGTCCCGTGCTTGCGGTACAGCGCCATCATCTCCTCCTGCTGGCGCTGCCTGGAGGCGGGATCCTTCTTCCCCTTGTACTTGGCCTGCAGCGCCTGGAGTTCGGGCTGCATGAGCTGCATGCCGCGGCTGGCCCGGATCTGCTTGACGAACAGCGGCATAATAAGAATGCGCACGAAGACCGTCAGGCCGATAATCGACAGCACCCAGGCCACACCCGGCGCGTCGGGCTTTCCAATCCCGATGAGCACGAGGAACTTGTGGATGTAGACCATGACCCAGGCGACGGCGACCATGAGGGGCCACAGGATCTTGTCCATTGCACTCCTAGCTGTAAGGCGTGGCGGGCGCCGGCAATGCGGTCCCGCCGACCGGGCTGTCCGGCCCGCTCCCGATGCGAGTCAGCCGGCGGACCGGTCGATCTCGAATCGGGGAACGTCATGGGGATAGTGGTAGCGCCACCGGCCCGGGTCGGGCACGTGGTCGACGCCGCCGGGGGTCAGGGGGTTGCACCGCAGCAGCCGCCAGACCGCCAGCAGGACGCCCTTGAGCGCCCCGTGGACGCGGACCGCCTCGACGGCGTAGGCGGAGCAGGTCGGGTAATAACGGCACCGGCGCGGCAGCGCCGGGGAGATGCGCGCCTGGTAGAAGCGCACGGGAGCGGTGACCGCGCGTGCGGCATAGTCGGCATGGTCATGGATCGTCGACCTGCTCGCCCGCGGGCTCATCTGCGGCCTCTTCCCGGTCCACCGGTGCGCCGAGTCCGACAGGTCGCCTCACGACAGCGGGTGAGCAGACGATCGAGGTCGGCCCCCAGCTCGTCGCTCGTGGCGCCCTCGGCCCCGGCCAGGCCCCGCACGACGACCCGTGCCCCCGGCTCGATGCCGTCCACGCGTGCGCTCATGAGCGCACGGACGCGGCGCTTGATCCGGTTGCGGTGGGTGGCGCGCGAGATCTGCTTCTTGGGTACGACGACGCCGACGAGCGCCGGAGCAGTCTCCCCGGACTCGCCGGCGCTGTAGTGGATCACCAGCCTGCGGCTGCCGGTGCGCACGCCGAACCGTACGGCAGTGAAGAAGTCCTCACTCCGCAGCATTCGGTGCACCGCCGGAAGCACCTTCTTGGCCGGCTAGACGGCGAGACGTGCGCGGCCCTTGCGGCGGCGCGAGGCGAGAACCGCTCGACCGGCGCGGGTGCTCATGCGCTTGCGAAAGCCGTGCACCTTAGCGCGGTGGCGGTTGTTCGGCTGGAAGGTCCGCTTACTCACGGGTGTACTCCTGGTCGGATGATCGGAACCGTGCGTCACGAGGGTCGCGAGACGGTCGCTCGCACCGGCTGCCCCATGGACCGGGACGTGACTCCGTGCGAACGTCTGCACTACAATACGGTCCTCTTTTCCGCAGGGTCAAACGATCCTGCGGCACCGTCGGTGAGAGTCCCGACACGCCGTCGTCACCCGCCCGCGCCGACCGGCCGGCGTCCGAACGGCGCGGCCCCGCCTCCCCTGTCCCCAGGTGGGGATGATCCTGTGGATAGACACACGTGTGGACAACCCTGTGG
>ERZ773100.847-NODE-847-length-15106-cov-4.006711_pt1 | contig 15106 bp, 18 predicted proteins | sample MGYA00511119_ERZ773100 | MGnify/ENA primary metagenome ERZ773100 (study PRJEB29015, sample SAMEA2738000) | human oral metagenome | biome: human oral; feature: human-associated habitat; material: dental | place: China | collected 2111 ...
GGCAAGTTCAGCTTGCCCAGTGTTAAGCGTCCAGCCTTTTGCATCACTGTGCTGCTGTAGCGCTTTATCAACCAGCGCGTTAGAGGCGAACACCGCAACCGGTTCTGTGACCGACTGAACCGCATTGTCCTCGGCGGCAAGGATGGATCTAGTGGTGTACTTCTCGGAGCCCAGACGTCGATCCACGGCTTTACCATCTGCGCGAATGAGGTGCTTTGGCAGGTTGAGTGATTCGGCCGGGGTGAGTGCGACGGATTTATCCAGCGCGGCCGTGATGATCCTATCGCGCACTGTGTTCAGTTCGTCGGCGGTGTGAAATCGGTAGCCTTTCAGCACAGTTGATGCGGCAGTGTCGAGGTGATGGCGGCCGAAGAAAGATCGCTTGTCGGTTACCCGACGCAAGATCTTATCGGCGATCTCATCGATCAACTCCTCATTGTCAGTGAGGAAAAACTCGCGTTGGTCCTGCATTGGCTTATCAACCAGGGCGCGGACCTGTTGCAAAAGCTTGTCGCCATCAGGGGTGTCTAGCACCTCCCCAACCCAGTTATCCCGAAGCGCAGCTAGTGACTCAGCGGGCTTTTTCGCGTCACGGGTGTCCAAAATGGCTTGCTGCCACATGTTTTTCTGCGTGAGCTTATCCGGTTGGCGGCCATATTTTTCGGCATACGCCGCCAAGTACTGCTGATAAATGGGGCGTGCTAAGGCGCGGCGTTTCGAGAAGGCTTCGATCAACTCCTCGGGTACACCATCGATCTCCCAGACACCTTCTTTGGTGTTTTCCCGCACGCGTTCAACCATCGACAAGCCCATTTCCTCATCCAAAATGCGATGCAGCGCGGCGTCATAGCGGGCAGAAATAGCCTGGTGATGCATGAACAAGGGCTGCCCATCAAGGGCCAGCCAGGTACCATCCTCGGCCTGGACTTTGTTGGAAACAAGGACATGGGAATGCAGATCAGGATCCCCTGCGCGGGTATCGAAGTGAGTAAACTCTGTGGCAATAATGCCGCGTGTAGTGACCTGGGCGATGCCTTTTGCTCCTCTGCGGGTACGGGCAACCTCGGTATCAACGAAGTCTAAGGCTTCTGCGACGGCACGGTGATGACATGCTGCGATCTTGCTGGCAGTGTCCTCATCAGCCAATGCCCACAGCACGGAAACACTCTTGGCAGGTGAAAAAGTCAAGTCATACCCAGCCACTGCTTGGCGAACCTGTTGTTTTTGTTCATTGACCCAGGCAATGATGTCTTCACCGCTGGCATGCGTGTATCCGGTGGCTTCGACGTAGTATTTCCGGCCGATTTTCACTGCTAATTCAGATCGTTCAGCATCAGTAACCAAGCGTTTTTCTTCACGAACAATGGCGTTCTCAGCGGCTCTTAGCGCGTTGAGAACCGGAACATCGTTGGTGTAGACCGGGAACTTTCCACCAAGCTTGCAGTCGTCGAAACTCACCCCAAGTTCCAGCATCTCGTCGGTTTGTGGGTGCATTCCCAACCCGTAGAGGGCGGCCATGTGATCGGCTTCTACGACCGCACCACCCACAACAGTATCGGAATTGAAGCCTGCTAGTCCTCGGCCTCGCCACTGTCCAGGTGGGGTGCCTTTCGCTTGGTAGTATCCGGCTAGTTTTCCGGTTTCTGTGCTGGCATCATAAGCGTCGTTGGTGGCTACAGAGCGCAACAGGTACGTGTACCCGTCGCCTGCGTGGACCGCCCGGAAGCTCATCATAGCGGTCATCATACCGCCCAATGACCACGGTTTTCAACCGTTTTCACTAAAAGTGCATACTGTGTGATATCGCTTGGGCGTTGAAAAATCAGTGAGGCCGGACAAAACGGGGACGGTCGGCTAAACGAAAGTGGGGTGGGAAAGCGCGCGCGGGGGTCGGCAATGGGTCGAGTGGGCGTGCAAGAGACGAGAGCGTGGGGTGCAGCCTGAGACAGTCGGAGAGCGCACCGAAGCGAGCTGAACAGACTGCCGCCAAGCGCACTAGCCAACACAGGTTTCCGCCCCCGCAGATTGATCTGCCATCGGTGTGTCCCTTTTGAGCGCGTCAGCGCAGTCGTGTCGTGGCGTGTTTGTTGACGCAGGCGGGAAATACGAAGATGGGACATCGTGAGTTAGGACTGTGCGTGAATGTGACCGTGAGATGACGAGAGTCACCGTAGTCTGAGCTTATGAATTCTTCTTTTGCTGCAGCCGCTGTCAATCGTGGCGACATCCGGAAAACCTCACCTCGATGGCGTCTCACTGGCGTCCGCGTATTGACGAGTGGAAATCGACCGACAAGCGCCACACAGAGAAGTCTCACGCCCAACAGTTCTGGTCTGATATTCTGCGTTGTTTCGGCGTGATTCCAGAGCGCATCGACTTGTTTGAACGCGACGCTGCGCGCGCCTCGACGGGCAACGCGGGCTACATCGACTTGTTCTGGTCGGGTGTTGTTCTCGACGAGTTCAAGTCGCTGCTCGGCGTACATCCAAGTCGTATGAACATGTCGATGAGTGCCGGTTGAATGAAGTCTCTCCGCTCTGACATGGGGAGAAGGAGCGCTTGAAGAGTTAGCCCATCGATGAGGCCTAAGAGTTGGCGAGCGGCCAGATTAGTGTCTAGGTCTCGGGATACCTCGCCGCGAGAAGCTAGCTCATGAAATTGCTCGCTTAGCCATGAGCGTAGTGTTTCGTCGACTTCGCGGGCCGGGTTGCTTAATACCTCTTCGTGGAGTGAGGCGGCACTGAAAGCTACCCAAGTGCGAGCCCAGGCTTCGCGCTCTGTGGTGTCTGGGATCCAAGACATCAGGATGCGGAGAAGTATGTCTGGCGTGAGCTGATCGTCCAGGAGGGGGGTGACGTAGCTTTCCAGCTTGTCTCCGATGTGTTGGTATGTCGCTGCGATGAGGTCGGCTCTGGCGTGGAAGTGGTACTGGACTTGAGACGAAGAAACTTTTGCCTCGTTTGCTACCGACCGCACGCTCAGTCCGGGCCATCCATTTCTCGCGATGACTTGCATTGCACTGTCGAGTAAGCGTCGCTTCGTTTCGTTCATATTAGGAGCGTAAGTGAGTGATCAGTGACCATGTGGAGCCTGCGATGTCGAGTAGACCGCAGATAATCAGCACGAGACCCAACTGTGGCATGCCAAAGACGGGGATCTCGAGGTGTCCGAGCGGATATCGAAAAACGAGCCCCAGCACGACTACTGCGATACCGAAGAGTAGTGAGTAAATATTTTTCTTCATAGGTACAACTGTATAACACAGATGTACCTAGTTTGAAATAACTCGAGTAGTGCATAGTTGGTCATATCTGTGTCACCCCGCCATGCACCTTTGCTGGGACTGTTCGGAATGAGCAGCGTGACGCGACCATCAAGGCAAGATAGAAGTTTTGATGCCTGCGCGCAGTCTCCTGAACTACCGCTGGTGGATTGCTGCAATCCGTTGGCTATGGATCCGGTTCTTGCGAAAGCCGAGTTCTTTGAAATGCGCGCCGATGATGTGTGGCAGGACGATGAGAAGCACGCGGACGGGTGTGTCTCCCCCGGTATGCCGTACATGCCGTCGTTCGATCTAGAAGCAACTATGTGCTTGCGGCGAACACACGGTGTGCCCGGTCGCGGGGCACCATAGTGCCCACCGCGACCGGGCACACCGTATGTAGTAGGCATACTCCCGCCTTCGCCTACCGGCTCAGTTGGGGGCTGCCGCGCGAATCAATAGATCGGCTTGCCGCAACCACACCCCCACCTATGCCCGCATTGGACACCCCTCCAAGAAAGACAGCTCGTTTTGCGCAGCCTGAGACCCGCGCAGATTTACCAACACGAAACAGGGGCACACTAAGCAATTAGCTTTCAGCGCACCCCCTTGCCCCCTAAATGTACAACTTGTACATTTAGGGGTATGGAAACAAAGTCGGTGTCCTCCAGCCAGTTTCGTCAATACCAAAGCCAAATCCTTGAAGAAGTACAGCGCGCGCCCGTCAGGATCACCAGTCGAGGAAAGCGTGCCCGCGCCGTCGTCGTCTCCTCCTCATTCTTTGATCGAGCTTTGGAAGCACTAGAGGATCAAGAGGACATCCGCGCTGCCGAAGTCGCCCGGGAGGAAGCCGAGGAAATCTCGCATGATGACCTCAAAAAAGAACTCGGACTAGCCTAGCCCCCACATGGCCAGCCCCACCTACCGCATCACCTATAAGGGCTCCGTCGCTAAGGAGCTACGCAAAATCGATAGGCAGACACAAAAACGTCTCCTTGCTGCAATCGAAGGCTTAGCCACCAACCCCCGGCCCGATGGCGTCAAGAAACTAAAAAGTAAGTACGACCAGTACCGTATTCGCGTCGGTAACTACCGCGTAGTCTACGAAATTGCAGACGGGCAACTCCGTGTACTTGTCCTGCGAGTCGCCCACCGAAAAGATGTTTATCTCAGATAACCCACAGCCGCTGTCAGCCGCCTCTCCCTCATGTCCCAAAGTTCCACCCCAAGCGTATAGAGATATCGCTACAATGTGAGTGTGTGGGTCACTGGGGGTGTGTCCACACGCTCCCCGCCAAGCCGCACCCCAAAAGCACGGCAGGGAGTAACCCTTTTTAGTCCCCAGTGGTATATCTCCGCACCTACGGCCGCTCATCCACCTGGAGCGCTGCGCAGTAACGGTCCCGCTTTTACGCAGTAACTGTCCCGCCCCTTCTGGAAAAACGCTGGTCACGCCCCGTAAATTCGCATCCCCCTGTAATACCTATAGTTGCTGCAACTACTCTTCACGCTTCCTGGAATTTATGAATTTTTGCAAGAATACAGGAATAGCGCCTAGCAAAAATATCGATAGTATAATCACCAGCCCGATTAAATATGCAACCCAATCAATTGATGAGTTGAACGAGACAGACGCTAGCTCCCTTCTGGGGGTTAAGGCCACCAGAACAAAGACTGGTCCCCATATCAGCATTCCAGCTGTTCGTCTTTGGTTGCCCAACAATATGTAAAGGAGAAATGCCAACCCAATTACCGCAGGTATGAACTTATATGCTTCAAACATTGTGCACCTTTCCATGTATTTGTTTAGCTTATCATGGTGATGCGCTCTGTCGATTATATACTTTTATCGTGTTTTTTTAATACGCGGCGAATTGTTCTGTCGGAGACGCCGAAAAGCTCGGCTATTTCCCTCTGGGTACGCGTCCCTGAGTGGTACTGTTCTACGACGGCCAGTTGTTGATTAAGGGTGAGTTTAGGTTGTTTTCCACGTAGTTTTCCTTTGGCTTTGGCAATCGCCATGCCTTCTCTGGTTCGTGCAGAGATAAGGCTTGTCTCGAACTCTGCGATCATGGCAAAGACATTGAACATCAGTCTCCCCGCGGGGTTGCTCGGATCGTAGGTCTCGGACCCAATTTGAAGTGCGACGCCAGTCTGTTCAAGCTCTTGAGCGATGCTGGCAGCGTCAGCGACACTACGTGCAAGGCGATCTAGCTTTGTGACCACCAAGCTATCGCCTGCGCGGCAAGCAGCGAGGGCTTGCCGCAGTCCGGGGCGATCGATACTGCGGCCCGATAGTCCATGATCAACATAAATGCGTTCTGGTGCCACCCCGAGTTGCCGCAGTTGGTCTTCCTGCGCGGCAAGATCTTGATGCTTCGTGGAGACGCGGGCGTAGCCGATTTTCATATACCCCTCCTGTTATTGGTTTTGACGTTCACTATAGGCGTTTAAGGAGGGTTTTTCGCCTATTTTTTCGCCGGGGTTATACGCCGGTAGTTATGCTGCGGCTTTACAGTTCCGGGTGACGTCCCACCAAGGGGCGTTTATCGTTGGTCAAACGCCTCTCGACGGGCAACTTCCTTACGGGGCCTCGACAACCATTTTTGCGCCCGCGCCAGAGGAATCGCGTACGTCGCGTGCCCGCGACTTTGAGCACGATGGCACCTGGGAGGTACTCAGCCACGAGGAAAAGCCGCTATGAAATGCAAATAACGTTACAACGCTAAAACGTTATAGTGGTTTAACGTGGTAACGCTATAGTGTTGTTGGTGCGACCTAAGGAGGGTTAACCCATGAGAGTGTCTTTTGTTCACACCAAAGGAGGTGTGGGTAAAACAACCAGTGCGATGATGGTGGCCACCGCGGCCGTCAACACTGGTCGGCCGGTTGAGGTCTATGACACCGACCGGCAAGGCTCGGCAATGCGGTGGGCTGAAATCGCCCAGCAACGCGACGATGAGCTTCCCTTCCCCGTTATCTCCCTGAGTGCCCAGCAGCTCCGAGATCTTCCCCCCAGCGACGAGACGCTTCAGATCATTGACACCCCACCGGGGGAGGCCGCGTCCATTCAGGCGGCCATCGACACCGCCGATCTAATCATCGTGCCCACCGGTGCAGCCCCCATGGACATTGATCGTGTGTGGCCGACGCTCGACGCCGTCGAAGGTCACCCCGTGGGGGTACTTCTGACGGGCGTGCTGATGCACACGCGGTTCTACTCAGAATCGCGTGAGGTTTTCGAAGGTCAAGGGGTTGCCACGTTTTATAACGCCGTGCCGCAGCGCGAGGAGATCAAGGCCGCCTTCGGAACCACCCCGACACGCCTTCACGGATACGACGATGTGTATCGGGAAATTATCGACATTGAGGAGCTGTAAAACGATGACCAAGCGACCTAGCATCGCTGATACGATGCGCAAAAACTCGCCGTCCAAGAAGTCAAAAGCAGCTGTGCCCGTGGCAGACACTTTCACCGCCAAGCGCACTGATCTTGATCGTCGAACGACGATCTACCTGGCTCACGAGAACTGGGAGGCCCTGAAAATTCGTAGCGTAAAAGAGGGGCGCAATGTCTCTGAGATCATCAACTCGTTGGTGGCTGACTACCTCGACAACAAGTAACAGCGGGGCGGTAAAGCGGAATAACTGCACGTCACAACAATAACGTTAAAACATTTCAGCGTTAAAACTTTAAAACGTTGGAACATTAAAGCGTTTAAGCATTGAAGCACAAAAACGTTATAGCGGTTTAACGTTTAACCGTTATAACGTTGTGACGTAACACTACGGGGCAGTTCTGCCCACGCCGAAGCACACCAAAGGCATGAAGATAAAACCCCCGCAAGTTACACTGATGTAAGTCAACCAAATGAAAAATGAGCGCCGAACCGGCGGCAACCAGTTCGACGCTCGCTTATCACCCAGTTCACCCTGGGGGAAAGCATGGCCATGAGTTTACAGGCTTACGCGCACAATGCGCACATTAAAACACCGACCAGTGTCGATGGAGACCGTGGCGGGCTGGATAACACCCCAGCATCTGCCAGCGACCGCGACCTGCTTCGCGCTCATCTAGGCCGCGAGGTGCTCCACGGTTCCATTGGACGCGACTTTTCCAAGGCGTATATCCGCAATGCAGACGGGTCTAACTCGCCGCGCATGTATCGCTTCGGTACAGAGGCTTTAGACCGGTGCGAGTACGTCATGCTTACCAACAAGCAGTACGCCGCTGTCCTGGTCGTTGACGTTGATCAAGTAGGAACAGCAGGTGGTGATCCCGCAGACCTTAACCCGTATGTGCGTGACGTAGTGCGCTCGCTTATCGGTCACAATATCGGGCCGGCGTGGGTAGGAATCAACCCGACTAATGGGAAAGCCCAGTTCATCTGGCTCATTGACCCTGTGTACGCCAACCATGAAGGCAAATCTGCGCAGATGAATCTTCTGGCCGCGACTACGCGCGTGCTGGGTGAGCTTTTAGACCATGACTCACACTTTTCCCATCGATTTAGCCGTAACCCGTTCTATACCGGCAAGGCTCCTACGGCTTATCGTTGGTACAAGCAGCACAACAGGGTGATGCGGCTTGGAGACTTGGTAAAGCAGGTAAGGGACATGTCAGGACACGACCAGTTTGAAGCAGCTCCACGCCAACAGTTCAACTCTGGCCGCGAACTAATTAACGCAGTCAAGACCCGTCGCGAAGAAGCCCAAGCGTTCAAAGCACTCGCCCAGGATGTAGACGCAGAAATCGCTGGCGGTCTCGACCAGTACGACCCGGAGCTCATCGACGGTGTGCGCGTGCTGTGGATTACCCAGGGCACCGCCGCACGCGATGAAACTGCTTTTAGACACGCGCTTAAGACCGGTCACCGCTTGCGACAACAAGGCCAGCGCCTAACAGATGCGGCGATTATCGATGCCTACGAGCATGCCTATTACGTCGCTCAGACTCATGGTGGGGCTGGACGAGATAGTGAAATGCCGCCCATGCGTGATCGTCAGACTATGGCTCGGCGTGTGCGCGGGTATGTCACCCACTCCAAGAGTGAGGCCTACAGCGGTTCCAGTGCTCCGGGTAAGGCCACTAGTAGCGAACGTAAAGCACTGGCGACGATGGGCCGCAAAGGCGGGAAGAAAGCTGCTGAGCGCTGGCAAGATCGTGACAGTGACTATGCACAGGCAGAGCTTGCCAAATTGCGTAAAACCCACCAAAGGAAGAAAGCCGCAGGGCGGTCTACCCGATCGCGCATCGAACAATTCGTTAATGATCTTTACATTGAAACCGGCACACTTCCTACATGGCGGCAGATCCAAGAAGAGACGGGCACCTCTCGCCGAACGGTCGCTTACCACATGGCTGAACTCAGGAAGCGCGGAGACATTCCTGAGTAATAAAGGGGGTGCAATACCGTAAGCAATATACGGTTCCCCTGCCCCCTTGGGCAGTTAGTTAGAACCTCGTTTGAGAGAACCTTGATGGGGGAGGGGAATCTTACTGGCTTCTCTTGTTCCGTGGATATGCCAGAAAAAGTGACCTATGACAAAAACACCCTTACCATCCATCTGGGGCTGGTTGTTGGTCTCCTTGTTGTGCAGTGATGGGCGAGTCTGAAGGGTGTCGTCCATCAATCGTTCGGTGATCTCCTCGAACGCATCGCGGATAGTTGCAATCTCAAACTCTGCGGTTAACTGCTCCCAATGTTGGGCTTCCAGGCAGGGCAGTTCTGTCCCGTAGCGTTGCGCCACACCTTTACAACGTTATAGCGGTGAAACGTTAAACAGCTATAACGTTTTTGTGCTTCAATGCTTTAACGCTATAACGTTTTAACGTTGTTATTGTGACGCGCGGTTATTCCGATCCACCGCCGCGAGCTGATCGAAAATGTTGTCGCTCGCCGTCAACAAACCCAGCAAGGCCGTGAGATCCTCGCGTCCCTGGAAGGCGACCTGCCCACCGCTGAAGTCCTCGACGGTGACTGCATCGATGGGGTGAAAGTCCTCTGGATCACCCCTACACGCGCCGCCCGTGATGAAACCGCCTTTCGGCATGCTCTAGCCACCGCCTACAAGCTCCGGGAAGCAGGAAAGAAAATGACCGCGCGGCGATCATTGATTCCTACGAACGCGCCTACAATATCGCCCAAGCCGTCGATGCTGACCACGGCGAGCCAGATATGTCACCAATGCGAGACTGCCTCACAATGGCGCGGCGTGTGCGGGGCTACGTCCTCGATAGCAAACGCCGCAACAGCGCTGGAAGCTCTGTAGGGGGTTCTGGCAGCGCTATAGCCCATGAACGCAAGGCGCTGGCCACCATGGGACGCAGAGGCGACCAAAAGGCCGCAACAGCGCTGGAAAACGGATCCCAACGGGGACTATGCACAAGGGACGAGGAACGAAGGCGTGTGTGTTAGCGGTTGCTGCGGAGTATTTAGTCGAGACCGGGGTCCTCCCAGCTGGCTGAATAATCGGAAGGCGACTTGAATCGCGCTTGCGGTTCTCAAACACCTTGCTGTGTAGCACATTTCCAGTTCCCGCATTGGATGGGCAAACGCGCCAGCGGATTATCGACACGGGTCAACTTGTGCTACAAGCGCGATCAACACCCCGAGCGTTCACTGGCGGAGTATTACAACCCGCTTGCTCTTGCTATGTCGCTTGAGCTCGTGAAAACGAAGGCACACGAGAAGCTAGATCGCGAGGTTGATAAGGTGTTTGGCGCTCCCGCAAACTTACGACTGAACGGCAAAGGCAGGAATTGCTGTTCGTGAACTACGTTGGTTTAGCAAACTAGGCTTAGTCAGTACGTGGCTGTCTGTGCGCGATCGAGGGTAAATATGTGCACCCTGACCTGCTAAAATGCGAAATTCTCGGAGCGTGATGCCTGGATGTGTCTTTTTGGGGTAATCCCAATTACACCCACTGCCAGCGCTTAAGCCCTCGAAACTCAAGCAATATTCAACATCGGGGACACCAGTCTATCTATCCTCAAGCCTTCCGCATTAGAGATCTCATTATGATGACCAGAAGCCGAACCGATATCCCTGTACTATCGTGAGGTATCCTCAGTAGTCAATACTGACCAGTTGCTACATAAGAAAGGTTCAGAAATGGGTGCGAAGCCCGTAAATAAAATAGCAGTAATTTTGGATCCTACCTTGGAAAAATGGCAGATCCTCAATGTCACATCCTTTTTAATCAGCGGAATTACTCATCAGAACCCTTCTCTAATCGGCGATAATTATGAAGATGGCCAGGGGAATATCTACTTGCCGCTCCTTGGTCAACCGGTCATGGTTTACTCTGCCGACCGTGATAAATTTATCGAAATTCTGGAAAAATGCCATGCTCGCGAAATTCATCCCGCAATCTTTGCTCGTGGTATGTTTAGCACTAGCAACGACCTGGACAATCGAAATATTGTTAAAAATGTTGACGCAAAGGACCTTGATCTTGTTGGGCTAGCACTATGTTCTAACCGAAACAAAGTCGATAAAATTGTTAAGGGATGTGCGCTGTTCAAATGATGAAAGTGGCTACAGGTAAATTTTCCTCCCTAATTGACAATCCTTATGCGAACCTGCTGATCACCATGGTGTTTTTTGCTAGCGCGTTTACGAGCTCTAAAGTCGTAGTTGGATATATGCCCCATGATGCTGCTGCTGCGCTGAGATTTTTGGGTGGAGGAATTATCTTGGCTATCGTTCTAGCCATTTCGAAGGACCACTTTGTTATCAGCCCCCACAATTTTATGCGCTGTGCTATATCTGGATCGATAGGGGTGTTTGTCTACAATCTCCTATTTTTCCAAGGGGTTAATCTTGCTCCAGCAATAGATGGAGCTCTCATTGTTCCTGTGCTTAGCCCACTTTTTACCTTTATTATTTTAGTGAGTCTAAAGAAAGAGACGCCCACCTTCGCTAAAGTAGTCGGTCTCTCTCTTGGGGTAGTTGGAGCAGTTATTTTTGTTGGAAATCAAGGGGATGTGGCCGCATCGGGTAATAGATTTATCGGTGATCTTGTTTTCCTTGCGGCGGCGATTAGCTGGGCGTTGTATGGAATCGTGTCAAAAAATATGCTTCGTAATATTACGCCATTACAGGCTACCACATGGTCAACTATCTTCGGGTCGATCATGCTCTGCGCTGTTTCAATTCCCAGTTTTTCGAAGATTAATTGGGGTGCCATTCCTCCGGTTGCAGAGTGCAATCTGATTTTCCTGGCTGTTGGCCCCACAGCGATTGCCTACCTTTTCTACTATCGAGGTCTTGGCAAGGTTACCCCTACTACGGCTACGCTGATGATGCTTTCTGTACCGGTGTTCGGTGCGGTATTTGCATTCCTCTTTCTTGGTGAGATAATAGTGGGATGGCAGATTGTGGGAGCATGTTTATTGCTTACTGGTGCGTTTATTAGCCTCGTATCACGAAAGACGTAGAAGAATTCATGCTTCGCATAAACATTCATGAAATAACCACAAATCAAGCAAGCTTGCTCCGTCAAGTTGATGAACACCTAACCGCGTTCTGAGCTGGCTGGCTTCTGAGTAGAAGGCGGCTTGCTGATCCAATACTTGTTGATCAGTGACCACAGTGTCAAGACATAATTCCTATTGATACATTGGCGAATGATGGGAGCGCTGTTGCTTTAGGGTGCGGACATGAGTAATGAAACAGACCTGTCACTTTCACTTGAGGTAGATGAACACCAGCACGTTATGACCGGCCAGCTGGTGAGGTATGCCCGCGTGAGCACGATCGACCAGAATCTGGATGCACAGGTCGCCCGCCTGCGGCAGGCGGGCACAACCGAGATCTACAAGGAAAAGACCAGTGGGCGCGACACGTGAGCGTCCACAGCTCGAAGAGATGCTCCGCTATCTATGCGCAAGGGCGATCAGCTGATCGCCACGAGCATGGACAGGCTGGCGCGGTCTTTTCTTGATCTGCACACCATCGTCAACGACCTCATTAATCGGGGAGTGTCGGTGAGGTTCCTCCGAGAAGGGAAGCTGTACTCGTCCAAAAATGACCCGATTGCCGCCCTGATGCTCGGTGTGAGTAGGGCTACACTATACCGGTATCTATCTTCGGCTCCGTGAGGGTAAAAATGCGCAGCCTACCTAGGGCGAACCGCAGCAGAGTAGTCCTGCCACGGAAGCCCACCAGGCTTCCGTGGCATAGGAAGAGAGTCAGTGCTGACCGTTTAGGGACTAGGCTTCGCCGTCCGAGTTGGTCTCCTTGTTGTGCAGTGATGGGCGAGTCTGAAGGGTGTCGTCCATCAATCGTTCGGTGATCTCCTCGAACGCATCGCGGATAGTCGCAATCTCAAACTCTGCCGTTAACTGCTCCCAATGTTGGGCTTCTAGGCGGGGTAGAACTGCCCACAAAGCCATGCGGAGGAAGTCACCACGGCTACGCCGAGCACGCTCCGCTAGCGCATCCAATCGCTCTACAAGTTCGGGTTCCACCCGTACCGAGATCACCGGTCCGCGCCCCACCCAGTTCTTCTGCTTCCGTGTCGCCATAGTCACTCCTTGTCCAAGTTTCCTTGCTAAGGGATATCTGTAAACAATGTTTACAGTGAGTCGGCGCGGAATGGAAGACCTGTTCCGGAAAACGCTGAGGATGCTTGAGCACTACTTGTAAACAATGTTTACAAGTAGTGCTCAACGACGCTGCCGTCTGACCACGGCTCACAGCAGTCACCCAGCAAGGCATGTTTCTGTTCTAAAAGAAACCGGGAAGTTGTCGATGAAGAGACCCCCATCTGACGGCATCGCCGCAGGAAAAGACTAATAACTTGGTTATGTGATCCCCACCGTACTAGCGTCTACGCTAGTACGGTGGGGATCCTTTCATAATGTGGGCTTGTTGTCGCGGGTATGGTCCGCGTCCAGTTGTTCTGCAGGGTGCTGATTTTCCTGTTCTATGCCTTGATCTGCGGTTTTTCCGGTTTTGTGCACTGACTTGAGGTCATCAGGTGTGGCCACCAAGTCGATAAGGCTCATCCCTTGCGCGACTTTGCTGCTGCGCACCGCGGATTCCTGTTCCTGCGCGGCCGCGTCGCCTGTTTCAACACCACGGCCTCGCGGCGGCGGGGCAGCGGGTGCGGCATCGCCAAGAACCCTGTCAATTAGGCTCCTGCCCTGCAGGGCCTTGGCACTCAGCTGGGGTGGAGCATCACCAGCTGGTGCTTGCGGGGGTGCTGTGAGCTCGGCATAAGCTTCCCGCAACCACACATCCAACTCACGATCACTACTCGCCAGCATCGGCGGCGGCTGCATAACACTCGGCGAGGTAGCAGACAGATTGGACCGTAGTCGCCAAGCCACCACCGCGCCATCATCGCGGGCGCCGACCATATCCCAGGTTGCCCACCCCATATGTGGCCGTGGATCAACACCGTTTTCCAGCATGGCTTTCCATGCTTGCTGAACCTTATCGGCACCTTCATCGCTCCACCACGGGCACCGATAGGCATCAAACGTGGCATCGATAAACGCATCTATTGCGCCATCAACAGCGTAGGCGTAAAGATCGCGGCGACGCTGCAAAGAATGCGCTTCCGCCCACTCGGTTGCGCGCGTCTCCCCAGCAGTGCGCTGACGAGTATCCCGAGACAGTGCCAACTCAACGACATCACGGGCTTCCAACGGTCCGGGATTGCCGGCCAGGTGGTCATGCATGTCTTCGGCTGTCTCGTCTACCGGGGCTTCCGTCACCGCCCAGATGTGGTTTTCTTTCGCTCCACGGGTCAGGGCGACGTAAAGTCCGGCACGGCTGGTGGAGGCGTCAACAACCGCATGCGTGGTGTCCACAGTAGCCCCTTGGGATCGGTGAATTGTCGCAGCATAGCCCAGGTGACAACTATGGGACACATAGGTGCTGTCTAACTCCATATTGTGGCCTTTATTCAGGTCACGAACCTGCATACTGCCATCATCGCTGATAGCAGTGACAACGAACATCTGCCCGTTGATCACCCGGCCTGTGCATCGTTCGCGGCCATTGTTGTCGGTGGTCCAGAACTTCTGGTTTGTCCGGGCAATGATAATGTCGCCAACACCGGCAACATCACCGTGAGCTAGGGGAACTTCGACTGAATCATCCACAATGCCCTGTTCGATGCGGTCGGCGCGGATCATCTCGTTCATGGCATCGACGTCGGTGTTGGTGGCGGCAATGATCAATGATCGACGACCGCGGTTAACGTCCGCAAGGTAGGCATCAACTGCAGCTGTGAGCATCTGTGTGCGGCTGCCGCCTTCTAGCCAGCCGCGTTTGTCGTAGAAGTCGATGGCGCTGGTCCTGCCGAGGCGGAGTTTCAGGCTCGCATCAGCCTGTTCGGTGTCTTTGCCTTTGGAAAACCGCATCACATCGGTCAATTCCGCTGTTGGCGCGGCGTTGCACATTGCTCCGAACAAACCACCATTGCCAACAGCGTCGAGCTGGTGAGGGTCACCAACAAACCGGACTATTGCTCCTGCTTCGCGGGCAATGTCACAGAGCATGGAGATGTTCTCGGTGGTGGCCATGCCGGCCTCATCAACAAGAAGCATGTCCCCAGCTGAGATTTGCACCGGCAGTTCACTAAGCGTGTGGCCACGTCGCCGTGGGTTACGGCCGCTCCAGGTGAAGGTGAGCTGATCAATGGTGGTGGCGTCGATGCCGATTTCCTCGCCCAGAACCTCAGCCGCAGCGGCAGATGGCGCCAGGCCGATGACATTGCGGCCCAGGCGTTGCCACACAGTAGTCAGGATCTGTAGGGAGGTGGTTTTACCAGTACCGGCGGGTCCCACACCTGTGGCGGCTAAGGTTCCAGCATTGAGGAGATGCC
>ERZ773100.850-NODE-850-length-15085-cov-4.401663_pt1 | contig 15085 bp, 8 predicted proteins | sample MGYA00511119_ERZ773100 | MGnify/ENA primary metagenome ERZ773100 (study PRJEB29015, sample SAMEA2738000) | human oral metagenome | biome: human oral; feature: human-associated habitat; material: dental | place: China | collected 2111 ...
TGATTATGCATTTCATCATGCTTACGCTGCAAATAGTTGTCCTCCAGCTCTTGCAGAAAAAGATCGGCCTGCTTCCAGATGTATGAATTAAGGATAGGCACCAAACCTATACTCTCTCTAATCTCTCCGGCCAAAGCCATCGCAAAGACTTCATCATGGCGGGAATGTGAAATATAAACATCTGCATTCATCTGAAAGAGTATATTGTGTTCCATGAATCTGGTTTTGGTCGATCCATTTCTATTCATGTATGAATGAAGAATAGAGCGAAAGGCTTCTATATTTTTGTCTTTCCCACTCCTTTGAAATTCTTGCTCACACGTGTAAAATAGTTCTCCAAAACCCTCTTCTTGGAAGCCTTTCCAAAAAGAAGATCCCACTTTGTAGGCTTGATACATAATTGATTTATTAGGACATGTTTCCGCAAAGGTATTTTTTAACCGCCATCTATCTTACATATCTCTCCGCCCCTAATATTCAGAGCTTCCGTCTCTCGCTCTCCTCATAATTTGTCACAAGAAGAAGATCTTCGGCGTCTGTATGTGCTGAAATGGCCTCCTGTCCATCCGCTCTTTTTCTGCTACTTATAGAAATGGATCAATAAGGGGACGGGCGAGCGCGCAGGCTTGCCCCACCCATCGGGTAGGCGTATTTATTTCAGCGGAATGTGAGAAAATGTATACAATCAGCCGCTCTATCTACCTGCGGAATAGATCCGATAGGCGCGGCATGCTACTCCATGCGCTTCGGAGCTCGCTCCCGCACCACATTCCGCACCTTTCGACTAATCCCGACGTATTTTTGCGCCATAAATTTGAACTCGCAAGATGAACCTACGATACGCTGCGGCGCTGTTGGCCGCTGGCATACTGGGGGCGTGCCGCCCCGAGATGCCGACTACTTCTACCATTACGATCGATCTGGATCGGCCGACGGTGGCCGTTGATCGCGACCTCTACGGGGTGACGTCCGAGGCGGCCGACGGTACGGTCCGCCCCGACGAGTGGTCGGCGGACATGATTACGAATGGTAGTTTCGAGGTGGATGGCCCCTCGGCGACGGATTCGATCGCTGGATGGCGCGCCCTGACGACGGGTTCGGCGCTGACGATTGATGCCCGCGCGCCACTGAGCGAAACGAACCGACGGTCGCTGCTTGTGCGCGGCGGCGTGGTGGCGGACGTGTCGCGGGGAGCGGCTGCGGCACGCGGCGAGCGCTTCGAATTGACGTGTTACCTGCATGGCACGGTCGGCCGGTCGCTCACCATCTCGCTGCGCGACTCCTTGGCCGGGCGCATGCTGGCCGAGCCGCTCCGGCTGACCCTCCCCGACGCGTGGACTACGCTCCGGCACACCTTTACGGCCACCGACAGCGTGTGCGGCGCCACGCTCGTCTTCGAGACGGACAGCGGCGCGTCGTTCGGCTTAGATATGGTCGCTCTTTTCCCACAAAAAACGTGGCGCGACCGGCCCATGGGGCTCCGGACGGACCTCATCGAGGCGATCACGGACCTACGGCCGCGCTTCATCCGCTTCTCCGGCCGGATGATGGCCGACGATGGGTCGCGGCGGGTCACGGCCAGCGAATACACCCGCCTCTGCCAGGACCTGAACATACGCCCCGTGATGATAAAGGCCGACGAGAGCGGGCCTAAGTACCTCATGGACGCGGATTTGATGATGACGCAGAGCGACCTCTTCACCTCCGACAGCGTGGGTCGCTATTCGTCCTCGGCCACCTACACCGACGCTTTCGGGACGTCCGGGACAGACGACGCCGGGACGATGCGCGCGGCCGTCGGTGAGGCGGCGTTCCTCATCGGCGTGGAGCGTCGGCCGGGCTGTGTCCGCGGCCTCTCCTACACGCCACTCATCGGCACGCCGAGCACGGGCGGACTGCTCCTGGCGGGCATGGGCCGACTGGTGCGCACGCCCTCGTATTACGTCTGGCAACTCTTCGCCGATCACCGTGGCCGACGGCTCCTCACCACGAACGTCACCACGGCCCGCAAGCCCCTCCTGACGTACGGCAAAGCCTCGGTAGCGGTCGTCGGTGACGCCTTTGCGGTCGAGTCGGCAGACACCCTGCGCGGCAGTTCGTCGCGGACGTATAACGGCAGCCTCTCGGCACGTCTGATGCGCAAAATGAACGGCGCCTCGGGCTCCGTCCGGCTACGGATCCGCGATAATGGTCGCATCGGAGCACTCCGCGACGCGATCGTTTTCGAGCTGACCGACAGCACCGTATGCCTCATTCATGAGTCTGGCACCCTGGATCGCGTCCTGGCAGGCCCCATCGAGATCATGCGCTCACCGGGCTGGATGGAGACCAAGGTGGAATGTGCTGACGAGGCGATTTGCGGCTATATCAACAACGTACGGGTGATCGAGGCTGCGGCGCCCTCCCGGCCGTCGTTAGTGGCCGTGGCGACCTCCGATCCGAACAGTGGCACGATCATCCTCAAGGTGGCGAACACCACGCAGCACGACGAGCGGACAGCGCTACGCATAGAGGGTGGCAGCGTTGCCACCTCGGCGCACATCGTCAGCCTCGCTGCTCCCCCCACGGCCCGCAATACGCCCCTCCAACCGACGGCCGTCATGCCCGTGATCCGCAACGTGCGCCTCCCCCGCTGGCCGATGGTCTACGTTTTCCCCGCCAACTCAGTGACGATCCTCACCCTGAAGATGAAGTGACGAGGGCAGCACAAGGGAAAGCCAAAAATGACGAATGGCCGGGTACTCGCGAGGAACATTTTCCTCAGGTACCCGGCCATTCGTCGCATGAGGGAGATCGAATTTCGCTTCAAGAGCCCCCATAAAACAGGTTCGCGTACGACGGCGAGGAGCATCTCCTCCATCCGTTCGCACGCGAACCTTATCATCTATGCGAGTCGGGCGATGCGCCTCGACCGCCACTTATCCGATCATTTCTTGGCCGCGCCTTGCTTGGCTACAGCCTCCATCAGCTTGCGCACTTCCTCGGGATCCCCCAGGAAATAGTCCTTCGTCAAGTTCAGTTTGTCGTCGAACTCAAACACGTAAGGCACCGCCGTGGGCAAGTTCAGCGAGGCAATATCCGTATCGGAGATGCCTTTGAGGTGCTTCACAATGCCACGCAGGCTGTTGCCGTGCGCCACGACCAAGAGGTTATCGTGCTGCTTGAGGGAGGGGAAAATGACGCATTCCCAGTAAGGCATGACGCGCGCGATGGCGTCCTTGAGCGACTCGGTGCGCGGCAGATACTCGTCGGGGACGCCCGCGTAGCGCGGGTCCTTTTCGGGGTTACGGGGGTCGTCAGCCTCCATGGCCACGGGGGCGATATCGTAGCTGCGACGCCAGATATGCACCTGCTCGTCGCCGTATTTGGCCGCCGTTTCGCTCTTGTTCAAGCCCTGGAGCGTACCGTAGTGCTTCTCGTTGAGGCGCCACGTTTTCTCCACCGGAATCCAGTCCTCGTTCATACGATCCAGCACGCAGTTGAGCGTCTTGACGGCACGTTTGAGGTAGGACGTGTAGGCCATGCCGAAGGCAAAGCCCGCGTCACGGAGTGCGTCACCCGCCTTCTCGGCTTCGGCCACACCCTTCTCGCTCAGGTCGACGTCTGTCCAGCCCGTGAAGCGATTTTCCTTGTTCCACTGACTTTCGCCGTGGCGCAGCAATACGATCTTCTTCATGTCTCTCGTCTCCCAGGGTTATGCGAGGGTGATCGACGGATCGAGATAAACGTCCTGGATGGCGTTGAGCAGCTTTACGCCCTCGTTCATCGGTTTCTGGAAGGCCTTGCGACCGCTGATGAGACCCATACCACCGGCACGCTTGTTGACTACGGCCGTGATAACAGCCTCCTCCAAGTCGCCCGCTCCGTGCGATTCGCCGCCAGAGTTGATCAGGCCGACGCGTCCCATGTAGCCGTTAGCTACTTGGTAGCGGCAGAGATCGATGGGGTGACCGGAGGAGAGTTCGGTGTACACCTTGTCGGAGGTGCGGCCAAACTTGATGGCCTTGAAACCGCCGTTGTTGGTGGGGAGCTTCTGCTTCACGATGTCGGCCTGGATGGTTACGCCGAGGTGGTTAGCCTGCCCCGTGAGATCGGCGGCAGCATGGTAGTCTGTGCCGTCCTTCTTGAAGCCGTTGTTGCGCAGATAGCACCAGAGGATGGTGGCCATACCCAGCTCATGCGCATAGGCGAACGCCTTGGCTACGTCCACAATCTGGCGACGACTCTCTTCGGAACCGAAGTAGATGGTGGCTCCCACGGCTACGGCACCCATGTCCCATGCCTCCTTGATGGTGCCGAACATCACCTGATCGTAGGTGTTGGGGTAAGTCAGCAGTTCGTTGTGATTGATCTTCACTACGAAGGGGATCTTGTGGGCATACTTACGAGCCACAGCACCGAGGACACCGTACGTGGAGGCCACGGCGTTGCAACCACCTTCGATGGCCAGCTTGACGATGTTTTCGGGATCGAAGTAGACGGGGTTCGGGGCGAAAGATGCGCCGGCGGAGTGCTCGATACCCTGGTCAACGGGGAGGATGGAGACGTATCCCGTACCGGCCAAGCGGCCGTGGTCGTAGAGGGCGGCGATGCTGTTCAACGTCTGCGGATTGCGGTCGGAATCGAGCCAAATGCGATCGATGGCGTCGGGTCCCGGCGCGTAAATCAGGCTCTTGTCGATGGTTTTGCACTCGTGGGCCAGGTAGTAGTCTGCCTGTGCACCCAATAATTCAACTGTCTTGCTCATATAATTTGTTTTTGAGATGAAACGTGATGATCAACTGATCATTGATGGCACAAAGCTACGATTAAAGCCGGATCAGGGCATTAGGGCTTAGGCCCACGGCCCCATGCTGCGCCCTGGAACGTAAGTCGGCACAAGCTGTTGCGCGGTCTGATCGCCTCACTTTGTCTGCCACCTATTCCGTGTATTTTTGCCCGCTCTCAAAACAAGATAAACACCTATGTTCAAAGCTGTATTCCTCCGTTTAGTCGCCTTTACGTTCCGCCCGATGGACGCGTGGGAGGCGCTGAGTCACAAAAAGGTGAAGGAGAATGACGACGACTTTCTCTCGCATTTCCTCTACCCTATGATTGGACTCATCGCGCTGGCGGCGTTTGTCGGTATGCTCTTCACGGGCCCGGAGTTCGACTTCGTGATCGCCCTCAAGTCGACCATCAAAGCGATTGTAGCCTCGGCCGGGGGCTTCTTCTTGGCGTCGTACCTACTGAACGAACTGTGGGCGCTCGTCTTCAAACGTCCGCGCAGCATGCGACTCATCCAGCCCTTCGTCGGCTACTCCTCGTCGCTGCTGTTCGTGATCGAGATTGTGCAATCGTTCTTCCCCGAGCTGATCTTCCTGCGCATCCCCGCGCTGTACACCATTTATATGATCTGGGCGGGCGCGGTGAACTACCTACATGTGGACAACGAGGTGCAGCTGAAGTTCACGACCCTTGCCTCGTTCATCATTATCGGCACACCGGCCATCATCTCCTTCCTCCTGTTCACACTGATGCCGGGGCTCCGCTTTTAATTGACACGGGCGAATGCCATTCGCCCCCACTCCAATTCATTCATCATGGCTAAAGAGAAACCTACGAACCAAATCACGATAAAGAATAAACGCGCCTCGTTCGACTACGAGCTGCTCGAGACCTTCACCGCCGGCCTCGTACTGACGGGCACAGAGATCAAGTCCATCCGCCTGGGCAAGGCCAGCCTCGTGGACACCTTCGCCATCGTCGAGCGCGGCGAGGTGTGGGTGAAGAATATGTACGTGGCCGAATACTTCTTCGGGACGTACAACAACCATGCGCCGCGCCGCGACCGCAAGCTGTTGCTCAACCGCAAGGAGATCCGCCGACTGCAGACGGCCGCCAAGGATCGCGGCTTCACCCTCGTGCCCACGCGACTCTTCATCAACGAACGCGGGCTGGCCAAGCTCGTCCTGGCCATCGCCCGAGGCAAGAAGGAGTACGACAAGCGACAGTCGATCCGCGAGCGCGACGACCGCCGCGAGATGGACCGCATGTTCAAGAAATAAAGCCCCCTTTTCGGAAGAGAAAACCATGTCACTCGTGGAAGGGACCATCGGGCAGAGGATCTGGCTATGCGTGCGCCGCGCGCTGCCCAAGTCAGCGCAGACGTGCCTTTGGCTGCTCAAGATCATCCTGCCCGTCTCGCTGGCCGTGCGACTGCTGCAATACTCCGGGCTGCTCGGCCAGGCGTCGGGCTTTCTCGCGCCCGCCTTCAGCCTGATCGGGCTACCGGGCGAGGCGGCCATCGTCTTCCTGACCAGCATTTTCACACCGCTCTATGCACCCATCGCGCTGATGACCTCCATGCCGCTGACGGTGCGCCAGCTGACCATCCTCTCGCTCATGTGCCTCCTCTCGCACAGCCTACCCGTGGAGTGCGCCGTACAGGGCCGCACGGGGTCGACCTTCGCGGGCATGTTCGTGCTGCGCATTACGATGAGCTTCGTCATGGCCTTCACCGTGCACCACCTCATGCCCCACGGCGCCTACGACGCACCCCTCGCCATCACAGGCGCCGTAGCCGTGAGCCACTCCATCGGCGACGTCCTCATGCTTTGGTTGCGCAGTTCGCTACGCATCGCGTTGCTCTTCGCCGCCATCGTCCCCTCGCTCATGATCCTGCATTACATCCTCGACGAGTTCGACCTCCTGCGCGGCCTCTCGCGCCGCATGGCTCCGGTGATGGACTTCTTCGGCCTGCCGCGCGAATGCTCCTTCCTCTGGCTCGTGGGCAACATCGTGGGCCTGAGCTACGGCAGCGCGATCATGATGGAGCAGCTAAAGCAAGACGCCATCTCGCGCCGCAGTTGCGACCTACTGAACCACCATCTGGCCGTCTCGCACTCCCTGCTGGAGGACACGATCCTCTTCGCCGCCCTCGGTGCCTCGTGGCTTTGGATCATCCTGCCGCGGCTGGCCTACGCCTTCATCGTCGTGCGGATCAAGCTGCTGGTCGAACGAATGCGTGGGACGGAGAAAAAATAGGCGTCTGCGGACGCCAGCAAATTTGATCTGATACCTGTAGGGGCGCACACGCATACGCCCCACACAACGGCTCCATCGGGGCCGAATCATCCAATAAGGAGACGATCCTTCATCCCTCGCGGGATGTCCATGGGGCGTATGCCAAACGCTTCCCAGCACCTTAAATCGCGCATTAAAAAAACGAAATACAAGCAGTGAGGGGGCATAATGGACACCCTTTCTGCAAAAATGATCATACAGCTTCGCTCCATATAGACAGATATTTGCAGCCGGATAGAACGAGGTAAGCGCCGCACGGCCCGCCTCCCCCGCTCCACTCCTCCGGACGAGTGTGTATGTGTTCCTATTTATTGTTGAACCGCAGCCCGCCCTTTATCACTAGGAACTCATTATTTATCTAATTATGAATACAACGAAAAAACATTCGAGATGGCTCCTCGCGCTGCTGCTCCTTGCGGCGGGGCTGGCAGGAGCCATGATGCCGCAAACGGCGGCAGCAGATGAGAACGGCCCCATCGGAACATCCGGGCTGAATTACAGTTACACCACCGCCGACAAGACCCTCACCATCTCCGGCGCGGGCACCATGCCGGACTTCACGAATGATCAGCCATGGAAAAATCACCAAGGCGAGATCGAAACGGTCGTCATCGGAGACGGCGTGAGCAGCGTCGGAGCCAATGCTTTCGCCGATTGTCGCAAGCTGACAAGCGTCACCCTCCCGGCAAGCGTCACGGCCATCGGAGGGGGGGCCTTCCTCGATTGTAAGGCACTGACGGACATCACTGTGTCTTGGGACGCTTCACACATCCCTAACATCAACCCGTCGGCCTTCGGCGACCTCACGCTGGAGGAGATCATCCTACACGTGCCCGCAGGCATGACGGCAGCTTACCGTGCGAACACTTGGGATGTATGGAAACACCTCTTCATCATGGATCAAACGACCATCGGGGACAACTTCACGACCGGAGTGCACTGGGAGTATAACGACAACACCCGCACCCTCAGCTTCACCGGCGCAGGTGCCATACCGGACTTCATTGGCGCGGATGATCGGCCCTACACGGGGATCCGGAAGAAGCTGCAAGCCGTGACCATCGGGGCCGGTGTGACCGCGATCGGGAGGGGCTCCTTCTATATGTGCGAGGCGCTGACAAGCATCACCCTCCCGGCCGGCGTCACTACCATTGGAGAGTACGCCTTTGCCGGTTGTGAGGCGTTGCCCAGCATTACCCTCCCGGCCGGCCTCCAAACCATCGGGACGAACGCCTTTGAGCATTGTGCGAAGCTGACAAGCATTACGCTCCCGGCCGGTGTCACCACGATCGGAGAGTCGGCCTTTCAGCGATGCTGGGTGCTGGCCCAAGCCACCCTCCCGAGCAGCGTCCAGACGATCGGGAATAACGCCTTCACCACATGCACGGCGATGACGGACATCACCGTCGGATGGACCAGTGCGGCGGCGATCCCCGACATCAGTTCGCTGGACGTCTTCGACGGCATCACGCGACCGGACGTCACGCTGCATGTGCCCGCCGGCATGGCCGCGACTTTCGGCACGAAGGACATCTGGAAGGATTTCCACATCGTGGCCGCTCCCACGCCTCCCACGCCTCCCACGCCTCCCACACCTCCGACACCTACACCTACACCTACCCCAACGCCGAGACCAAGAAGACCGAGGCCGACGCCCCTCCCGACGCCACAGCTGCCCGAGACGCCACCCGCCGGCATGAAGATCCGCAGCCTCACGGTCGATCCCTCGAGCATCACACTAAACGGCGAACGCTCCTTCCGCCTCACAGCCACACTCACGCCGGCCGACGCTTCGGACAAGCGTCTCGTTTGGAGCAGCAGTGACGAGTCGGTCGTACGTGTGCGCGAATTGCCGGCCGAGGAGATGCGTCGCGGCCTGCGCGCGGCCTCCAGTCCGACGGTGATCTTGGCCGAGGCCACGATCCACAACGTGGGTAAAGCTGTGGTCACCGTCAAGACGACCGACGGCAGCAACCTCACCGCCACCTGCCTCGTCGACGTCCGCGCCCTGCCCACGGGCAACATCGAGGTCACCGCCACGCGTCTCTACGCAGCCTACGGTCGCCTCCACCTCACGCTCCCGACGGCCACCGTGATGCATATATATACGGTGTCTGGCGCACTCGTCCGCACCTTCCTCGCCCCCGCTGGCACGTCGTCCGTAGCGCTCCCCCGAGGCGTCTATGTGGTTCGTGCCGGATCGATAACCTCAAAAGTGGCGGTGGATTGATGTTGAGTTGTTAGCGCCTTTGGCGCGTTGAGTTGTTGAATTGTTGAATTGTTGAGTTGTTGAATTGTTTGGCCGGGTACCTACCAACTTCCCCGCCCCACCACATACACAAGACTACTTTATAAACCATTTATAGTATGAACACAAGAAGAATTCATTCGAGACTGCTCCTCGCCTTGCTGCTCCTCGTGGCAGGGCTTGCAGGAGCCATGCGGCCGCACAGCGTGGCCGCGCAAAGCCAACCCATCCCGGGTTCATCCCTTAGCTGGGAGTACATCCCCGGCACCAAGACCCTCTCCATCACTGGGTCGGGCGACATGCCGGACTTTGCCATCTTCATGAACCAGCCTTGGGGGGCTTTCCGAGACGAGATCGAAACGGTAACGATCGGCGCCGGCGTGACCTCCGTCGGGAAGAATGCCTTTTTAGGCTGCACGGCGCTGACAGCCGTCACCCTTCCCTCCAGCGTGACCACGATCGGAGCTTTCGCCTTTGTCAGTTGCAAGGCACTGACCGGCATCACGATCCCCAGCGGCGTAAAGACGATTAAGGAGAGCGTCTTTTTCAGTTGCACGGCGCTGACAAGCGTCACACTGCCCGAGGGCCTCCAAACGATCGGAGCGTCGGCCTTTCTGGGTTGCAGTTTGACTAACGTCACGCTGCCAAACAGTGTGACCACGATGGGCGAGAGCGCCTTTTCCAGTTGCGAGGCGCTGACTAACGTCACGCTTTCCGATAAGCTCACCACCATCGAAGAGCGCGCCTTTAATGGTTGCAGTCAGCTGAAAAACGTCACGATCCCAAACAGTGTGACCTCCATCGGGAACGGCGCCTTTGCCCAATGTAAGGCGCTGAAGAACGTGAACGTGTTTTGGGATACGCCGCTCACCATCTCGGCGGATGCCTTTTCTGGCATCGAACTGAACAAGGTGAAGCTCTATGTGCCCGCCGGCAAGAAGGGGGCTTATCAAGCGGCGAACGTCTGGGGAGGCTTCGATGTGCAGGAGATACCGGAGGGCACCCTCAGCACCGGCCTGCACTGGCAGTACATCCCCAGCACCAAGACCCTCTCCATCACCGGGTCGGGCGCCATGCCGGACTTTAACTTCCCCATAAATCAGCCTTGGGGGGCTTTCCGAGGGCAGATCGAAAATGTAACGATCGGCGCCGGCGTGAAATCCGTCGGAGAGAATGCCTTTGCCAGTTGCAAGAAGCTGACAGCCGTCACCCTTCCCTCCAGCGTGACCACGATCGGAGTGTACGCCTTTTCCAATTGCAAGGCACTGACCGGCATCACGATCCCCAGCGGCGTAAAGACGATTAAGGAGAGCGCCTTTTACGGTTGCACGGCGCTAACAAGCGTCACGCTGCCTGAGGGGCTTACCACCATCGAAGGGGGCGTATTTACCAACTGCGATGCGCTGGCCAGCATCGAGCTGCCCGCCTCCCTCCAAACGATCGATGCGAGTGCCCTCGACGCTCCCGGCTTAACCGAGATCAAGGTGCAGACCGGCAACACCCATTTTGAAGCCGCGGAGGGTGTGCTCTATAACAAGGGGAAAACGGCGCTGCTCCGCTATCCCCGCAAAAAGCCAGGCACAACCTTTACCGTTCCCGCCAGCGTAACCACGATCAAGGAGTATGCCTTTACCAATTGCACGGCGCTGACCGGCGTCACGATCCCGAAGGACGTAACCACGATCGGCGAGTGCGCCTTTCAAGGGTGCACGGCGCTGACCGGCGTCACGATCCCGAAGGACGTAACCACGATCGGCGAGAGCGCCTTTCAAGGGTGCACGGCGCTGACGAGCGTCACGCTGCCCGCTGACGCTAAGCTCACCACCATCGAACAGGGCGCCTTTTATGCCTGCGAAATGCTGACCAGCATCACGCTGCCCGAGGGGCTCCAAACGATCGGAGGGAACGTCTTTAATACTTGCGAGAAGCTGCCCAGCATCACGATCCCAAAGAGTGTGACCACGATCGGGGACGGCGCCTTTGCCTATTGCTCGGCGCTGAAGGACGTGACCGTATTCTGGAATACGCCGCTCACCATCCCGTCGGGTGTCTTTGCAGGCATCACGCCGCCGACAGGCGTGACGCTGCATGTGCCCGCTGGCACGGGGGAGGCTTACCAAGGGAAGGACGTATGGAAAGAATTCACCATCGTGGAGCAGCCGTGGGGCGACCTCAGCACCGGCCTGCACTGGGCGTACGACGACGCCACCCGCACCCTCACCATCATCAATCCCAACCCCGGGACGCCCAAGTCGATGCCGGACTTTACCTTCTCGACCAAGCAGCCTTGGAAGGCGTACCGCGGCGGGATCCAAAAGGTAACGATCGGCGCCGGCGTGAACCACGTCGGGGCGTACGCCTTTACGAATTGCGAGAAGCTGACAAGCGTCACGCTGCCCGCCGGCCTCAAAGAGATTGAAAAGAACGCCTTTGGGGGATGCGAGAAGCTGACAAGCATCAACCTGCCCGAGGGCCTCAAAACGATCGGAGAGGGCGCCTTTACTGCTTGCTTTGCGCTCTCCGACCTCACGATCCCGAAAAGCGTGGAAACGATCGAAGCGTACGCCTTTTATCAATGCAGGTCGCTGACTAATGTTACGCTGCCCGATGACGGTAAGCTCACCACGATCGGAAAGAGCGCCTTTTTTAGGTGCGAGAAGCTGACTAACCTCACCATCCCGAAGAGTGTGAACACGATCGGGAATGAGGCCTTCTACGAATGCGCGGCGCTGAAGGACGTGACCGTCGCCTGGGAGACGCCGCTCACCATCCCGCCGGGTGTCTTTGCAGGCATCACGCCGCCGACAGGCGTGACGCTGCATGTGCCCGCTGGCACGGGGGAGGCTTACCAAGGGAAGGACGTATGGAAAGAATTCACCATCGTGGAGCAGCCGTGGGGCGACCTCAGCACCGGCCTGCACTGGGCGTACGACGCCGCCAACCACTCCCTCACCATCACCAATCCCACCCCCGGGACGCCCCAGCCGATCCCGGACTTTGCCTACGCAGACGCACAACCTTGGAAGGATGTCCGGAACGAGATCGAGAAAGTAAAGATCGAGGCCGGCGTGACGAGCGTCGGAAATAAGGCCTTTCACGCTTGCGAGAAGCTGACAAACATCACGCTGCCCGCCGGCCTCGAAAGGCTCGGAGATGGCGCCTTTGGGGAATGCGGGGCGCTGGCCAGCATCACGCTGCCCGAGGGGCTCCAAACGATCGAACGGAACGCCTTTGGGGAATGCCTTGCGCTGACGCACGTCACGATCCCTAAGAGCGTAACCACGATCGGAGATGGCGCCTTTACTAATTGCTGGAAGCTGGCAAGCGTCACGCTGCCCGCTGATGGTAAGCTCCAAACGATCGGGAACAACGCCTTTAATGGTTGCGTGAAGCTGAAGAGCATCACCCTCCCTCACAGCGTCACTAAGATCGAATCGGGCGCCTTTACGAATTGCGCGGAGCTGGCAACCGTCACGCTGCCCGACGGCCTCACCACGATCGAAGAGGACGCCTTTTATGGGTGCGAGAAGCTGACTCACATTTCCATCCCGAACAGCGTCACCGCGATCGCAGATGGCGTCTTCGCCGGTTGCACGGCGCTGACTACCGTCACCCTGCCCGACGGCCTTCAAACGATCGGCAAGAACGCCTTCCTGGATTGCGCGGCGCTCGCCAGCATCTCCATCCCGAAGAGCGTCACCACGATCGGGAGTGAGGCCTTCTCGAAATGCTCGGCGCTGAAGGACGTGACCGTAGCCTGGGAGACGCCGATCCAAACCTATGCCGATGTCTTTAATCACCTCACCTTAGATAAGATTCGCCTGCATGTGCCCGCCGGCAAGATCGGGGCTTACCTCACGGCGAACGTCTGGCATTACTTTATCGTGATGTCAGATCGTGGCGACCTCGCTGGCGGACTGAAGTGGCAGATGGACGCCACCTATACCCTCACCATCATCAATCCCACCCCCGGATCGCCCAAGCCGATGCCGGACTTTAATAACTGGGACGAGCAGCCTTGGGAGTCTTTCCGTAGCGAGATCCAAGCCGTAACAATCGAAGACGGCGTAAGCTCCGTCGGGGAGACAGCCTTTAGTGGTTGCACGGAGATGAAAAGCCTCACGCTGCCGAAGAGCGTGACCACGATCCATGAGGGAGCCTTTTCCAGTTGCACGAAGCTGGCAAGCGTCACGCTGCCCGCTGACGCTAAGCTCCAAACGATCGGAAAAGAAGCCTTTAGTGGTTGCGCGGCGCTGACAAGCATCTCGCTGCCCAAGAGCGCGACCACGATCGAATCGCAGGCCTTTAGCGGTTGCGAAGCGCTGACAAGCGTCACGCTGCCCGCCGACGGTAAGCTCCAAACGATCGGAGTGAACACCTTTGGTGGTTGCGTGAAGCTGAAGAGCATCACCCTCCCCCACAGCGTCACCAAGATCGAATCGGACGCCTTTAGCAGTTGCAAGGAGCTGACAAGCGTCACGCTGCCCGATAACGCTCAGTTCACCAAGATCGAATCGAGCGCCTTTCTGAATTGCAAGGCGCTGGAGCGCATCACCATCCCGAACCACGTCACCACGATCGAGGCAAATGCCTTTAACGGTTGCATGGCGCTGGCCAGCGCCACCCTCCCCAAGAGCGTCACCAAGATCGAATCGCAGGCCTTTAAGGATTGCAAGGCGCTCAAGGACATGACCGTCGCCTGGACAGACACGGCCTCGATCCCCAACATCTCGCTGTATGTCTTCCAATACACCCCGCCGGCGACTGTGAAGCTGAGCGACATCCGTCTGCACGTGCCCCACGGCACGGTGGCGGCCTACCAATCGAAGGACGTCTGGAAAGAGTTCACGATCGTAGAGCAGCCCCTCCCCCCGACGCCCACGCCCACCCCGACGCCAACACCTACCCCCACCCCGACGCCACAGCTGCCCGACAGACCATCTGCCGGCACGAAGATCGGCGGCCTCACCCTGAGCGCTACGAACTTCACGCTGAACGGCGAGCGGACGTTCCGCTTCACCGTGACCATCGCGCCGGCCCATGCAGCCGACAAGCGTCTCTCCGTCTCCAGCAGCGACGAGACCGTGGTGCGTGTGTGCATCCTGCCGACCGAGGAGACGCGTCGCGGTCTGCGTGCCGCCCCCGACCCGGCCGTAGTCACCATCGAGGGCACGGTCTGCGGCCTCGGTAAGGCCAAGATCCACGTCAAGTCGACCGACGGCAGCAACCTCACCGCCACCTGCCACGTCGACGTCCGCGCCCTGCCCACAGCCAACATCGAGGCCCCGGCCACGCGCCTCTACACTGCCGCCGGCCACCTCCATCTCACGCTGCCCACGGCCACTGCGGTCAACGTCTACAACCTGACCGGCACGCTCGTCCGCACCTTCATCGCCCCCGCCGGCACATCGTCCATCGCCCTGTCCCAAGGCGTCTACGTGGTCCGCGCAGGCACACACACCGAGAAGGTGTTCGTGGATTGATGTTGAGTTGTTGAATCGTTGGCCGGGTACCCCGAATGCGGATATCCGGCCTTCGTTTTTCGTTTACCGTTTTCCCCCGGCCGCCAAACGATCTTTTTCCTTTTCTTCGCCGGCGCTTTTGGCCATACGCCCCGGCTGAAGGCTGGCGAAGGCGTTTCTTCGGAGAAATTCCTCCAACCGAATGCTTTTGAACGAATTTCTTCGGAGAAACTCCTCCGACCGAATGCTTTTGGGCGAATTTACTCGGAGAAATTCCTCCAACCGAATGCTTTTGGACGAATTTACTCGG
>ERZ773100.853-NODE-853-length-15061-cov-5.023790_pt1 | contig 15061 bp, 9 predicted proteins | sample MGYA00511119_ERZ773100 | MGnify/ENA primary metagenome ERZ773100 (study PRJEB29015, sample SAMEA2738000) | human oral metagenome | biome: human oral; feature: human-associated habitat; material: dental | place: China | collected 2111 ...
AAGTATAAATAAAATAAATAGATAAAATATAAAATATATAAGTATCCTTAATTTTAGAATGTTTCTATATTTTATAATATATGTTAAAATGTTTCAAAAGATACTCTAAATATATTTTACAAAATTCTACAAAAGAGGTGTAATCGATGGAAAATAAAACAGTTTTATGTGAAATTAAAAATTTATATACAGGATTTAGAATAAAAGATGATTATTTCAATGCTGTTGATAATGTTAGCCTTAACCTCTATCCTAATGAGGTATTAGCGATAGTTGGAGAATCTGGTTGTGGAAAAAGTACATTAGCTACTACTATAATGGGATTACATAACTTAAATTTTACTAAAGTATCAGGAGAAGTCGTTTTTGAAGGTAAAAATATCTTAAATTCTACTGAAGAGGAATATAATAAAATTAGAGGTGGAAAAATAGGAATGATATTCCAAGATCCTCTTTCAGCACTTAATCCTTTACAAAGAATAGGACAACAAATAGAGGAAGGCCTTATTTATCATACAAATTTAAATCTTGAAGAAAGAAAACAGAGAGCTTTTGAACTTTTAAAAAGAGTTGGAATAGAGAAACCTGAAAGAATTTATAAACAATTTCCACATCAACTTTCTGGTGGAATGAGACAAAGAGTTGTAATTGCTATTGCTCTTAGTTGTAAACCAAAAATTTTAATAGCAGATGAACCAACAACTGCTCTTGATGTTACAATTCAAGCTCAAATATTAGATTTAATTGCTGACTTACAGGAAGAAATAAAAGCTGGAATTATTTTAATAACACATGATTTAGGTGTTGTTGCTCAAATTGCTAATAGAGTTGCTGTAATGTATGCAGGAGAAATTGTTGAACTTGCAACATGCCAAGAAATTTTTACTAATCCATTACATCCATATACAAGAAGTTTATTAAAATCAATTCCTCAACTTGATACAAATGAAAATGATGAACTTCATGTAATAAAAGGAATGGTTCTTTCTTTAAAAAACCTACCAAGAGAAGGTTGTAGATTTTCAAGTAGAATACCATATATTCCAAAAGAAGCACATGAAACACATCCAGAATTCCATGAGGTATCACCTAATCACTTTGTTAGATGTACTTGCTGGAAGGTATTCAACTTTGAAGAGGAGGAAAAGAAATGAGTTTATTAGTTATTAAAGATTTAAAAGTTCATTATCCCATAAGAGGAGGTTTTTTCAATAAAGTTGTTGATCATGTTTATGCAGTTGATGGTGTAAGTATGGTTATTGAACAAGGTAAAACTTATGGACTTATAGGTGAATCTGGTTCTGGAAAATCAACAATAGGAAAAACTATAATTGGACTTGAAAAAGCAACTTCTGGAGAAATTTTATATAATGGAAAAAATATACTTGACCCAAAAGTTAGAAAAGAAATGAAATTTAATACAGAAGTACAGATGATATTTCAAGATTCAATGTCAAGTCTTAATCCCAAAAAAAGAGTATTGGATATTTTAGCAGAACCTATAAGAAACTTTGAAAATTTGAGTAAAGAAGCTGAAAAAGAAAAAATATATGAGCTTCTTGCAATAGTAGGAATGCCAAAAGATTCTATATATAAATATCCACATGAATTTTCAGGAGGACAAAGACAAAGACTTGGTATAGCAAGAGCTATTGCTTGCAAACCAAAATTAATAATAGCTGATGAACCAGTATCTGCACTTGATTTATCAGTTCAAGCACAAGTTTTAAATTATTTAAAAAACATACAAAAAGAGCTGAACTTATCATATATATTTATTTCACATGATTTAGGTGTCGTTAAACATATGTGTGACTATATTTATATTATGCATAGAGGAAAATTTACTGAAACAGGTACAAGAGAGGATATCTATAATAATGCAAAACATATCTATACTAAAAGGTTAATTGCATCTATACCTCAAATAAATCCTATGGCTAAAGAAGAGCTTAAAAAACAAAGAGAAGAAGTAGAAAAAGAGTTTGAAGATTTATATTCACATTTCTATGATTCAAATGGAAAAGTTTTTGCTTTAGAGCAAATTTCAGAAACACACTCTGTTGCAAGTTCTACAAAAATATAATTATAGAAAGGATGGTAATACTATATGTGGAAAACAATACTTAGAAGAGTTTTACTTATGATACCTCAGCTTTTTATTTTGAGTTTATTAATTTTTATATTAGCTAAGTTGATGCCAGGAGATGCACTTTCTGGAAAGATAGATCCATCTGTTGATGCAGAAACAATAGAAAAAATTAGAATACAAATGGGCTATTATGATGCTTGGTATATTCAATACTTTAGATGGTTAAAAAATGCTTTACATGGTGATTTAGGAATTAGTTACACCTATAAATTACCTGTATTAACTGTTATTGGTGGAAGAGCTATGAATAGTTTTTCACTTTCTATTTTAGCTTTGATAATTATGTATTGTATAGCACTTCCAGTTGGAATTTTTGCAGGAAAAAATCAAGGTTCAAGATTTGATAAAGGAGTTATATTATTTAATTTCTTTACTTATGCTATTCCATCATTTGTAATGTATCTATTTGCAATTTTATTATTTGGCTATAAATTAAAATGGTTTCCAACAATAGGTTCTGTTGAAGCAGGAGTCATGAAAGGAACATTTTTATACTATATGAGCCGTTTACACCATATGATTCTGCCAGCTATGTGTATTGCTATACTCAGTACAACAAGCACAATACAATATTTAAGAAATGAAGTAATTGATGCTAAAACTGCTGACTATGTTAAAACTGCAAGAAGTAAGGGTGTACCTATGAGAAAAGTCTATACTAAACATATATTCAGAAACTCATTATTACCAATAGCTGCATTTTTTGGTTTTCAAATATCAGGACTTTTAGGTGGAGCTGTAATTGCAGAAAGTATTTTTAACTATCAAGGTATGGGTAAATTTTTCATAGAATCTATATTAACAAGAGATTACAGTGTCGTTACAACATTGATATTACTATATGGATTACTTTTCTTATTTGGTTCATTGTTATCAGATATTACAATGGCAATAGTTGATCCAAGAATAAGAATAGAGTAGGAGGATTTTATGGAAAATAATAAAAAAGAACCAATTAAAACAGAGAATCCTACTGGTTTTTCTGTAATAGTAAGAGAATTTAAAAAAGATAAACTTGCCTTATTTTCATTTATAGCTGTTTCACTTTTTATAATAGTTGTTTTTATAGCTTCTGCTTTTATAAACCTTGAACAACTACAAACAGTTAATATTTTTAGAAAATATGAAGCACCTTCATTTAATAACTTTTGGAATTTCTTTGGTAGAGATGCTGGTGGACGTAGTGTAATGGGTTATGTTATTGTCGGAGCTAGAAATTCTATAACAATAGGTTTTATTATAACAATTATTACTACTTTTGTAGGACTTTTTGTTGGCTTATCTATGGGATATTTTGGTGGAAAAGTTGATGCTTGGGGAATGAGAGTAGTTGACTTTATAAGTATTATGCCATCTATAATGATAATAATAGTATTTGTCAGTATAGTACCTAAATATGGAATTTTCCAGTTTATTATGATTTTTAGTTTATTCTATTGGACAAGTACAACCAGACTTGTTCGTTCAAAGACTTTATCAGAAGCAAGAAGAGATTACGTAAGTGCTTCAAAAACGATGGGAACAAGTAATTTTAAAATTATGTTTAGAGAAATATTACCAAATATTTCTTCAATAATTATTGTAAGTGCTACATTGGCATTAGCTTCAAATATTGGTATAGAAGTTGCATTATCATTTTTAGGTTTTGGATTGCCAGCAGCAACTCCATCATTGGGAACTTTAATTTCATATGCTTCTAAACCTGAAATTATACAATATAAACTATATGTGTGGCTTCCTGCTGCAATAGTTTTATTATTTATGATGTTAGGAATAAACTATATAGGACAGGCATTAAGAAGAGCTGCTGATGCAAAACAAAGATTAGGATAAAATTAAAATAGTTTATAACTTTATTACAAATATAATAGGAGGTTTTATAATGAAAGGTAGATTGGCTAAATTTTTTGGTTTATTTGCAGGATTACTGCTATTAGCTTCTTGCGGAGATGTAAATGGTGGTGGAAAAGAAACTTCAAAAGATACAGTTGATGTTTCTAGTATTGAAAATAAATATCCAACATATTTTAAAACAGATGGAGAAGCTGTACAAGCTGATACATTGAAAGTTGCTATTGTATCAGATTCACCTTTTAAAGGAATTTTTAATGGTTTTCTTTATTCAGATGCAGTGGACAATCATTTTATGAGATATACAATGAATGTTGCATTTCCTCTTGATAATGATTTAAAAATAATTTTAGATAGTGATGAAACACCAATAAAAGTTACTGTTAACCCAGAAGAAAAAACTGTAACATATAAAATTAATCCAAAATTTAAATGGTCTAATGGAGATCCTGTAACAACAAAAGATATAGTAAAAACTTATGAAATATTTGCAAACCAAGACTATATTACAAGTGCAAAATCTTTAAGATTTAGTAAAAATAGAAAAGCTGTAGTTGGTATAGAAGAATATAACCAAGGTAAAGCAGATAAAATTTCTGGACTTGAAGTTATAGATGATTCAACTATGAAAATACATTTAAAAGAAATAACTCCTTCTGTATATTGGGGTGGAAATTTTGCAGGTGAATTTGTAAATGCAAAACAATTTGAAGGTGTAGCTATGGATAAAATTATAGAATCACCAGCACTTAGAAAAAATCCTCTTTCTTATGGTCCATATTATATTAAAGAAGTTATACAAGGAGAAAAAGTAATATTTGAAGCTAACCCATATTTCTATAAAGGAGAACCAAAGATAAAAAGAATAGAAATGGAAATATTACCTCCTTCTCAACAAGTTGCAGCAATTAAATCAGGAAAATATGATTTAGTATTTATGGCTAGTACAGATATTTTCCCTGAAATAGAAAAATTTGATAATATTAATATTGCGACTAGAAAAGCAAATTATATGAATTATATTGCATTTAAACTTGGAAAATGGGATGCTGAAAAGAATGAAAATATAGTTAATCCTAATGCAAAAATGTATGATATTAATTTAAGAAAAGCTATTGCTTATGCAATAGATAATGATGCTATTGGTGAACAATTTTTCCATGGTTTAGCTTCAACTGCTAAATCTCAACTTTCACCATCATTCCCATCATTACATAATCCAGATATAAATGGCTATAGAATAGATATAGAAAAAGCTAAAAAATTACTTGATGATGCTGGGTATAAAGATGTTGATGGTGATGGAATAAGGGAAGGAAAAGATGGTAAACCAATTAAATTTACATTTGCTATGATGTCTGGTGGTGAAACAGCAGAACCTATTAGCCAATATTATTTACAACAATGGAAATCTATTGGTCTTAATGTAGAATTAGTTGATGGAAGACTTTTAGACTTTAATAACTTCTATGATAGAGTTGAAGCTGATGATCCAGCTATTGATTTCTGTTTAGCGGGTATAGGATTTAGTTCAGATCCTCAACAAGTAAGTTTATTTGGAAAGACTGCTGGATTTAATATTTCTCGTTATACATCTGATACATTAGATGCAGCTTTATCTGCAACAGTTTCTCCTGAAGCTATGGATGATCAAAAGAGAATTGAACTTTATAAAAATTATGAAAGAGTATTTATGGATGAATTACCAGTTGTTCCACAACTAAATAAATATGAATTTTTACCAGTAAATAAGAGAGTTAAAATGTTTGACTGGACAGAAAGTAGAAGAGGATTTGGTACAGAGTTCGATTGGTCTCAATTAGAACTTACTGCACCTGAACCTATTGTAGATTCTAAAAACTAATAATTAATATGGGTTATTACAAATCTACTCATACTGTTGATTTGTAATAACCTTTTTTAGGGAGAGATGTAGTACAAATGGAAAAAGGAGCAATTATAAGAAAAGGACAAATAAAATATATAAATGAAAATGATTATAAGAGAATTTTTATTATTTCAGATTTGCATGGTTATTATAATTTATTTTTAGAATTTATTAAGAAAGTAGATTTACAAAAAGATGACTTATTGATAAATCTTGGAGATTCATGTGATAGAGGAAGTCAGTCTTATGAACTTTATTTAAAATATTATGAGATGATTAAAAAAGGATATAATATTTTACATATTCTTGGGAATCATGAGGATATGATTTTAACAGCAATAGATACTTTTGATGAAAGTGATATTGAACATTGGTATAGAAATGATGGAGAAACCACAATAGAATCTTTTTGTAATGTTACTGGTTTATCTAATAAAGATTTTTTTGATAAAGAAAAAAATAAGTTTCTAATTGATTTCTTATCAACTTTTCCAACTCTTATAATTTCAGATAAAAGTATATTTGTTCATGCTGCATATAATCCTGACTTGCTTCCTGAAAAACAAGAAGAATATTTTTTAATATGGAATAGGCAAAATTTTTGGGATAGAAATTTCACAGGAAAAGCTATTTATTTTGGTCATACTCCCTCTAAAAAAGATAATCATACAATAGTGTACTACCCCAATAATTGTACTTGTATAGATTTAGGAACTTATAAATATCATAAAATGGTAGGAGTTGAAATTAAAAGTAAAATGGAATATTATATTGATGAAAAATATATTTATAATGGAAATGATAAAGAAAGATTTGTACTAGGAGAAGTTACTGGTGCTAAGCCTTTAATTTGCTTTGGTATCAATCCTAGTAGGGCAAAAGTTCAAAATGGTGCATTAAAAACTGATCCCACTATTCTAAAAATAAAGAAAATTGTTGAAAAAAGGAATTGTGATGGATGGATAATGTTAAATTTATATGCACAAGTCACACCTCAACCTGATGAACTTCATAAAAACGAAAATTTTGATAATTGTCTACATGAAAAAAATATTAATATAATTAAAGAAATATTTAAAAATTACCCTAGTGCAGAGATATTAGTTTGTTGGGGGAATTTAATAGAGAAAAGAGATTATTTAAAAAAAGTATGTCTAAAAGAAATTTTTGAAATTAGTAAAAGTAGAGACTGGTTTCATATAGGAAATTTAACTAAAAAAGGAAATCCTAGACATCCTTTATCACCTTATGCTGATATTAATAAAGAATTAGAAGAATTTGATATTAATGAATATGTAAAAAATATATAATTAAATAAAGTGGATATTGTAAGTTCATCATTACATTATCCACTTTTTGTTAATTTATAAATTATTTTCCAGATTTTATATCTTTCCAAAATTGATCTATATTTTTTTCTTTTACATCTCTTATTGCTTTTGGAATTTGATTATAAGGAGCTTCTCCAAGTAGGTTTCCATTTTCATCATAGTACTTCCAATTTCCTACTTCCTTATTTGCTTTCATTTGTCCACTCATCAATAGTTTTCCATTTGGATAGTAATCTTCCCAAGGACCTTCAACATTTCCTGCTTCAAAATAGTATCTCATAAGAAGATTTCCATTTAAATAATATCTTTTAAACTCTCCATCTCTTTCACCATTTTTAAAGCTATCTACAATTGCAGCCTTATTAGTTGTTTTCCATCTTTTTTCAAAAGAAGTAGATCCCATAGTTTTTGATAAAACCATCATCATACCTCTAGCTCTCATTTCATCATCAGTGTAAACAGATGAGCAAGCAGAAAATAAAGTTAATGCTCCAACTACTAATAATAACATTTTAAAATTTTTTCTCATTAATTCCCCCATTAAATTTACTTAGTCATAATTTCCAATATAGTTTCATCAGTACCCTTCATACCACATTGAGCAAGTTCTCCAACATTTCTTATTGTTTCTTCAATATCTACTCCAACTATTCCATCACCAGATTTTAAAACATCTTTATGTAAAGCAAGCATAGTTGCATCAAAAGCTGAATAAATTCCAGAGGATATTTTCATTGCACATGAAGCCTTTGCACCATCACAAATAACACCTGAAAGGTTTCCCAAAATATTAGTTATAGCATCACAAACCATTTCATAACTTCCACCATGTAAAAATGTAAGAGCAGCAGCAACACCAGAAGCAGCACATATAGCACCACAATAAGCAGAAAGTCTACCAACATTTGTTTTAACATGAATAGTTGTAAGATGTGAAACAAATAATCCTCTAATTAATTCTTCTTCTGTTAAATTTTTTTCAGCAGCAAATTTGATTATAGGTAAAGAAGCCGTCATACCTTGATTTCCACTTCCACTTGTTGTCATAACAGGTAAACCACAGCCACTCATTCTGGCATCACTTCCAGCACTAGCATAACTAGCTGCTTTGTTTCTTATATCATTACCATAGATACCTCTTTCAATATTATCAAGTATCATTTTTCCGATATTTACTCCATATTTTCCTTTTAATCCTTCTTCTGCTATTGCAGAATTATAGGTAATCACTTTTTCAAAAATTGGTTTTATTAAATCAATATCTATTATTTTAGCTAAATCATAAATAAATTTTACAGTTAAAACTTTTCTATCAGTAAGTGATGAATTAAAATCACCATCATTACAAATTTGACTTAGTAAAATTTTACCATTTTTCAAAATTCTAGTTATATTAGTATGAGTATGTTTTATTTCTAAAAGAACATTGTCTTCCCCATTTGAAATTTCTAATCTTATATATAATTTTATATCTCCTGGATAAACATGAGTTTTTATAATCTTTTTATCTAAAAACTTTTTTACTTCTTCCACTTGTTCATGTGTAACATCACTTATAACCATAAGTTCTTTTTCATCATCTCCAGCTATCATACCCATAGCAATAGCTGGTTCTATTCCAATCATTCCCTCACTATTTGGAATAGTAACACTTTTTACATTCTTAATTATATTTCCTGATAAGAAAACATCAACTTTATTGGGAACAGTACCTAAAATTCTTCTTGCTTTTGCAGCTGCATATGACAGTGCTATTGGTTCTGTACAACCTTCCGCTGCCACAATTTCTTCTTCAAGAATTTTAAGAACTTTTTCAATTTTAGTTTCCATTTTATCCCCCTTATAAATTTAATTTTATAATATATTATAGAATAAATTTTAAAAAAAGTATACCCTATTTAAAAAAAATATGTTCATAATAATATTTTTGATTTTTTATATTGCTTTTTGTTTTAGTAAAGTATATAATGAAAAAAGAAATATATTTTATTATAATTTATGGAGGGATAGTATGGAAAGCGAAAAAAAAGGAGATACTCTGATAATTAAGTTAGTTCTTGGAGTAATAGCTGGAATAATTATAGGATTAGTTTCAAATGAACAAATAATTTCTGTAATTTTACCAATTAAGTTTTTTTTAGGAGAGTTAATATTCTTTGTTGTGCCATTTATTATAATTGGTTTTATTGCACCTGCAATAACTCAATTAAAATCAAATGCTAGTAAGATGTTATTAACTATGTTAGGTTTATCTTATTTATCATCTATTGGAGCTGCATTTTTCTCTGCAACTGCTGGATATATATTGATACCAAAATTAAATATTGTTTCTAATGTTGAAGGTTTAAAAGAATTACCTGCAATTTTATTTAAGGTTCAAATTCCACCAGCAATTTCAGTAATGGGAGCTTTGGTATTAGCTTTGCTTATAGGACTTGCTGTTGTATGGACTAATTCAAAAAGAACAGAAGAATTATTGAATGAATTCAATAATATTATGTTAATGATAGTAAATAAAATAATAATTCCTATATTACCAATATTTATAGCAACAACATTTGCAACTCTTGCTTATGAAGGAAGTATTACAAAACAATTACCAGTATTCTTAAAAGTAATCTTAATTGTTTTAGTTGGTCACTATATTTGGATTGCTATTTTATATACTATTGGTGGTATTGTTTCTGGAAAAAATCCTTGGTCTTTGTTAAAACATTATGGACCAGCATATATGACAGCTGTTGGAACAATGTCATCAGCTGCAACTTTACCAGTTAGTTTAAAATGTGTAAGAAAATCAGGTGTCTTAGATGAAGAAATAACTAACTTTGCTATTCCATTAGGAGCAACGACTCATCTATGTGGCTCTGTTTTAACAGAAACATTCTTTGTTATGGTAGTTTCTAAAATACTTTATGGAGATGTACCTCCTATTGGAACAATGATTTTATTTATTGTTTTATTAGGAATATTTGCAGTTGGAGCACCAGGAGTACCAGGAGGAACAGTTCTTGCATCACTAGGACTTATAATTTCTGTTTTAGGTTTTGATGAAACTGGAACTGCTTTAATGATAACAATATTTGCTTTACAAGATAGCTTTGGAACTGCTTGTAATATTACAGGTGATGGAGCTTTGGCACTTATCCTTAATGGAATATTTAAAAAGAAACAAACAAATTAATATACAAAAAATAAGGCTACTATGTAGCCTTATTTTTAAATATCAAATTCCAAAAATTTAGTTCTAATATTATAATTTTGTAATTCTTCAAAATTTTTCTTTAATACTTCTTTATAAGTTTTTAACTGACTTTCATTCTTTCCACCAGTTTTAAAATCTACTATATAGATTTCTCCTGTTCCATCTCCATTATCTTTTATCATAAGTCTATCTATTCTATATTCTTTCTTTTCTTCATAGTCATATAAAACATATTCAGAATAAATATAGTCCCATTTTTTAGAAAAAATTTCTTTATCCTTAGTTAAAAACATTCCAATATTTTCTTTAGATAAGATTTTATTTAATTTTTCTTCTCCAAAATATGAAAGATATTTTTTATAACATAAAATTTTAGAAAATTCTACTTCTTCATCTGTTCCATATTTTAAATTTTCAAAGAAGTAGTGGACTAAAATTCCTATCATTCTTTTTTCTTCTGTTTCAAGTAAAAATTTACTCTCATTAACTTCAATATTTTTAATTTCTTCTTCATTTTCATAAATTGAAGAAGAAAAATAAGATTGAGAATTAAACAAATCACTTTCTAAATTTTCTTTTGCTGTATCCTCATTATTAGAATTCTTCTCACTAAAAGAAAGTTCTCCTATTTTACAATCAAAAAAATCATTAATAACTGATTTTTCAAAGCTAATATCTTCTAAGTTAATTTCTTTTAAAGACTTCTCTTCAAAAAGTCTATCTTCATATATAACTATAAGATTATTTTTAGGTCTTGTTAAAGCAACATAAAAATTATTAATTTCTTCTTCTTTTATTTTTTTATCATAATTTTCTATTCTTTCTTTAAAACAAGTTTCTAAAATGCTCTTATAACCTTTTTTACAAAATAGTGAAAATACTGTTTTATCATAATGGTCATTCATTTCAAATAAGAAATCTATATCATCAGTTTTAGATTTTTTACTGTTTTTTATAACAAAAGTTGTTTTAAATTCTAAACCTTTTGATTTATGTATAGTTACTAATTCAACACCTTTTTTTTCAGAGTTTGTATCTGAAAGAGTTAGTTTATTTTCCTTGTAATCATTTAATAATTCTAAAATTGAAGAATAATAGTTTGTTAATAAATAAAAATCATAAATATTTTTTACTTCATTTTCTTTATTAAAATAATCTATAAATTGAAATTTTTTTATAATTTCAAAAATTAAATCTTGTACAGTAAAATTTTTGTAATTCTTTTTTAAAAATACAATTTTTTCTAAAAATCTTATAATTTTTTTATCTAAGGAATTTATAAAATCATTATCCTGTGAAAAATTTATATATGAAAATAATTCTTTTTTATTTTTTAATAAAATTTCAATTTCAGCTGTTCCAAAATTACTTAAAGGAGAAGAAATAAAATTAAATAGTGCTAATTCATTTTCATAAACTAAATATTTTAACAATTCAAAACATTCAAAAATACCAGAATATTCTGAAATATTCTTTTCATTATTTAGAATATAAGGAATTTTTTCATCTTCTAAAAGATTAGCAATTTCTGAAAGTTCAGCATTAGTTCTTGCTATTATTGCAACATTGTCATAAGGCTCAAATTTTTTCAATTCTTGTAATAGTACAGTATTGATATTAAGTTCTTTCTTCTGCTCCTCATCTTCTGTTTTATCTTGTAAATCTTTTATACAAATGGCTTTCACATAACCATCATTTTTTGAATTGACTTCACTTGTAGGAAATTTCCAATCTTCTATTTTTTCAATAGCTTTAAAAAATTGATTGCAATAAGAAACAATATTTCTATCACTTCTATATGATTTACCTAAACTATCTTTCTTAGCCTCTAAAATTGTTTCAAGATTTTCAAATAGTCTTTTTTCTCCATCTCTCCAACCATAGATACTTTGTTTTTCATCTCCAACACAGATTACAGTTTTAGCTTTTTTAGTAAATTCATATAAAATTTTCCATTGTAGTATACTTGTATCTTGGAATTCATCAATAAAAATAGCTTCAATGTTCATATCCAGAGTTTCAAAAAATATATCTGTCAGTCCATTTTCATCTCTTAAAGCATTATTTTTATTGAATATAGCCATATAAGTATAGATTGCAATATCACTAAAAGTAAATTTTTTATCTCTAATTTTAAAACTATCATAGAGACTATAGATTTCTGAACTCAACTCAAATATCTTTTCTTCATAAGGAATTAAAACCTCATTAAATATTTCTTTTGATAGAATTTCTCTTAATTCTTCATGCCTTGCATTTATATATTCTTTATGTTCTGTATCACTAGCTTTCTTTAATTTATTTCCATTATAGATAAGTCCAGTTGTTCCAGCTTTAAATAATAATTTAAAATCTTTAAATAAAAATTCTTTTTGAGTTTTTTCAGTTTTTCCAATATATTTTTTATAATCAGTTTTCAAGACATCATCTAAATCTTTTTTACAATCATTTTCAATATATGAAAAAATTTCTCTTAAAATTTCTATACTTGATTTAGTAATATTAAATTTTTCTTTTTTTGTAGGTTTAGGATTATCATTTAAAGATAAAATATATTTCCATCTTGAAGAAATTAATCTTTGAATTATTGAGATATAGTTATCTATATTTTTTTCAGAATTTTCAGTAAAGAAATTTTTAAAATCATTAAATAATTTTTCATTATTAAAAATATTCTCTAATACTTTTTTATAGTAACTGAAATTATCTTCTTCATCTAACATAGTGTATGATTTTATTTTCATTAAATTTGTAACAATATTTTTAAAGATAATATTGAAAAAAGCATCTATTGTGTAAATTTTCAGTTTTTCTTTATTCTTAATAATTTCTTTATTAACTTTTGATAGATTTTCTAAAAAATTATTATCTATAACTAAATTTGGCTCAATATTTTTAATACTTTCAATAAGATTAAAATAATTACTTTTCTTTTTATCATCTATCAATTTACTGTTTGAAATAGCTTCTATCACAGAAAATTCAGATTTTTTACTTATCTCATATATTTCCATAAATTCAGAAAGTTTATTTAATATTCCCTCTTTTATTTCAGCAGTTGCCTTTCTTGTAAAAGTCATAACTAAGATATTTTTATAATCTATTGGCTCTATATCTCCTTTTTTACATAAGGCGATTATATATTCAAGTGAAAGTCTATAAGTTTTACCTGTTCCTGCACTAGCTTTTAGAACTAAATTTTTTATTTTATTCATCAATATCACCTGTCATTTTGTCCAATGGGATTATATTTTTATATCTGTAATATTCATTAAAATCATATTCACTTTCTTTTAGTGCAGATTTTTTAGGTAAAACATAATATTTATTCTTAAAAAATTCTATAAGCAATTCTTTAAATTGACTATCTTTTTCTGCCAACTTATCTATTAAATGTTTTTCAAACTTAAAATTTTTTGCCTCTTGCTCATCCCAAAAATTATAGGCAGTGCTATAAACAGGTAAAGAATTATCTGAACCATAGAACATTATTGCATAAAATTCTAATTGCTCTTTCTTATATCCACCTGTTTTGAAATCTACAATGTACCTTGCCTTAGAAGTTTCTATTAATAAATCAGCTCTACCATTTAAAAATACTTCTATTTCGTCATATTTTAAATAAGCCTTATCCTGAGTTTTAGATTTCTTTTCTGCCTCAATTCTTAAAATTTTCTCTCCCTTTAATTCTTCATATAGAACCTTAAAAAACTTTTCTATATTAGATACAAGCCTTGGAGTTAGCACTTCATTAATATAGTTTTTCATAAATATTTCAATTTTTAATTCTTCTTTCCAGATATTTCTTTTTAAATATTTCTCAATAATATCATTTGAAATTAATAAGTTTTCAGAAGATTGGAGAATATTTTTCCAATTTTCTCTAAATATTTCTTCCAAAGTTTTATGTAAAATATTCCCTAAAACCTTTGCAGATATTCCAATATCTGCTACTATTTCATCAGAACTTTCAATCCCACAAATTTTATCTAAAAAGAAAAAAGTTTCATTTTTTTTAAGCTCTATATAGTCATAAGCACCTATTTTTAATATATTATTTTTAAAATCAATTTTTTCTTTTAAGTAAGCCCTAAAAAAAACTTCATCTTTAGAGAAGTTCTCTGTTTTTTCTTTTGAATATATAGACTTAAAGTATTGTTTTAAATTATCTGTATTATTTTCTAAAGCTGAATATTTATTTATAAATTCATAGACAAAAGCAGAAAAATCTATATTATTATCACTATCTACCAAAGAATAAATATCTATCTTATTTAAAGATAATAAATTCTGAAAAAACCTATATTTTTGAATTAAAATCTCATCTTCATTAGTTTTTAGACCTAATTTTATTTTTTGTTGTTCAGTAAATAAGTTATTATTAACTTTCATTTTAGGTAAAGTTTGACTATCTGCATAAATAATAGCTGGGTTTTCTATATTTTTAACAGAATATTTTATTAAATTTAAATTTTTTAATTCATTATCTTTATTTTTATTTTTTTGTATAGAATAAATATCAATTTTATTTAGATAGTTAAAAAATAGAGTAAAGATATTTTTTCCTAGATTAGATTTAAAAAAGTTATTAAAGTTTTTAAAAAAATCTATATTCTCATTTGAATTTAAAAGTC
>ERZ773100.856-NODE-856-length-15012-cov-3.716788_pt1 | contig 15012 bp, 11 predicted proteins | sample MGYA00511119_ERZ773100 | MGnify/ENA primary metagenome ERZ773100 (study PRJEB29015, sample SAMEA2738000) | human oral metagenome | biome: human oral; feature: human-associated habitat; material: dental | place: China | collected 2111 ...
GAGGCCATTTGGAAGCGAAACTTGACCCGCTTGATTATTATCGTTGGAAAGTTTCCAGTGTACCGGAGTTAAATTACCGCTATCACGGTTTTACCGAACAAGATCTTAACGAAACCTTCAATATCAATCATTACGTTTATCAGCGCGACACCATTAAGCTTGCCGAACTTAAAGATATGCTGAAAGAAACCTATTGTGGTTCTATCGGTTTAGAATTTATGCATGTGCAAGACATGGAACAAAAAATGTGGCTGCAAAACAAATTAGAAAGCCGCTTAAATAAACCGCTTTTCAGCAATCAAGAAAAAATTAATTTTTTAAATGAACTGACCGCGGCGGACGGTTTAGAACGTTATCTCGGTGCGAAATTCCCTGGGGCAAAACGTTTTTCTTTGGAAGGAAGCGACGCTTTTATTCCGTTAATGAAAGAAATTATTCGTCATGCCTGTAAACAAGGTGTGAAAGATATTGTTATGGGAATGGCTCATCGCGGACGTTTAAATATGTTGGTGAACGTGCTGGGTAAAAAACCGGAAGATTTGTTTGATGAATTCGCCGGTAAACATTCTGGCGATCGCACCGGTGATGTGAAATATCACCAAGGTTTCTCTTCCGATTTTGCTGTAGGCGATGAACGCGTTCACTTAACCCTTGCGTTTAATCCGTCGCATTTGGAAATTGTCAGCCCAGTAGTTATCGGTGCAGTGCGCTCACGTCAGACCAAAAGAAATGATACCACGCGCGCTCAAGTGTTAGCGATTACCGTACATGGCGATTCCGCCGTAGCGGGACAAGGTGTGGTGCAGGAAACGTTAAATATGTCGAATGCACGCGGTTACACCGTGGGTGGCACGATTCGTATCGTAATTAACAATCAAATCGGTTTTACCACATCTAATCCAAACGATACCCGTTCAACAGAATACTGTACCGATATTGCCAAGATGATCCAAGCGCCGATTATTCACGTAAATGGTGATGATCCGGAAGCGGTTGCTTTTGCTGCGAGAATGGCGGTGGAATATCGCAGTTTGTTTAAACGCGATATTTTCATTGATTTGATTTCTTATCGTCGCCACGGACACAATGAAGCGGACGAACCATTGGCGACCCAACCAATGATGTACGGCATCATTAAAAAACATCCGACACCGCGTAAAGTCTATGCCGATCGTTTAATTGCCGAAGGTGTAATTAGCGAAGCACAAGTTACCGAAATGATGAATTTATACCGCGATGCGCTTGATAACGGTGAGCGTGTAGTGACTGAATGGCGCGAAATGGATATGGCGAAAATGGATTGGCTGCAATATCTCCATTATGACTGGACCGCGCCTTATGAAAGTCGTTTCCCGCAAGAGCGTTTTTTAACGCTTGCCAAACGCGTATGTGAATATCCGGAAAGTTTGCGTGCCCATCCTCGCGTAGAAAAAATTTATAACGATCGTAAGGCCATGTACCAAGGTGAAAAATTATTCGATTGGGGAATGGCGGAGACAATGGCTTATGCCACCTTATTAGACGACGGCGTAAATGTTCGTTTATCCGGCGAAGATGCGGGGCGAGGTACGTTTTTCCATCGTCATGCCGTGGTGCATAACCAAAATGATGGCACCGGTTATGTGCCTCTAACTCATTTACATGCCAATCAAGGTCGCTTTGAAGTATGGGATTCCGTGCTTTCGGAAGAATCTGTCCTTGCTTTTGAATACGGTTATGCCACCACCGATCCGAAAACACTGACCATTTGGGAAGCGCAATTCGGTGATTTTGCCAATGGCGCACAAATCGTCATTGACCAATTTATCAGCTCCGGTGAACAAAAATGGGGCAGAATGTGTGGTCTTGTGATGTTGTTACCGCACGGTTACGAAGGGCAAGGCCCGGAACATTCTTCTGCTCGTTTAGAACGTTATTTGCAACTTTGCGCAGAACAGAATATGCAAGTGTGTATCCCTTCTACGCCGGCTCAGGTTTATCATATGTTGCGTCGTCAAGCGTTACGCAAAATGCGCCGCCCGTTAATTGCGATTTCACCGAAATCCTTATTGCGCCATCCATTGGCAGTTTCAAGTTTGAATGAATTAATTAACGGTTCATTCCAAACGGTAATTGGCGAAATTGACGAGCTGGATCCGAAAGCTGTAAAACGCGTCGTACTTTGCTCCGGCAAAGTATATTATGATTTGCTCGAGCAACGCCGCGCAAATAATCAAACTGATGTGGCAATTATTCGTATTGAGCAGCTTTATCCGTATCCCCATGAAGATGTGAAAAAAGCGCTTGCGCCTTATGCACAGGTGAAAGATTATGTTTGGTGTCAAGAAGAGCCACTTAACCAAGGCGCGTGGTATAGCAGTAAACATAATTTTGAAAGTTCCATCCCTGATAACGTGAAACTGAAATATGCCGGCCGCCCGGCCTCCGCCTCGCCGGCCGTTGGTTATATGTCGCTACACGTTAAACAGCAAAAACAATTGGTAGAAGAAGCCTTGAAGCTGTGAACATTAGTTTAAAAGTTCCCTTCGGTAAGATCTAAAGGCTAAAACAGAGGCTTCAATGCGGTGCTGATTCACACTTCCGTTTGTTGCAATTTCGCCTTATAAGAGCGCTTTTCGTGAAGGGAGCGTGCGCTGTCAAAGTGTCAAAGATAATGAAGAGAATAAATTAAAAAAGGAAAAAATATGACTATCGAAATTCTTGTTCCCGATTTACCCGAATCTGTAGCTGATGCCACGGTTGCTACTTGGCATAAAAAAGTGGGCGATGCGGTTAAACGTGATGAAGTCTTAGTTGAAATCGAAACTGATAAAGTCGTACTGGAAGTTCCGGCGCAGGCTGACGGCGTGCTTACCGAAATTCTTGAAGCAGAAGGGGCGACGGTGGTGAGTAAACAGCTTCTTGCTAAACTTTCTAGCGCACAGGCGGGGGATATGAGCACCGCATCCGTGAATGAAACGAACGAGCCGACACCGGCAGATCGCCAAAATTCTGCAATTGAAAACAGTCATGCAAATGCGACGGATCAAAGCCCGGCAATTCGCCGTTTATTAGCGGAGCACGATTTAAATCCTGAAGGCATCCAAGGTTCCGGCGTGGGCGGCAGATTGACGCGTGAAGATATCGAACGCGAAATCGCGAAACGCAATACGCAACAAGCCAAACAAAATGTCGCGACGGAACATAATACGATTAGCACGGTAGCCTATAGTACCCGTTCGGAAAAACGTGTGCCGATGACCCGTTTACGTAAACGCATCGCCGAACGTTTATTAGAAGCGAAAAACAGCACCGCAATGCTCACTACGTTTAATGAAGTAGATATGCAGCCGATTATGAGTTTGCGCAAACAATACGGCGAAAAATTTGAGAAACAGCACAGTGTGCGTTTAGGTTTTATGTCGTTTTACATCAAGGCTGTAGTAGAAGCCTTAAAACGTTACCCTGAAGTGAATGCCTCCATTGACGGTGATGATATTGTTTACCACAATTATTTCGACATCAGCATTGCCGTTTCCACCCCACGCGGTTTAGTCACGCCGGTATTGCGCAACTGTGACAAACTCAGCATGGCGGAAATCGAAAAACAAATTAAGGCCTTAGCAGAGAAGGGACGAGACGGTAAATTAACAGTAGAAGATTTAACTGGCGGTAATTTCACCATTACCAACGGCGGCGTGTTCGGTTCATTAATGTCCACACCGATTATCAATCCACCACAAAGCGCAATTTTAGGGATGCACGCTATCAAAGAGCGTCCGATTGCCTTAAATGGTCAAGTAGTGATTCGTCCGATGATGTATTTGGCGTTATCCTACGATCACCGCTTAATTGACGGTAAAGAATCGGTCGGATTTCTTGTGACGATTAAGGATTTATTAGAAGATCCGACCCGATTGTTATTAGAAATTTAGAGTTAGCAAAAAATGCGGTCAAAATACGGAAGTTTTTGATCGCATTTTTGTTTTTTTAGTCAAATATGCAACGTTCAAATGCGTATTGAATAACCCGGAAAACTCAGGTGAAGTTATGAATCTACATGAATATCAAGCGAAACAACTTTTTAAAGCATACGGTTTACCGGTGAACGAAGGGATTTTTTGTCGTTCGGCCGATGAAGCCGCAATGGCACTTTTTCAATTGAACGGTGGTATTTGGGCGGCCAAGTGCCAAGTACATGCAGGAGGGCGTGGAAAAGCCGGTGGTGTGGCATTAATCCATAATGCAGAAGAGGCGCGCGCTTTTGCGAATAAATGGCTTGGGCAACGTTTAGTGACGTTTCAAACGGATAAACGGGGACAACCGGTAAACGGCATTTATATTGAAGAAACCTGCGAGATTGAAAAAGAGCTTTATCTTGGAGCGGTAATTGATCGTTCTTTGCAAAAAATTGTTTTTATGGCTTCTTCTGCCGGTGGTATGAATATTGAAGAGGTGGTGCGCGATACGCCGTATTTGATTCATAAAATCACGCTTGATCCACTCTTCGGCGGAATGCCTTATCAAGGTAGAGAATTGGCATTTAAACTGGGTTTAAGCGGTGAACAAAATAAACAATTTACACATATTTTCATACAACTAGCGAAACTGTTTGTCGAAAAAGATTTATCACTTTTGGAAGTAAATCCGCTTGTGGTGACTAAAAAAGGTGATTTGATTTGCTTAGATGCAAAAGTTTCCATCGATGACAATGCGCTTTTCCGTCACAATGATTTACGCGTACTTCGTGATTTAACCCAAAGTGATTTGCGCGAGGCAGAAGCAGAAAAACACCAGCTTAATTATGTAGCGCTAGAAGGCAATATCGGTTGTATGGTGAACGGTGCAGGGCTTGCCATGGGAACCATGGATATAGTGAAACTTTACGGCGGACGACCGGCAAATTTTCTTGATGTGGGCGGCGGTGCAACTAAAGAACGGGTTGCCGAAGCCTTCAAGATTATTCTTACCGATGAGGCAGTAAAAGCCATTTTGGTGAATATTTTTGGTGGTATCGTGCGTTGTGATCTGATCGCTGAAGGAATTATCGCGGCGATTCAAGAAGTGGGCGTCACCGTGCCGGTCGTGGTGCGTTTAGAAGGCACCAATGCGGTGCTCGGTAGAGAGATCTTAGCGCAAAGCGGCATCAACATTATTGCAGCCCATAGCTTGCAAGATGCCGCACAAGCGGTGGTGAACGCTGCAAGCGGCGAATAGGCGAATAGAATAGGCGAATAAAAGAGGAGCGAAATATGTCTATTTTAATTAATAAAGACACGAAAGTTATTTGCCAAGGTTTTACCGGTACACAAGGCACTTTTCATTCCGAACAAGCTCTTGCTTATGGTACAAAATTAGTCGGTGGCGTTTCGCCGAACAAAGGCGGCACGATGCATTTAGGCTTGCCGGTATTTAATACCGTGCGCGATGCAGTGCAAGAGACAGGTGCCACGGCAAGTATGATTTACGTACCGGCTGCATTTTGTAAAGATGCCGTTTTAGAAGCTATTGATGCCGGGATTCAACTTATCGTTTGTATTACCGAGGGGATTCCGACCCTCGATATGCTAGTCATAAAACAAAAACTGAACGAAACCGGCATAATGATGATTGGCCCGAATTGTCCGGGAGTAATTACGCCGGAAGAATGTAAAATCGGTATTATGCCGGGGAATATTCATAAAAAAGGCAAAATCGGTATTGTTTCTCGCTCCGGTACCTTGACTTACGAAGCAGTAAAACAAATTACCGACGAAGGTTTCGGGCAATCTACTTGTGTCGGTATCGGTGGCGATCCAATTCCGGGTTCAAACTTTATTGATATTCTCAAACGTTTTCAAGAAGATCCGGAAACCGAAGCCATCGTCATGATCGGTGAAATCGGCGGCTCAGCGGAAGAAGAGGCAGCGGCTTATATTAACGCGCATATCACAAAACCTATGGTGGCCTACATCGCCGGCGTCACCGCACCGAAAGGCAAACGCATGGGACACGCCGGTGCGATTATCAGCGGTGGCAAAGGAACGGCGGAAAATAAAATCGCCGCTCTTAAGCTTGCCGGGGTAAAAACCGTAACCAGTTTGGCAGAAATTGGTTCGGCATTGCGAGAATTATTAAAATAAAAAAACGCGCGAGAAACCATTACCGAGCATCTCACCGCACGTTGAAACGTCTTCAACGTGCGGTGATTTTTTATAACAATTTTTTATAAAACCATGGCGAAAGGTGTATAATTGCGCCGAATTTTTTTAAGGAAAAAACCATGAGCCAATTTTTTTATATTCATCCGGAAAATCCACAACCGCGTTTAATTAATCAAGCGGTGGAGATTTTGCGTCAAGGTGGCGTGATTGTTTACCCGACAGATTCCGGTTACGCTTTGGGCTGTATGATGGGGGATAAACACGCGATGGATCGCATTGTCGCGATTCGTAAATTGCCGGAAGGACATAATTTCACATTAGTGTGCAGCGATTTATCCGAACTATCGACTTATGCCACGGTGAGCAACGCGGCTTATCGCCTCATTAAAAATAATACGCCGGGGCGTTACACGTTCATTTTAACGGCAACCAAAGAGCTACCTCGTCGTTTAATGACTTCGAAACGCAAAACTATCGGCTTGCGCGTACCGGATAATCAAATCGCGTTGGATTTATTGCAAGCCTTGGGCGAGCCGATTTTGTCCTGCTCGCTGATGTTGCCGGGGGAAGAACACACTACGCAATCGGATCCGGAAGAGATTCGCGATCGTTTGGAACGCCAAGTGGATTTAATTATTCATGGCGGTTATTTGGGACAAGAGCCAACCACGGTGGTCGATTTAACGGAAGAAACGCCGGTAATTTTGCGCCAGGGCAGCGGGGCGGTTACGCCTTTTGTTTAGAAACGCTTTCGTTCGCGGCATGATTGCAAACTAATCGGCGCGCGGCGAACTTCCAAAATAGCACCGCATTGAAACCTTCTCTTGCCGCCTTAGGCATCTTTCGATTAAGAGAAAATGAGCCATTTCAGTTAAAACGGACGCTTGTGAAAGCGACAAAGGAAACAATATGAAATCAAATCAATCAAGAAAATTCACTAATAATGCTTCCGTAAAGCGAGGTGAAAAACGTCATGAAAGTCGAACTCATTCTGCGTTCGAAAAAGCCACAGGCCAAAAAAATGAGCGCAAAGAAAGCAAAACGGCGTTCAATTCCGATAATGCATGTTTAAGTCGTAGTAAAACGCCTAAACGCGCGCTTCAAACCAAAGTAGAAGGCGAAAAATTACAAAAAGTGTTAGCGCGCGCCGGACAAGGCTCGCGTCGTGAAATCGAAGCAATGATTGCGGAAAATCGTGTGAGTGTCGATGGAAAAATAGCGACTTTAGGTGACCGCATTGATGTTCGTTCCGACGTGAAAGTACGTATCGACGGACGTATTATCAATCTTCAGCAGGCACGAAAAGAAACCTGTCGCGTGCTGATGTATTACAAACCGGAAGGCGAGCTTTGCACGCGTAGCGATCCGCAAGGCCGCGCAACGGTATTTGATCGTTTACCGCGTTTAAACGGTTCGCGTTGGATTGCGGTAGGGCGTTTGGATATTAATACGTCGGGTTTATTGTTGTTCACTACCGACGGCGAGTTGGCAAACCGCTTAATGCACCCGAGCCGCGAAGTGGAACGCGAATATTCCGTACGTGTGTTCGGTCAGGTGGATGAGGCGATGCTTGCGCGTTTACGCAAAGGCGTTCAGTTGGAAGACGGTCCGGCTCATTTCAACGATATCAAATTTAACGGCGGCATCGGTATGAATCAATGGTACGACGTTACGTTAATGGAAGGACGTAACCGAGAAGTACGTCGTTTGTGGGAATCGCAAGGCATTCAGGTGAGTCGTTTGATTCGTATTCGCTACGGTAACATTAAATTGATGAAGGGTTTACCACGTGGTGGCTGGGAAGAAATGGATTTGCAAAATGTGAATTATTTGCGTGAGTTGGTGGGTTTACCACCGGAAACAGAAAGTAAACTTGATGTCACCAAACCGCATCGCCGTCCGAAATCGGGACAAATTCGCAAAGCGGTGAAACGTTATACGGAACTGAGCAAGCGCTACAAAAAATAGGTATCTGCTATGAAAATGCAACAACTTCGCTATATTGTTGAGATCGTGAATCAAAATTTAAATGTTACGGAAGCGGCGAATACGCTTTACACGTCACAACCGGGCATTAGTAAACAAGTCCGTTTGTTGGAAAGCGAACTCGGTTTGGAAATTTTTGAACGCAACGGCAAACATATTAAAGCCGTCACGCCGGCCGGTAAGAAAATCATCGCCATTGCACGCGAATTGCTGGTGAAAGCGGAAAGTATCAAATCTGTGGCCTATGAATATACCCGCCCGAATCACGGCGTGTTGCGCATTGCCACGACCAATACGCAAGCGCGTTATATGTTGCCGGCGGTGGTGGAACGGTTTTCCAAGCAATATCCCGAAGTCAGCCTGCATATTCACCAAGGCTCCCCGACCCAAATTCATGATGCGTTAATATCCGGCGAAGTGGATCTCGCCATTACCACAGAGGCGCCGTATTTATTTGATGATTTGGTGCAATTACCATGTTATTTGTGGAATCGTTCCGCCATTGTGAAAGCGGATCACCCGTTAGCCAAAGTGGAAAATTTAACGATTGAAGAACTAGGCAAATATCCTTTGGTCACTTACACATTTGGTTTCACCGGCGTCTCAGATCTGGATTATGCTTTCAACGCTGCCGGTATTTTGCCAAATATCGTGTTTACCGCCACCGATGCGGATGTGATTAAAACCTACGTGCGTTTAGGCTTGGGCGTTGGCATTATGGCGAGTATGGCGCATACGCAACTCGACAACGATCTCGTAGCCATCGACGCCAGCCATTTGTTCCGTTCCAGCATGACGCAAATTGCGTTTAAACACAGTACTTTTTTGCGCAATTATATGTACGATTTCATTGAATATTTCTCCCCGCATTTAACCCGTCCGATGGTCGAAAAAGCGGAAAAATTGCGCGACAACACGGCAGTGAAGAAATTATTTGATAATGTAAAATTAGAAATGAAGTAAGGCCGATAAACGAAGGGCGATTGAAATTCATTAAAAATTTCAATCGCCCTTTTGTTTGCTCTGCCGCATTTCAATGCGGTGCTATTTTAAGGTTTCAATGCGGTGCTGTTTCGGCAGCTCGTTTTAGATAATGTTGCCACCGTTTTTAAAACAAATGGTGATATTTCACCAATTCTTTATAGCGCAGCGCGAAAACGCCCAAACCGCCGTTTTTCAATTCAACCCATTCGAAAGGAACCTCCGGGTATTGTTCTATCAGGCTGACCATGCTGTTTCCCACTTCGCAAACCAACAGGCCGTTTTCGGTTAAATAATTCGGTGCCAGTTTAAGAATTTGTTTGGTAATGTCTAAACCGTCCATGCCTGAACCCAGTGCCGGTTCAGGTTCAAAATGAAATTCTTCCGGCATCTCGGCGAGATCTTCTTCATCTACATAAGGCGGATTGGTAACGATTAAATCGTATTTTTGCCCCGCTATGTTTGCAAATAAATCCGATTGAATCGGAAATACGCGATGCGCCAATTGATGACGCTCAATATTAATTTCCGCAACGTTGAGTGCATCAAAAGATAAATCCACTGCGTCCACTTCCGCTTCAGGAAAGGCATAAGCGCAAGCGATTGCAATACAACCGCTGCCGGTACAAAGATCGAGAATACGTTGCGGCACCGCATCCAACAAGCCTTCAAAGCGGTCTTGAATGAGCGCGCTAATCGGCGAACGAGGAATAATCGTGCGTTCATCCACATAAAATTCATGGCCGCAAAACCACGCGCTGTTAGTGAGATAAGCCACCGGTACGCGTTGTTGAATGCGCGCCAAAACCAATTGAACAAGGGTTTCTTTTTCGGAAGGGGTTAAACGGCTTTGGAATAATTCTGTCGGTAAATCAAGTGGCAATTGAAGTCCGCCGAGTACCAATTGAAGGCTTTCGTCCCACGCATTGTCATAACCTTGGCCGTAGTAAATGTCGGCGCGATTAAATACGCTATAGGTCCAACGTAAAAAATCTTGAATGCTGTGCAGTTCGTGCGCCACCTTATCGGCTAAAACGGTGGCGACTAATTCTTGATTGTGTGCGATTTCCATTTTTTTCCTCGTGAAAAAATTTGCGCAGGGTTATACCACAAAAGGCCGTTGGTAACTATGATAAGATACGCAAAATTTGAAGTTAGCGAGAAAAATATGCAAGAGGAATTCGAGTTGTTTCGTGCTGAAACGAAAGACATTAAACCGATTAAGCAAGATACCGTAATAGCACCGCATTCAAGGAATGCGCGGAAAAAATCCGATTTGCGCGAGCTACGTGAAAAAACGGACACCTTATTTTATTTTTCCGACGAATACGAGCCGCTGCTCAATGAACGCGACGGCATTGTGAAATATTTGCGTGAGGGGGAAGATTCCCATTTGCTTAAACAATTACGCCGCGGCGATTTTTCACCGGAGCTATTTTTGGATTTACACGGCTTGACGCGCGAGCAAGCGAAAATGGAACTGGCTGCTTTGCTTTTGGCTTGTGAAAAAGAGCGCGTCGATTGCGCCAGTATTATGACTGGCTATGGCACTTTTACGCTGAAAAAACAAATTCCATTTTGGCTAGTGCAGCACCCGAAAGTGCGCGCATTGCACCAAGCGCCGAAAGAATGGGGCGGGGAAGCAGCGATGTTGATTTTGTTGGATGTGTAATTGGTTTTTTGATATTGGGTTTCGCTGAGAGCACCGCATTGAAGCCTTGTCCGACAAGCTTTCAATGCGGTGCTATTTTGATCTTCCACTTTTAAAAGAGAAAAATAAAAAGTCGCGATCATCTTCAGTTTATCCATTTGTTCCCTTTTTTGAAAAAATACTTGATTTTGGCAACATAAGTTTGCACTATACCGCCGATTTTACGAATTCCAGCAAATTTAGGTAATCAAATGAGTAAATCTTTGGTGATTGTGGAGTCGCCGGCTAAGGCGAAAACCATTAATAAATATTTAGGCAATCAGTACGTGGTGAAATCCAGCGTGGGGCATATTCGCGATTTGCCGACGGTGGGCTCAAGCACCGGCGAAAAAGCTAAACCGATTTCAACGAAAGGTATGGATGCGGAACAAAAAGCCAAAGTAAAAGCGGAAAAAGAACGTAGCGCTTTGGTGAAGCGCATGGGCATTGATCCTTATCACGACTGGCAAGCGAATTATCAAATTTTGCCTGGGAAAGAAAAAGTTGTCGCCGAATTAAAATCTCTTGCAAAAAAAGTTGATCATATTTATCTCGCCACCGACTTGGATAGAGAAGGAGAAGCTATTGCGTGGCATTTGCGAGAAGTCATTGGCGGCGATGAGGCGCGTTTTAGTCGTGTGGTGTTTAACGAAATTACTAAAAACGCGATTAAACAAGCCTTTGAGCATCCTGAACATATCAATATGGATCGCGTAAACGCACAACAAACCCGTCGTTTTTTAGACCGTGTGGTCGGTTTTATGGTGTCACCATTGCTTTGGAAAAAAGTGGCGCGGGGACTTTCCGCCGGTCGCGTGCAATCTGTTGCGGTGAAACTTTTAGTGGAACGCGAACGTGAAATTAAAGCGTTTCAACCGGAAGAATATTGGGAAGTAGCCGTGCTGACGCAAACTGCCGGCAAACAAGTAATTCGCTTGGATGTAGCAGAGTATAAAGGCAAAAAATTTGATCCAAAAAATCAACAAGAAGCCCAAAGTGCCGTAGATTTTTTAAATGTTGCCGATTACGTTGTCACAAATTTGGAGACCAAACCGACCAGCTCGCGTCCGCGCGCACCGTTTATTACCTCAACATTGCAACAAACTGCCAGTACGCGTTTAAGTTTTGGCGTGAAAAAAACCATGATGTTAGCGCAGCGTTTGTACGAAGCAGGCTACATTACTTATATGCGTACGGACTCGACCAATTTAAGCCAAGATGCGTTAAATATGGCGCGCAGCTATATTGAAAAGCACTTCGGTGCACAATATTTACCGGCAAAACCGAATTTTTATTCCAGCAAAGAAAATGCGCAAGAAGCACACGAAGCTATTCGTCCGTCTGATGTGCGTACCTTGCCGGAACATTTAGAAGGCATGGAAAAAGATGCGGTGCGCCTTTACGATTTGATTTGGCGTCAATTCTTGGCTTGTCAAATGCCGCCGGCGCAATATGACAGCACGACCTTAAGTGTGCAAGCGGGTGATTATGATTTAAAGGCTAAAGGTAGAATTTTACGTTTTGACGGTTGGACGAAAGTGTTACCGCAAATAGGTAAAAGTCCGGAAGATCAGGAATTACCTGCGGTAGCCGTTACCGAAAAACTTGTCTTAAAAGAAGTGCAACCAAGCCAACATTTCACGAAACCACCTGCACGTTTTACCGAAGCGGCGCTGGTGAAAGAGCTTGAGAAACGCGGTATCGGCCGTCCTTCGACTTATGCGGCGATTATTTCCACCATTCAAGAGCGCGGTTATGTGCGGACGGAAAATCGTCGTTTTTATGCAGAAAAAATGGGCGAAATCGTTACTGATCGATTAAACGAATCTTTCAGCGACTTGATGAATTACGATTTCACTGCAAATATGGAAGATGCGCTTGATAAAATTGCATCAGGTTCGATGAATTGGAAAGCGGAACTTAATCAATTCTTTAAAGATTTCTCACAACAATTATCTACTGCGGAACTCAATGAGCTAGAAGGCGGAATGCGTCCTAACAGCTTGGTAGAAACTGATATTAAATGTCCGACTTGCGCTAGAAATATGGCGATTCGTACTGCAAGTACCGGTGTATTTTTGGGCTGCACCGGCTATGCCTTACCGCCGAAAGAACGCTGCAAAACTACCGTTAATTTAATTCCGGAAGCGGAATTGTTGAATGTATTGGATGATTCCTCCGAAACCAAAGCTTTAATGGAACGTAAACGTTGCCCGAAATGCGGCACGGCAATGGATAGCTATGTGATTGACGCACATCGTAAAATTCATATTTGCGGGAACAATCCAAACTGCGATGGTTATTTGGTGGAGCAAGGTTCCTTCAAAATTAAGGGGTACGATGGTCCGGTTGTGGAATGCGATAAATGCGGTGCGGATATGCACTTAAAACTCGGTCGCTTCGGCAAATACATGGCCTGTACTAGTTGTGACAACACGCGCAAAATTTTGAAAAACGGTGAAGTGGCGCCACCAAAAGAAGAGCCGGTACACTTCCCGGAACTTAAGTGTGAAAAATCCGATGCCTATTTCGTACTGCGCGATGGCGCCAGCGGTGTATTTATGTCTGCCCATAATTTCCCGAAATCGCGCGAAACCCGTCCGGCAAAAGTGGTGGAATTGGCCAAATATCGCGCGCGTTTACCGGAAAAATTAATGTATTTAGCTGATGCGCCACAACAAGATCCGGAAGGCAACGAAGCCATTATTCGTTTCAGTCGCAAAGAGAAAAAGCAATATGTCACTTCTGAAAAAGACGGCAAGGCGACTAAATGGATTGTGGATTTTGTGGACGGAAAATGGGTTGAACGGAAAAAATAGTGGAAGATGAAAATAGCACCGCATTGAAGTGAGTTTCAATGCGGTGCTATTTTTTGAGGTCATTTTAGCTTTTCTAACCGCGATATAATTCCGAAAATTTATCGCACGTTTGTTTTAAGAAAAATGTTTAAAAATAATTAAACCTTCGGACGAACGCCTAACATATGGCAAATCGCATAAGTGAGTTCACTGCGATTAAGCGTATAGAAATGAAAATTGTTCACCCCTTCGTTAGATAAAATTTTCACCATATCCATTGCCACACTTGCGGCGACCAGATTGCGTGTAGTTTGATCGTCATCTAAGCCTTCGTAGGCTTTTGCCAACCAACTTGGAATTTTCACATTGGTAAATGAGGCCATTTTTTGTAATTGCTTGAAATTGGTTACCGGCAAAATACCCGGCACGATTTCCGTATCAATACCAATTGCGGCACAACGGTCGCGGAAGCGGAGATAGCTGTCAATATCAAAGAAGAATTGTGTGATAACGTGATTTGCTCCGGCATCGATTTTTCGTTTTAAATTGATTAAATCCGCTTGCGCCGATTTGGCTTCCGGATGTACTTCCGGATAGGCAGCGACAGAAATATCGAAATCGGCCACTGAACGGAGAAGTTCAACTAAATCTGCCGCATAAAAAGGCTGTTTATTATAGCCTTGCGGAATATCGCCACGTAATGCCACAATGCGACGAATTCCGCTATCCCAGTAATCTTTTGCGATTTGCTTGAGTTCTTCCGGGGTCGCATCAATGCCGGTTAAATGCGGAGCCGCATCTAGTCCCGTTTCTTTTTTAATTGCTTTTACAATACTGTGAGTGCGATCACGTTCGCCGGAGTTTGCGCCGTATGTGACCGAAACGAATTTTGGTTCCAGTAGTTTCAATCGATGAATGGATTCCCATAGTATATTTTCCATGTTTTCATTTTTAGGTGGGAAGAATTCAAAGGAAACATCGATTTTTTTATTAAAATCGGCAATATTTTGATTTAAGTTATTAATTTCTTTTGCATAGCTCATTTTGGATTTCCTATAAAATAATGTCGTCGCGCTACGATAAAGTAACTTTTTATATCAGTCAATTTGAATAAATTCATTTATAGTATTAATTCCAATCATACTTTTCGATAGGAGACAAATGTTGAAAAATTTGGGCAAAAAATTAGCATTTGTTTTAAAAGCATGTATAATGTGCCGACCCTGTAAATGCGCGGATTCCCACCGCGCATTATTTTGTCGAGATCCACTCGAAGGGGTGCGATTTAGATTAATGGTTGTGTTCGCAAGAACACTGGGTATCAAACTAATTTTTGGTAATTAATTAATGAAAACTTTTGTAGCAAAACCGGAAACGGTTAAACGCGACTGGTATGTAGTAGATGCGACAGGTAAAACTTTAGGTCGTTTGGCGA
>ERZ773100.859-NODE-859-length-14981-cov-37.539796_pt1 | contig 14981 bp, 9 predicted proteins | sample MGYA00511119_ERZ773100 | MGnify/ENA primary metagenome ERZ773100 (study PRJEB29015, sample SAMEA2738000) | human oral metagenome | biome: human oral; feature: human-associated habitat; material: dental | place: China | collected 2111 ...
TGGGCGTAGGAATTGCCCGCCCAACACCGTGCCTGCCCCTCGACAACCGCACACAAATGATCCCCCGCACCGGCAACGTCTGTCACTGCCTCCGGCAAGAAAGTATTAGACAAGTACTCGTAACGGACGTTCCTGCCGAGCTGTCGCCTGTCGTTGAAGCCGCCGCACTTGAGAGCGTCCACCATGTTGGTTGTGCAGACGTTGTAGCCTGTGTGAATGACACTTTCTACTCGTCTGCTTAAAGGAATCGAGGGGAGGTAGTTGCCCCACCTTTTTCGTTGACCTTTTGTAAGGACAGGGCGAAAGCAGTATATGTCTTGGTTCTTGGTTTTCAGACATAGTTGATACTTGCCCACGGACACGGAGGCGAAGTCGCTTCGGTACGTGTTCAAACGGTCGGCTTCGGACGCGACGCTTCTAGTCAAGGACACCGCGAGACAGACGACGAGTCCAAACGCTCCAAGGAAGCGCTTCACGAAAAACACGCTACCACCGGATCGCCCGCCGGACGCGTGGGGTTCGAAGATCTTCGCTGCCAATCGCCTCGTTGCCATCGATCAGTCCCCTCGCCCCTGTCGTCCAGTCGCCTCGAAAAAGTCGGCTCATCTTGAAACAGTCGCCCGTCAAAGCTTGGCCGGGCAAGGCACGGCCCCTCCCCCATCCTCGTGCAGGGCATCGAAGAGACCAAGTTGCCTGCCCGCCGTCTCTGTCGCCTCCGCCCTTCCTCGTGGAGGGCATGGAGGCGCCGCTGGCTGCACACGAAACTGTCGCACCCGTTACCGCATCAAGCTGCGGCCTGGTCTTAGCAAACCGCAGTCCGGCCTTCTTCGACACGCGCCTTTCCTTAGTATTGTCCGATTTGGGTGGTGCGTCCGCGCTCGTCGCGGCAGTAGGCCGCCCCAGAGACAAGGACCCAACACTGGAGGCTTCTGTAGGAGCCCGAGTAGCTTTTGACTTTCCCGAAAGTGTCGATGGGCGTGAGCCTGGTTTTGATGAAACCGTCGCGAGGATCAAAGGGCCGAAAGTCAATGAAGACGAGTTTTCCGTCGGAGGCCATCCCCATCTGCCCTGAGATTTCTTGTAGTCTGGTCGAGACTTTCAAGGCAACGGGCCCGGTCGGGATCGGCTTCCTGGAACCTTGGAAACTGCCCCAGCAGTGGATTGAGGCGTCCGCCAAAAGCGCACACGTCTTTCCGCCTCGCTCATCGAGCAGTTTGACGGCGGGTTGCGGCAAGGGAACCTTTGCCACGCTCTGTCCCGATTCGACATCGATCCCGTCGGGGACGCCGACCTCGCCGAACCGGTTCTTTCCCCAACAGTAGACCGACCCGCTGTCTCCGCGTGCACATGTAGTCTCGTTGGAGGCGTGGACCTGCTTGATGCCCTCGGGCAGATTGACCCGCACAGCAGCCTTCAGCCCATACCGATAGTGCACATGCAGCTCGGGCTCACGCCCGACGCCGCTTGCCTGCCCATAGGCGTCGTTCCCCCAACAATGGACCGATCCGTCCACGATCGCGCAGCCATGGCGACGCCCGACGGCGATCGAGGACGCCGGACCGGGCAAAGCGATCGTCGTCGGCTGGTGGAAGTAACTGATGTCAAAATTAGGGGAAATTTGCCCCATATCGTTGGGGCCAAGGCAACGAACGTCGCCCTTCCTGCCCAGAAAACACAGATTGTCCGTGTCTCGTTTGAGCGACGTGACGTCGCCGACGTGATCGACGCTCAAAAGAACAGGATCTTCATCTCGTTCGTCCGGAGGCGTCGACGCGTAGTCAAGCTGAAAACAGCGAAGAGCCCCGCCCGAAGTCACAGTGCAAACAGACTGATCGTCCGACACTATCTGACCAAAATCAGTCCGGTAGCTTCTAGGAGACGAACACCCCCAGACCACAACCAGCAACGACACCAAGAAAGCCTGCAGTGACTTGTAACGAATAGTGAACGGTTTCGGAGACACTTCACGGCCTCCAGCTTAGAAGGAACCGGTTGTATTGTTGGACTCTTAAACGGTCTCCCTCAAATTTTCCAGTGTTTGGATCGATTTTTATCAACCAATTCCCGTTTCGGTCCATAAAGCGTGAGTCTTCATCATCTATTCCGTTATTAAACGTATTTAATTCATTTTGCCACCCAGAAACATTATTAACTATCACATGACTGAGCATGCGCCTACTGATTGTTGAAACATCAGCTGAAGTGTTAGCGTTATCTGCGTTATGTTCTTGATACACGTTTTTTACGTGATCATTGAATTCAACGGAAGGTCGCAAAGCGTAGCCGGTGCTAATAACCTCGCCGATAACAGGAATGTGGCCTACTTTTTGGACCAACACAGACATTGCATTCGCCGTGGTCGCCTCCTTGCGGTCTAGTTCCCCCGCTTGTGCCGCGTCGGAGGCGAGACCTCCACCTTTGATAGCCGAGAACATACTTTGACATTTATCACACGTCTCTTTTATGTCTTGACGAATATTAGCCGAATCTGCGTGCGATACCGTTGCCGCTCTACCGTATATATTTTTTAAATCCGCTTCGAGATTCGCCTCTAGAGACTCGGTTAGCGTCTTCATTGCGGACTTACTAGCTCCGATGTCCTTGAAGAAATCGGATTTTCCCTCGAATAGCGCTGTCGCTCCCGCTTTGGTCAAAGACAGGCTGTATTCTCCGTTTTGTCGGTTTCCATGGGGCGCACCCGGAACGCCAGTGTAGCCTTTCAGCTCGCTAGCGAGATCTTTAGAATACTCCTTCAGGATATCGCCCGCTTTCTCCCTCAGTTCAACGTTGCCGTACCCAAAGGCGTCTTGTCCCTTGAAAGTCGCATCTGAGCGTTTTAAACCATCCGTATATCCTTGCAAGTAATCCCGGGCAACGAGGGAGGACTCTTTATGGGTCTTATCGGAGCTCACTTCATCTAACAGATTTGCAAGCGTTTTGCCGCGATCAACATAGAGGGCCTCAGTGGTTCCTGACAGGGGAACGAAGTGACGATTTCCAACAAGGTAACGCGTCATGCTTATAGGGTACTTAACTTGATCGTCGTTATCGCCAGATTCAGCTATTTCGTACAGACCATTGCTGGCAAGAAAGGTTCGCGCTGCATCTGGATTGCCGTCCATCGCAACAAGCATATTATGCACGGGATCCCATGTTGTTGTTTTAGGCGTATAGATGTCTGAATGATAGTTATTTGCCTCTTGCGGATTCTCATAATCCCATTTGACGATGTCGCGGCCTATTGCGTGGGGACCATTTAGAAAAGGATCGCCTAAGGCTAGCTCGCTGTGAGTCTGCGCAGAATTCGCTATCGTCCCAGAGATGAGCATGTATCCCGATGCACCCGCGTTATCTAGATTCGCGCCGCCAATCCAACGCTTGTTTCCTGCCTTCTTGAGATCGTCAAGGTATTTATCCCGACTTTCATCGATCAATGTTCCGTCGGAACTCGTTAAGTACTTCGCTCCCGAATTCCAGGCGTTCCATACGCTGCTTTCCTCTTCACTCAAGCCCTTGCGAATGCCGCCTGTGCCAAGGATGATTGCGGAACCGATGCTTGTTCGCGTGGCCTGAACCGTCTCCTGCGGGAAAGCCCCGTGGCTTCCATCTAGCTGGGAGACAAGTTTGATTGCGTTGTTGGCGCCGAACCTCCAAGCGAAGGCATTGGCGAAAAATGGGTCCTTCGCCATTCGTTCGCCGTATGCGGCATTGAAAGAGTCGAGATCCTTCTGGCTGATGTTGCCTTTCAGCTTGCCGTCTTTCGTCAGAAACACCTTGGCCGCCTTGTCGGCGTCCGCTCTGGCGTCCTCCCAACGCGCTTGAGCCGCCAAAACGCCTCCGCTTCCTCCAAAGAGCTCGACTCCCAGGTTGTTGCGGTCAATCGACCCGCTGCCCTCGCCGGCAACCCGCGACTTGGGCGCGAAAGACTCAGCAAGGCCGAAGATAGAATCGCCTGTGCCCTTGGCAAGCTCATTGAGAGAACGGACGGCGGCCTCGTACTTGGCTTTCACCTCTTTCTGCGTCTTTTCACAAACCTCGTCCGCCTTGGCTCTGTCTTTTTCATATTCGTCGTCGTCCCCCGGATACAATCCCGCCTTCAATTGAATCGCCAACTCGGCGATCCTGCGAAGATGAACCGTCCTGGCCTCGTCCCAATCATGCTGGAGTCCAGTAATGGCGCTGCGGGTTTTGTTTGGCATGTTCTTGCACATATTTGTCCAGAAGAGCAGGAATCTTCGGATGCAGATCAATGGCCTTCTGGATCGCCTTTTGTAAGAAAGTGGCCTGACCCTGATGGGCGGTAGCCGCGAGCCCTGTCCATCCTTCGACCTCGCCGCCGACGGCGATGACCTGGGTGTCTTGCATCGCTGCGCCGGCATTGGCGATGCCTTTGCCCAGCTGCAGAATGCCCTCGCCAGAGTCCTTCAGATTGGGCAATGCCTCCTCGCCGGGAACGTCGCTCCACGTCATTTGCCCGTATCCTTCCCGATTGAGCCGCGCATGAAATCGAAGTCTCGAACGGCCTTGTGCTCAGCCTGATCGTAGTTTGCCGTCGCTTCCTTCACACCAGAGCCGAGAGTCGCGCACGCGTCGGAAAACTCGAGGCAGCCCGCTCTCATCAGTTTGACGAAATGCAAGCATGCTTTGAACAAGTGCTCCGAATCCTCAAGGACGGGGTCTTTGACGACGTCGCATTCGCCCTCCAATTCGGCGTAGCCAAAGCCGATGCTGATGAACGTATCAGCATCCGTCCAATGCCCCTTTGCCGCGATTCCCGCCCTGTCGCGGTCAAAACTGAGGTCGCTCATGCGTGAGCCTTCCTTCCAGGAGTTTAACGTGACATCCAAACCCTAGCACGGCGGTAACGCTTCCACAGGCTGTTTCAGTATACGGGCTGCAATACCGCTTGCAGACCGTACGCTTCGACGCCGATGCCCCGCGGCTGTTCGTTGCATAATTCCTCCAGCTTCATCGAGCACTCCCATCCGACAAAGCAGACGCATCGCCGACACCCCCAATCTATGGCGCTGAAGTTCCGGCAGACGCGGAAGTCAATGAAGAGGGATCCACCGGGAAGTTACGCGCTTGACGACGCCGCACTCGGCGATGGCGTTTCCTGAGGAGGAGTAAAAGGCACCGTCGGCACGCTCTTCAGAGGCGGCGGGTACGCATTTTTGCCCGTAGACGGGCGGCACCCCGACGTAAAATTGAAAGAGATTCCTTTTGTCGGATATGCGCTCAGCATCAAGAAACGTTGGATGGAGTTGTTGATACGAGATAACGGTATGTGCAATGTGGCTTTAGCCGCGTAGCCAGCGCGGGATCGGGCCGTTGCCAGAATTTAGGCAGGCGCGCTGTCGCGGCTGCCTGTCGCGAACACAAGATGGAATCTCTTCCGGTTGGGGGCACATGGTTCGCGTTGCACCCAGAAAGGCGTGGGTAGCCATGGGCGTCGAAATGTTTGCGTCCGCTCGGCAAGACGCGCGCTGTTTTCAGAGCTACTTCTTGTGCTTGTGCTTCTTGTTCTCGCGTAGATAACGTCTATAGTCCTGTCGGACCTGCTCATACTCCTCGTCAGTCTTCTTCTTTAGGAAGAACAGAGCATCCCCGGACCAGACGCAAGCGGAGTTGTGCTCTCCTTTCCAGGCGTAGCGGTCATCGCTCCTAAGGTCGTATTTCCATGCCATAGAATATAGGTCGTAGCTCGTCAGCTTTCTGCCGCTTTTCCTATCTTGGTTGACTCGCTCAATGAGTTGGGTTGCCGAGTATGGGTGCGTCTTGTTGGGGTCGACTTTGCGCTGAACGATGGCGGCTTCTGCTGACGGGTTGATTGCTACTTCGAGGTCCGCACGACTGATCTTCTTTCCGGACTGGAGGCTGTGCTCTTGAATGACTGCAATTCGACCCATGTCTGCTCCGCTAGCTTCAGCCTCCTCGATGATCTGTCTCAGATCACTAAGAAACTCTTCAATTGCTTGCGCCGCCCCTTTCTTGGCGTCGACTTTCAGTGAGCGGATCAGTTCGCTTGGCGTAGTGGCCGCGAGAGGGAGAAGGCTCCAGGTAATGTCATCGGCGAGGTCCTTGTCAAAAACAGAAAGAACGAAGTCGCGGTAGTTGATAATGTTTTGTTGCAGAAAGTTGTAGAGAATTGTGTTGAGCTTGTCTGAAACGTAGAGGTGAATAATCTTGTTTCGGTAGCTTGTCAGCACATGCAAGTTTGCGCGTACCCCGTCGCCATTCACACTATCAGGCCACAGATTATGTTTATCCATTTCGGCCAAGCAATGTTTTATCGAAAAGGACCTATAGTCCTCATCACGCTTCTTTTGATAGAAGATGTTTTTCCCAGATTTGCGTAGTGCAGCTTTGAGAATGAGTTCCCAAGCATTTACTACCAAGACAGTGACGACTTGCTCGCGGTAGGCGGTTTGCGGCTTATTGTATATCTCTATCCCAGCGAGCATAGCTGCACGAGAGTTGCCGCAGAGTTTGCGCGGCGAGACATACGGTCGTCCTTTGGAAATGAGAGATACCTACCTTTCAAACTGAAGTGCATTCTTCAACCATGACTGAAGACGTAGGGGCTTGATGGCGCGTCTTTCCATATTACTCTCTCTCGCTCTAGCCCCAACAGAGAGCATATTACTAGATCGGAACACCTCCTAGTTTATCGTAAACAGTTCCTGTCTAGTCTCTTGCGTGTTGAGCGCGTCTCGGGCGCTGTCTAGGTATTCCTCCGACTCGTCTTGTAGGCGGTCACACTCGATGAGGTGCTCGTCCTCGATGTCGTCGGCTTTTCGACGCCACTGCCGTGCTTCTTGCTTGAGTTTGAGTTCCTCGGCTGTGCTTGACATTTTTCGGGCGGCCTTGGTGCCTGTGGTCTTTTTGGCCTGATACACGCGTATTTTGGCGTCGAACTTGGTTTTACGACCAAGGCGGGCTGTGTCGATGAGAGTTTCTTGCTGGAGGAAGAAACTCGCGTTGCGGTCTTCTACGTCACCCCTCAAGGACTCCAGTTGGGCTATAAAGGAGGCATCGAGGCCCTCTGCTTCGACCTGCTGGTCGGTTAGGCTGATGCAGTCGAGGTCAAGTAGGTCAGGGGTTTATTTATGACCCATGGCGCTGCCGTCGTCTAGGAACCCGGCAATGAGCAGATAGGACTCGCGCCGGTTCTGCTTGCCACCGCGCATCGTGAAGTTCACTTCCTTGACACGCATTCAGCCATGCTTGTTCCACAGTGTTTTGCCACGGCGGTTACCCGTTGTGAGCCCTTGAGGTCGAATGCGAGGCTAGCTAATGGGAAAAGGGGCCTTTGGCGTAGGTGACCACCTATGAACGCGGGTTGCTGGCGTACCGATACTGGCTAGCGCCTTTGCAAGGGCTCAGACTTGAAGAAGTACTCACCTGCAGGGACGTAGGAATGCTGCGGGTGCGCAGGATGAACCGGGGGTACTAAATCGTTGAAGCTGGCGATGTTGCCTAACCCGTACCTGGTGACATTGATCAGGAGATGCTCGAAGGCATTGAACACCACCCGGACCCTCTTTTGAACTACAATATTCACGAACTCTCGCGCCTCACTCGAACACGCTCGGACAGAGGTACGGAATATTATAGGTATAGGCTTTGTGCTACAAATGTCTATTTTAGATTGGGCCGCAGCATTACTCGGCGCATGGCAAATTCAGAGTACGCAAGGTTCAACGCATGCCAGTTCAGAGTGCGTAGGGTTCGATCTTCCATTTCCATCGGTTCAGGTGCCGCAGGACGCGACGTGCGATCGACCTGCCCGATTCGACAAACGGATGCACCCGTTCCAATGCTTCGGTTTCCAAATTCTGGTGCCACATCGCTCAACTTTTCGACGACGAAGCCTTACCATTAGACAGCCGTAGGAATCACTCACCGTTTTCTGCTCCCGACAAGTTTAGGCCTAGGTTTCAGTTGCATCTGAGGCGGAAAAGCCGAAAGCACGAGGGCCACCGGAAAGAGCGGAGTCGCCGACGGAAAAGAGGAATGTCGGCGACACAAAAGCTTGCCGGAGAAACGAGAGTCATCGATGCAACGCCCTCAATAAGGTCAGCAGCGCGAGGCAACGCAGGAGGGTCTCAACCCCGCTCACCCTCAGAAGCTGACTGAATTGAGAGTTCGCCGAGCTAAAGAGCGCTCTCGGAGCCGGAGCCCTCCGGGCGCTCCCTGAGAGTCCTCAGAGCTCGCCGAGCAGCCGGCCCTCCCGCGTCTTCCACAGCTGCCAGCCGTTGACGTCGTTCCTGCCGAGGACCTCCGCGGCCGCCTTCGAAGGATCCTGATAGGAGGTGTGCCCGAGGAGGAGGGTGCCGGTCGAGGTCAGCGTGGCCATCGTCGGGCTCCCATTCTTCCAGATCTCGAGAGTCAGGGGCGTGACGCTCCGACTGGCGATGGCCACGAGTCGGCCGGCGGGAGTGAGAAGCTCGCGTTCGGCGGCGCGGGCCACGGCGTCCGAGGACGCGTTGGCCGCGGTCGTCTCCGAAAAGGTCTGCGGCTGTCGACGCTTTCCGTCGCGCTTGGGGGCGGACTTCTCCCAAAGCAGCTGCTCGGTGCGCGGCCGCTTGACCTCCTGGTCATAGCGGGCGCTGATGTACGTCGGCGTCTCGTCCGCGCCGTCCTCGGTTACACGCCAAGCCGGAATCACAGGAATCTTCATCTGGTTGAAGGGGTCCTCTTGGGCACTCTGATCTGCCTGTTGATCCTGCTGTTGATCCGGCTTCTCGTCCTCGCGAGCGGCGCCCTGCCCCTGCTCACGGTGAGCCGAACGCCGCGAACGCCTGCCCGTCGGCCTGTCGCCGGCCTCGGCGTCCACGGGTTGGGGCTGTTCGGCAAGCGGAGCCTCAACGGCTTCGACGATGAGGGTCTGCGCGGGATCGGTGACGTCGGCGTCGTCTTGCGAGTCGATGTGCCCCGGAAAAGCGGTGAACCTGGGGGTGGCGGGGATCGTGAGAGTCGGCTGAAACTCTTGGGCCTCGCGCGCACGCCCACGCCTGCGAGGCTTGGTCTCTTCACCGCTCTCGACGTCCGGGGCGGGGAGAAACTCTACTGTCTCATCGGCCGACGGCCCTGATCCCCTCTTGCGGCACGCCTCAATGGACACTTGGCGCACGCCGTTGGTGTCGAAGATCGACGCTGAAAGAAGCTGCACCCTCTCGGAAAGCGTGGAAAAGACGGGAAGGACGTCCTCGTCAATGTCGAGCGCGATCACGATAAGCCTGGGACTGACGCCGCCCAGCGGCGGGCGGCCGGAGCGGAACTCTTCCCAATCCGGGCCGAACTCTTTCGCTCCCTTCGAGTAGACCTGCGCCATGTCCACGGGCCCGGTATGGGCATACCTTCCCGATCTGCTGACAACTTCGTAGAGGTCCACCGATGTGAGTCGCTGGCGAAGATTCACCATGACGACGGTTCCGTCTTGATCAATGGCCACGAGGGACTGCCCATGCTTTCCCGCGGCGTCGCTCTCTTCCCACATCACTGGCAAAAGCGGAACGTCGACGACCTCGAGGATGCTCTCGCGGATGGCTCCAAGGACCTCCGCGGCGATGCTGCCCCGCGGCCGAACGGCCTGTGCAGGAGCGATGCGCCCGTTCGCCAAGGCGTACAGCACCATCGGCGAAACCTCCTTATGTAAACTTGCGTGATGAAACAAGGTTAGCTTATCGCGAGCGAGCCGGTATCCTCCCCTCGTCCGACATATGGCGTCGAACGGCCATCCCGTCGCGGATGAGTTCGGCCAGGTGTATGCCCCGAGAGGCGGACAGCTGCCCCGCCTGCGTGCGGCAAGAAAAACCGTCGGCCAGGAAGACGGCGTCGGGATTCGCCCTTTCGAGCGTCGGCAGCAAGCGGGCGCCCGCGATCCTCACGGATACATCGTAGTGCCCCTTCTCCATGCCGAAGTTGCCTGCCAAACCGCAGCAGCCCGTCACCTTCGTCAGCTCGGCCCCCGCCGAGAGCAAAAGCGCTTCGTCCGCAGCCCATCCCATAACAGAATAGTGGTGGCAGTGCGGCTGGGCCACCACCTCGAGGCCGGTGAGATCGGGCATGCTCCAGTTTTCCCCGGGGCCGAACGGCTTTGGCGCGCTGAGCAGCTCCGCCAAGGTGAAGGTCATTTCTTTGACCAGATCGACGCGGGGGTCGCCGGCAAGCAGATCTTCCATGTCGGAACGCAGCACCGCGGTGCACGAGGGCTCGACGCCGACGATGGGAATCCCGTTCGCGGCGAACGGCGCCAACGCGCCAAGCAGGGAGTCCAGCTTTCGCTTGGCCGCGTCGAGCTGCCCCGTGGTGATCCAGGTGAGGCCGCAGCAGGCCTCGTCGGGGGGAAGCAGCACGGTGTATCCGGCCTCTTGGAGCACGGAGACGGCCGCCCGCGCTCCGCGGGCGTCGAGGGTTTCGGAGAAGGAATCCGCCCACAGTGCGACGTAACGAGGCTTCGCGTCCGATTCGCCCGCCGTCGCCTCCCCCGCCAAACCGCTCGTTCGAGCGAGCGCCTCTCCCCGCTCGGGGGCGCTGCCCCGCTTTTCATCGGGAATGCCGCTTTCATCGGGAATGCCGCGCAGCCCCTTCTTCCGCGATTTTCGGAAGGCGGCACGCAGGCTCCGAGCCTCTTTACGCACGCTCCGGGCCTCTTCGCTTCGAGAGAAACGTCGGGTTTCGAACCCCGGCATCGCGCGCCGCGGGTCGACGCCGACCAGCCGGAAGGCCAGCCTCCGCAGCGGGCCGAGCCGCATCACGGCGTTCGCGATCCTCGCGACGACGGGAACCTTCGTGACCATCCTTGCCCACAGCGGCAGCCTTCCCAGAGCGTAATGGGCCACAGGCCTGAGTTTGCCGCGGTAGGCGCGGTAGAGGGCCTCGGATCTGTACCGGGCGACGTCGATCCCCGTCGGGCAGTCCCGCGAACACGCCTTGCAAGCCAGGCACAGGTCGAGGGAGTCGAGCACCTCGGGAGAGTCCCACGCCAGAACCCCGCCGCGCGCCACGTCTTGGAGCACCCTCGCCCTGCCGCGGGTCACGTCCTTCTCGTCGCGCGTGGCCTCGTAGGAGGGGCACATGAAAGCGCCGAGGTCGAATCTGCTCGCCCGGCAATTGCCCACGCCCGTGCAGCGGTGAACGGCCCGGGCCATGTCTCCGCCGTCGTCGGCGAAACGGAAGCCCCCCGCGTAGGGAATCGGCTTCGCACCCGGCCTTCTCAGATGTTCGTCGATGCGGTCGGGCCGAACGAGCACTCCCGGGTTGAGCAGGCATTCGGGGTCGAAGACCCCCTTGACTCGCTCGAACAGGGCGACGACGTCGGGCCCGTACATCCTCTCCAGCAGCTCCGAGCGGGCGCGCCCGTCGCCGTGCTCGCCCGAGAGGGACCCGCCGAAGCCTGCGGCGAGGTCGGCCGCCTCCCCCATGAACCGGCGGAAGGTTTCGGCTCCCTTTTGGGATTCGAACGGGAAGTCGATGCGGACGTGGACGCATCCGTCCCCGAAATGCCCGTACACGAGGCCGTCGAGCCCGTATCCCTTCATGAGGGCCTCGAGCGCGCGGAGGTATTCGCCGAGCCTCTCGGGCGGAACGGCCGAATCCTCCCAGCCGGGCCACGCCTGGTTTCCCGCCGGGGTCCTCCCGCCAAGGCCCGCGCCGTCGGCACGGATTTGCCACAGCCGGGCCGCCTCCGGGCCCGCGGGCCGTATGTCGACGGCCGTGGAGGAGGCGGAGCCTGCCAGCGCCCTGGCCCTTGACATCGCGTCTGCGCCTCCTTCCTCGCCGACCTCGACCATCAGCCATCCCCCGCCTTTCGGCAGCGGCGGAACGCCGCCCTTCGCACGCCGGACGACGTCGACCAGTCGGGCGTCCATGCCTTCGACGGCGAGCGGTCGGTGGGCGAGGAGGGCTGGGACGTCGTCGGCAGCGCTGGCCATGTCCGGGTAGCCGAGCACGACGAGGGCCGGCGAGGCCTCGACCGGGACGAGCCTGACCTCGGCCGCCGTCAGGAGGCCCAGCGTCCCCTCGCTTCCCACCAGGAACTTGGCGAGATTCCGCCCGTTTTCGGGCAGGAGGTGCTCGAGGGAGTATCCCGAGACCTGACGTTTGAATCTGCCGAACTGCACGCGTATAGTCGCCAGGTTCTCGTCCACGAGCCTCGCGAGCTCGGGCACGGCCTCATACCCCAGCCCGCCTTCGCCGGCCTTCATCCGCCTGCCGTCGGCGAGCGTCACGTCCATGCCCGCGACGTTGTCCGCCGTGCGCCCAAACGCCACCGCGTGGGGGCCGCACGCATTGTTTCCGATCATCCCGCCGAAGGTGGCGCGATTCTGGGTGGAAGGGTCCGGACCGAAACGCAGGCCGAACGGGGCCGCCGCCTTCTGCAGATCCGACATGACGACGCCGGGCTGCACGCGAGCCACGCGAGCCTCGGGATCGACGCTCAAGATGGCGTTCATGTGCCGTGAAAAGTCCAGGACGATCCCCTCGCCGATGGAATTGCCCGCGCACGACGTGCCGCCGCCCCGCCCGGTGATCGGAACCCCGAATTCTCGGGCGGCGGCGAGTGCCGCGGCGACGTCGTCGGCGTCTTTGGGAAAGGCGACCACGAGGGGCGGAATCCGATAGTTCGAGGCGTCCGTCGAATACTCGGCCCTGCGGCGTGCGTCGGCGTCCGCCCCGCCCGCGACGGTCCGCTGAAGCCTGTCAAGGAGGCCTGCCGTGTCGATCACCGATTCCATGAGCTCATTGTGCCAGCGCGGAGGGCGCCGCGGGGACGGCAACGCGTCGGCTTTCCTTCGGGCAGAGGCGCTCCCGGGGCGCCGGGCATTGCCCGGATGCGCGCCGATGCGCCGCTTCGACGAAGGCAGCCTCAGATGACGAGGGGACATCCGGCGCAGGCCACTCGAACCTCGTCGGAGACGTCTTTGGTGTGGCAGGCGCCCAGTCCCGAGGAGCACAGGGACCCGGCGTCGTCGAGCATTCCCAGCCGGTCATAGTGCTCCAAGAGGGTGGAGACAAACACCTCCGAGACGCCGGTCGCGGCGGAGATTGCGCGAACGGTGCGCCCCATCCGTATCTGCTCGAGTATCCTCTGCGTCACCGCGCCGCGGGGCCCTTCGAGGGCGCCGCCGGCCCCGCCCCCGCTTTCCGGGGGGACGCGGGAGCGGCTCTCTTCCGAGACAGAGGCGCCGCTCCCTTTCGGAGCCGAAGCGCGGCGGGCCCGGACTCCGGGGACGGAAGCCTGCCCGACGTCGGAGCGGGCGCTCTTCCGCAATGCCCTCAGCCTCATAAGAACAGCTTCCCTATCTGGAAGATGCCGACGGACAAAAGCCAGGCAACGGCCAATTGCACGCCCACAGCGGCGGTCGCCTTCTTCGCCCCGATGAGCTTCGCCTGCTCGGCCACAGTGGCCAGGCACGGGGTATACGCCAAGACGAAGACGAGGAAGGCGAAGGCGGCGAGCCCCTGATAGGCCGAGCCCGCCGACTCGGTCAGGGACTGGTTGACGAGCTTGGGGAGCTTGCCAAGATCCGAGCCGTCGTCCTCGGCGTCGCCGGCGTCGGCATCCGGATCGAGGTTGTAGGAGGTGACCACGGAGGAGATGACCGTCTCTTTTGCGACGAAACCGGTCATGAGCGCGCCGGTCATGTGCCATTCGCCGAAGCCCGTCGGTTTGAAGGCGGGAACGAGCACCTGGGCCGTCTTGCCGTAGAGCGAATCCTCCATCGCCAGCTCGGGGTCGGCGAAGCCCTTGTCGCCTGCGCCCACCGGGATGGCGCCCATGAGCCACACGACCGCCGTCATCGCGACGATGATCTTTCCCGCCCCGGTGACGAAGGCCCAGGACCGCCGGAAGGTCATCTTCAGCATGATGAGCAGCCGCGGGATCTGGTAGGCCGGAAGCACGAGCATGAGCGGCGCAGCCTTTTCGTCCTTCGTGATGAAGAACTTGAGGACCCACGCTGCGAGCACGATGAGCACGGCCGAAAGCAGATACATCGAGAAGACGATCGTTGCGACGTGCCCGCGGAAGAAGATGCGGGCGATCATGAGGTAGATCGTCACGCGCGCCGCGCACGAAGTGTAGGGCGTGATGAGCACGGTGACCAGGCGTTGTCGTGCGGAAGGCAGCGTTCTCACCGCGGCCAGGGACGGCAAGTTGCATCCGAAGCCCATGATGAGAGGAAGGATGACGCGCCCGTCCAGGCCGATCTTGCGCATCAGACGGTCGCCGAGGAACGCCGCCCGCGCCATATAACCCGAATCTTCGAGTACGGAGAAGGCGGCGTAGATGACGAACATGAGCGGGAAGAAGCTGGCGACGACGCCGAGGCCGTTGACGATGCCGCCGACCGTGAGCTGTTGGAACCACGTGTCGTTCAGCCCTACCTTCTTCAGCAGCCAAACCACCCCGTTCGCCACCGAGATCGCGCCCGGGTCCGTCTTTGAGAAAAAGTCCTCGAAACGGTCCTGCAGCGGGCTGACCCACTCGCCGGCCGTCTTGAACAGCAGCCACATGAGGCTGAAGAAGATCGCGAGGCCGACCAGGGGGTTGAGAAGCAACCTGTCGAGCTTGTCGGAACGCGAGAGCCGCTCGGGTTCGGCCCTGCTCTCGTGGAAGCTCTTCTCGACGGAGTCGACCCACGAGAAGAGCGTGTCCGCGCGGCCGAGTTCCTCTGCGTGCATTCGGGAGACGGCGGCCTTCTTCTTTTTCTTCGACGTCGATTTCGGCTTTGGCTCGCAGCAGTCGCAGCCGACGTGGCCGATGTAGCCGGGCGCGCCCGGATCGGGGTCGATACCGCGAATGTGCGGCCGTGTGCGGATGGCCTCGGTGACCATTTCCTCGAGCCGCTCGTAGTCTTTCGACGAGCGCGGGTCCATCGGCAGGATCGGGATTCCGAGAGTGCGCGAGAGGGCATCATAGTCGATGACGTCCCCGTTTTCGACGGCGACGTCGGTCATCGTGACGACGGCGG
>ERZ773100.861-NODE-861-length-14972-cov-7.207079_pt1 | contig 14972 bp, 13 predicted proteins | sample MGYA00511119_ERZ773100 | MGnify/ENA primary metagenome ERZ773100 (study PRJEB29015, sample SAMEA2738000) | human oral metagenome | biome: human oral; feature: human-associated habitat; material: dental | place: China | collected 2111 ...
AAAAGGCAAGAGGCTTCCTATGAGTATGCCAAAGGCATAGCCACTATCGGGGGCATGAGCGATTTTCTCCTGTATTTGTTCTATGTTTTGCTGGAGTAGAATCATGAATTTTTAGGTTTAAGTTTTTCTTTGGTGTAAGGGGAGAGGGCTAATCGTCCTGTAATGGAGGCATTGTCAAAGAGGAGCGGTTCCCAAGAAGGGCAATCCTTCCAGAGGATACGCTTGATTTCCACTAAAGCCTCTAAGGGATAGGATGCGAGTTTGTCTGTAAAATAGCCCAGTTCCTTGTCAAGGTCGGCTGTATTTTCAAAAACACGTGCATAAAGTCCCTTTTTCTCTGCCCAATAGGCGTTTTTCCATTGGTCAGGAGTGAGGGAGAGTTCCGCCAAAGCGCCTACTCCCATTTTTCGCTCAATAGCAGGGGCAATCACAAAGGGGCCTATACCGATGCTCAGTTCAGGTAAGCGGATAGCCGCGGCTTCAGTAGCGAATACATAATCACAAGCCGCTAGTATGCCTACGCCTCCGCCGACAGCTTTGCCGTGAGCCCTTGCAATGACGGGTTTTTGGCAGTTGCGAATGGCACAAAGCACGCGAGCAAAGCCACTGAAGAAGCTCTGACCACTCTCCAAGGAATCCACTTGTACCAGTTCGTTGAAGAAAGCACCTGCACAAAAGGCTTTTTCGCCTACACTACGCAAGATAACGACTTTTATATCCTCGTTGGAGGAAAGGGAGTCTAACTCTTTTGCTAAACGCTCAAGTAGCTCCATAGAAAGCGCATTGGCCTGTTCAGAGGAAAATTCTACAGTAGCGATGCTACCAGAGGTGGTGGTGTATACGTAATCCATAGTTGTTAGTGATTAGTTGTTAGTGGTTAGTTTCTGAAAACTGACTTCTAACTACTGACTACTGGTATTTTATGATTCTTTCAGTTACTAAATAAATGCCATTGTCGGTAGAGGAGATTTTTTTAATCCAGTTATCTTGACTGTCATATTGGTAAGCATAATAAAAAAACTCCTTACTCTTGAATTCGGGGCGTTCTAATAAATCACCTTCTTCCCTGAGTTCGATGGTAAGGTCACCTTTTTCGTTGTACTCATAGGTGTATTTGATAAATAGGGTATTGTCCCACCAGTGTTCCTTTCGTATGACCCTTCCTTGGTTGTCATACCTGTAAATATCAGTATACAACACATCACCAGAGGAGGTGGCCTCCCAACGGACTTTGGTTAGTTGTCGCTGTGGGTTATAGGTATAACTAAGGCAAGTACTATAGGAAGAGATCTTATCCTTGACGTGCTCTACATGGGTGATGTTCTCCTCGGTAAGCAAACCCGTGTTGTCATCATAAATATAAGTACGATGTTCGTTCAACAAATCGCCCCAATAGACAAGAGCGGAGATGATATTCGCCTTAGGGTTGGGGTCATCTTGGGGATAGGTATAGACAGCCGACCAATAGTTATCTCGCTTTCGATAATTCAGTTCGCCCGTATCATAGAGCTCATCATAGCCTATGGGTCGGGAAAGACTATCGTATAGGAACACCTTTTTCTTCAAACAATGCTTAGGGGTATCATATTCCTCAAAAATCCACGCTCGCCCCAGCTCATCAAAGGTTAGGCAGCGCTTGAAGATATCCAAGGTTTTGTATTGCTTCTCATAGGTACGATTGCGGTAGTGCTCCAAGGAGGTATAGTAATTCTCCTCTACGGAGAGCACCTTACCCTTGAGGTTTTTGAACTCTTCATAGGAGGACTCCTGCTGGGCATTTGCACAAAAACTCAGTAGGGAAAAGAGACAAAAAATGTTCCGAATAATCCCCCTAACCCCCGAAGGAGAGATAATTACCCTGACCCCCGAAGGGGAGATAATCCCCCTAACCCTCGAAGGGGGAACTGATGACCTATGACGCATATCCCTTTCCATAATACCTAAAATAATGACTAATGACTATAGACAAATTTCGTGCCATTAATCATTAAATATTACCCATTAAATCGTTCTATTCATAAGGCTTCTACCAAATTCTTTTAGAATATCCTTTTTCTCTTCAGAAATATCAAGGGTATCTAAGATAGCGAATGCCTCCATAGTATAGGCTTTTACACGTTCTCGGAGGTAGGTATGGCTTTCGGTGGCAACGAAAAGTTCGGTTACGCGGGCAATTTTTTCCGCTTCACTCTTAGGTTCGCTGGTATAGAGGGCGTGTAACTCTTGCTTTTGTGCAGGTGTACCTTTTTCTAAAGCCTTGAGATAGAGGATTGTTTTCTTATTTTGGAGAATATCCCCTCCGATTTTCTTGCCAAAGGTGTCATCGCCAAAGGTGTCCAAATAATCGTCCTGCAACTGGTAAGCAATGCCCAAGGTGAGTCCAAAATCGTATATCTTTTGCTTGTTCTCTTGGGTTGTCTGAGCGATGATAGCCCCCATTTGCAGGGCAGCTCCTACCAGAACGGCCGTCTTGTAAGCAATCATTTTGAGATATTGGTCAATGGAGACTTGTGCCTCTCGTTCAAAATCCACATCATACTGCTGGCCTTCGCAGACCTCAATAGCTGTTTTGCTGAATATCTTGGCCAATTCCTGAAAGATATTTGGCTCGTATTGCTCAAAATACTGATAAGCAAGAATAAGCATGGTATCGCCAGAGAGAATACCCGTGTTGAGGTTCCACTTGGTGTGTACCGTAGGCTGTCCGCGCCTTAGGGGTGCCTGGTCCATAATATCGTCATGCACGAGGGAGAAGTTATGGAAGATCTCCACCGCGAGTGCCGCATAGAGTGCCTTGTGATAATCAGCTCCAAAGATATCCGCACTGAGCATCGTAAGGATAGGGCGCAAGCGCTTACCCCCTACCTGAAGGATATAGTGAATAGGGTCGTACAGGTTCTTAGGTTCCCGCTCTGTAAGGTGCTTGTTCATAAAGGCGAGGAACTCGTCTTGGTAATGGGTAATCAGCTGCATGGATATTACTGTTTGTCATTATTATCATTTACACCATAGTATTTTACTCCAATTTCTATACGTTCCCTACCATGTTCTAAGCGCCAGCGATTGGTATCACGTAGCGAATAGGCACAACCGCAATACTCCTGCATGTAGAAGTGTTCGCGCTTACTAATCTCCAGCATACGCGCAGAGCCCCCTTTCTTTCGCCAATTATGAGTCCAATAGGTAAGTCCTTCATAGGGAGCCACAGCACGTAGTCCGCTATCGTTGATTTGATCAAAATTCTTCCAGCGAGAGATCCCTAATGAGCTGGTAATGGTATCAAACCCATGCTCGTAAGCATAGAGGGCAGTACGTTCAAAACGCATATCAAAGCACATAGTACAACGCTTGCCGCGTTCGGGTTCGTTCTCCATTCCCTTAGCCCTTTCGTACCAATTATCTACATCGTAATCTGCATCAATGATAGGAATACCGAGCTTTTCAGCATAGCGGATATTCTCGTTTTTACGAATCTCATATTCCTTTTTAGGGTGAATATTGGGATTATAGAAAAAAATAGTAAATTCAATACCAGAGGCACTAATGGCTTCCATCACTTCTCCTGCACAAGGCGCACAACAGGAGTGTAGCAGGAGTTTCTTGCCATCATTGGGCAAAACTAACTTTTCTCGAATAATTTCCATAGGTTGAGGATTAATTCAAAAAAGACTTTCACGCAAGATGAAAGCCTTTTCCAATTTTCATATTATGAGCAACTATATTAAACAGATCAAACTTGATGCAAAGGTACGATATTTTTTGGAATTACAATCCTTTTTCTCAGTTTTTCTTTTAAGCGGAGAAAAGCGCTACATCTTTGTTGATTTTCTTCACCAAGCCCTGAAGCACCTTCCCTGGTGCAAGTTCGTAGAACTCTGTAGCACCATCGGCAATCATTTGCTGGACGCTTTGTGTCCATTTGACAGGAGCGGTGAGCTGAACGATGAGGTTTTTCTTAATCTCCTCAGGATCAGTTACCGCAGTAGTGGTCACATTCTGATAGATAGGGCAGAGTGGTTTTTGGAAAGAGATTTCCCCGATAGCCTTAGCCAGTTCCTCCTCGGCAGGTTTCATCAGAGAAGAGTGGAAAGCTCCTCCTACCGCAAGAATCTGAGCACGCTTGGCACCTGCCGCCTTTAGTGTTTCACAGGCTTGCTCCACTGCCTCATAGGCTCCAGAGATAACCAACTGTCCAGGGCAGTTATAGTTGGCTGGAGTTACCACGCCCTCGGTATCCTTGCAGGCTTGTTCAACTACAGCGTTGTCCAGCCCTAAGATAGCGGCCATAGTGCCACGCTGAAGTTCGCAAGCCTTTTGCATAGCCTCGGCACGTTTGGCTACCAAGCGCAAACCCTGCTCGAAGGTCAGTACGCCACTGGAGACCAAGGCGGAGAACTCTCCTAAGGAGTGCCCAGCGACCATATCAGGCTTGAAAGCATCACCCAAGACTTGTCGTTGAATGACAGAGTGTAGGAAGATGGCAGGTTGGGTAACACGTGTTTGCTTTAGCGCCTCTTCATCACCGGCGAACATGACCTCAGTGATAGGGAAGCCCAAAATAGCATTGGCTTCTTCAAAGAGTGATTTGGCAAGCGGACTGTTATCATATAAGTCCTTTCCCATTCCCACAAACTGGGAACCCTGCCCAGGGAAAATATAAGCTTTTTTCATGGTGTATCTTGAGTTTTATAATTTACTTTTCTTTGTCTAATATATATTTGTAAAGGTTAAGATAGTTCTGAGCTGTTTTCTGATAGTTAAATTCAGATGCTCTTTTTCTTAGTTTTTCTTGATACCCTATAGGAGAACTATTGAATTTATTCATTCCATTTTGATAGTTTTTTGCCATTTGTTTAGAATCTAAGTTATTAAAATAAAAGGCAATATCCCCACCAATTTCAGGGAGACTAGTATATTGACTTAAAAAAATAGGTTTCCCAAATGCCATAGCCTCAATAGGAGGAATTCCAAAGCCTTCGGCAACAGAAGGATGACACATAGATTGACAGTTCTGTATCAAAGCATATTTCTCTTCTTCTGTAACATTTTTAAAAAAATAAACCCGATGCTGAAGATTTAATTTTTCTACAATATATTTAACTTCGGAAGCATAAGGCTCTTTTTCATCAGAGGAGACTAGAACCAAATCCTCCTGAAGATAAGGAAGCATCTCCACAAGTTTTTTCTGATTTTTCTTAGCAAATAAAACTCCTATATTGAGAATATACCTTTTTTGTTTTAGAAAACTAAACCTTCCTAATTCATATTTCCTATCTTCAGGGAGTGTGATACCATTATAAATAATAAAAATCTCTTTGATATGGTCTAAAGCTAAGATATTTCTGTTTTTAAGGACATCTTCTTTTACAAAATTAGAAATACACACTAAATAATCTGTATTTCTAAGGTTTTCATTTACTTTTTTAAGCATTCTGTTCCTTTTGCTTTCATTTAGATTTTCATATAGAAAATTTAGATCATGAAGGGTAAGAACTTTTATAGTATTCTTATATTTCTTATGAAAATAAGAAGAAAGCTGATGACTTGTGTGTATTATATCAAATTTATGGCTAAAGTTTTCGTAAAACTTATGCCATTTTTTCCATTCAATAATGGGTAAGGAGGGTGCTATTTTGAGTAATTCTTTTTTTATTCCAAAGTAATAGAGATTATATTCACTATTAAGATATTGTAATCCTTTCGCTAAGTTGCGGAAAACATTTGCTATTCCAGAATTAGGATAACGTAGGCGCTCAAGATCAATAAGAATTTTATTCATTTTTCAAAAAAATATAATCTAATACTTCTCTCTCTTTCTCAAAAGAGTGATTTTCTAAAAAGTATTTTTCTGCTTCTTTTCTTTTTTCAGCATAGAAATCTCTGTTGTATAAAAGCTCTAAGACTGCTTTAGCAAATTTTTCAGCATTATCTTCGATAATACACCCATTAAGACTTTTGTTTATAAGTCCATCTACACCTCTACGATTGGTTACTACAGGTAGGGAATGAGACAATGCCTCTAAAACTTTTATCTTGATTCCTGTTCCTGATATCATAGGACAGATTACAATTTTGGTATTTTGATAAAAATCTTCCAAATTATCTACCATACCATTTTTTACAAAATTGGGGTGGTCTGGAATTACATTACATATTTTCCCTATGATATGTACTTTGATATTTCCTAAAAGAGGTAATACATTGTTTTTAAACCATTCAAGACCTGCTATGTTATGAGGGTTTGAACTCCCTATAAAGATCAGATCATATTTGTAATGCTCTTTATTTTCCACAGGGCGGAAAGGGAAAGAAATAGGAATAAGTGTGATTTTTTTATCTGTAAATTGTCCAAAAATATATTCTTCTTCAATGGAATAAGTCCAAATTTCGTCAAAATATTTAAGAATATTTATTTCACTTTGAAATAGTTTTCCGATTTTATTTTTTCTATATTTGTGTTGAGCAGTGATGAAATCATGTGTATCTATAATCAAAAAAGGCTTAGACTTTACATGACTAATGATCTTACCCCAAGAGGCATAACTAATGATCACCTTGTCATAATTTCCTTTATCTACAAATCTTGATACATTTTTGTTAAGTATAGGGTTTGTTATATCTATACTTGTTCCTTTCATCAGTTTGGGAAAAAAATTGAGTAACTTATATTCAAAGAATTGTTTTATTTTATTAGTATTACATCCTCTTCTGTTGATTAGAAAGAGTTTTATATTAGGGTATTTCTCAGCAAATTTTATTTTACTTTCTTCATTCCACCCATCTCCCCAATCTCCAATAGAAAGAAAATCAACATCGTAAGAGTCAGATAGTGTTTCCAAATAATTCAGTGTTTGGGAACAGCGTGTTAAATTTCCAGCTTTTCCTGACAAAGGATTATCGGGCATAAAGTATAATATTCGCTTTTTCATTCTTAAAAATTATTAACTATTCTTTCTTTTATCGATATAATTCCAGAGTTAATATTTTAGTGTAATTTATATTCTTTTTCATTGCACAAAGGTACTATTTATTTTTGAAATAGGAAAATGAATGTTATTCAGAAGAGGATAAATTTTTATCCTTAAAAAAAACAAATATCAAAAAAGGAATTGTGATGAAGACACCTGGTTCATTATTCAACATAACATCAGTATTCATAAGTAAGATAAACATCATAAGACAATAGATAATACTATGATCCTTACTAAAAATTGCTTTTTGATAACAGAATCCTATCCATAACAAGAGAAGAGCAAGTCCTACAATTCCTAAATCAATAAGAGTAGCTAAAAAATCATTATGGATATGCCATTGCCCTACAGTGTTCTTTGCAATAATTTTTTCATAAATAGTACCACTTCCAAAAATAGGATGTTCAACAATTGCTATAGTTGTACTTGATAACATCTTCTCGCGAATAGGGTCAGAGAAGTAAGTAGTATGGCTCACCAATAGATAAATACCAAAAATACCAACTGTTAATACCCCCATTTCAGCTAATATACGTTTGGAAGTGCTCCAGTTATTAGAAAAACGAAGCCAAGATAATAGTAAAATTCCTAAAGGGAAACCTACAATTACAATTCTTGCTTGTACTATGAAAGCAAAACAAAACAGGAGCAAACCATATAAGATAATTTCAAACAAAGGAATACGATTTTTATCTTTACTCCATACTAAAATACTTAGCCCCCATATGGTAAACATTACCCATGCTATAAAACTTGGATGTTTAAAGAAACTCCAAGCCAATATATGTCCAGTATAATCCATATAGCCTTTGTTCAAAGTGAGAAAACTAAAAAAAGGAAGACCAATAGCCTTATGAACAAAAATATAAGTACTTATATTCAAGGTAAGTAAAAGTAAAAATAGCTTGAAAGTAAGTATAACAAAGCTTGTATATTCCCTTTCTCTTATACGGAATCCGAGGCAAACTACAGGGGCAAGTAGTAGAAAATATACTTTGTCAGAAAAAGAATCTTCCCAAGCAAAAGACTTATCTACACTCCACAAAATACCTATATATCGGAGCGCAATTAGCAAAAAAAATATAACCATTACTTTATCAGGCCTTATCCACTTGTGATAGATAAGACTATAGAGGGCACAGATAAAAAGCAAAAGTAAATCCATCCGAAAGGTTATCTTATGCTTATATGTCCAAAGGAAAACAGCTGTTGCTCCAACACATATAATAAGAGAACGTAGGTATTCTCCTTTTTTGAAAAGAAGTGTATGGTGCTGAAACATCCATAAGGTAGAGATTATGCCACATAGATAAAAACCTATCTTAAAAAAAGAGAAGTTAGTTCCTTCTCTCCCCCATAACAGAGGTTGGCAACTTGCTAATATGAAAGCAATTATAATAATAAGTAAAGGAAGAGATGAAAACCAATATTTGCTGATATTTTTGGAGATAACATTCATAATTGTTTAGTGATTAATTTATTTTTTGTTGTTAAGTATGACTTTATCCTCTGGTAAAGAGTTAAAAGGGACATATTTACCTGTAAAGACTTTTAAAGAGTCCGCAGGAGGAGAAAAGAAATGATAGGTCTTATTTAAACCATTTTCTTTGATGCCGAGCCACTGGGCAAAACCATCGATAAAATGATAACCAGACTTACTAATATGTACTTCCTTGTGCAAAGTATCATCACTATTGATTATTACAAAAGGAACACAAAAACTAGCTTTGGAGATGCCATGAGCTAAGGAGGCATTGGGAGAATTTCTATCCTTTGTCTCTAAACCATGATCAGAAAAATAGAGAAGTGAAAAAGACTGCTTTTTAGCTTGTAATATCTCATAGATTTGTTCTAAAAGCCTATCTGTTTGCTCAATAGTTTGTATGTATGAGGATAAATTGGTATTGTAATAGTTATAGTGAACAGGATGCTCTAATCTCTGTTCAAAAAGAGGGTGAGAGCCTACTAAATGAAGCATGAATAAGCGAGGACGAGTGGCAGGAAGGGATAAATATTCCTTGAAAGGAGCTAATAGACCACTGTCATATACCGATTTAGATTCGTAATGACCTAATTTCATAAACCTTCTATGATCGGCCAAAGAAGATAAGTTAGCTATAGGAGTATCCCATTCTCCTACAAGACCTTGATTGGAGATCCAGAAGGTCTCAAATCCTGCTTGTTTGGCTAAACTGATAATATTATTTTCATATACAAAATCTACCCCTTTCATTTGGATAAACATTCTTAGCAGTGCATTGGTAGTATTGGCTGCTGTTGAAGTAAATCCGTCTAAAACTGTTCCTTTGACAGTCTTTAGAAATTTAGAGTTCTCCACAGAAAACCCATATAGAGACATATAATCACGACGTACACTTTCTCCTATGACTAATACATAGTCTTGATAACGAGGGGTAACAGCATTTATTTTCCAAGAAGGAGGGAGATCTACATTTATTCCAATGTTTTTACGAAGCTCATAATAGGCTGTAATATCCTTGTAGAGAGAATCGTAAAAAGAAAAGATAAGTGTATGTGAATGTTGAAACTCGAATCCTTGTTTTTCGTTCATTTTTCTAATGGGGCGCTCGATAGTCAGTACAATAGCTACTACAGCTATTAGTGTAGTAATGAGGATAGATTTTTTGTTATAGATATACCTTTTCTTTTTTCCTAAATAAAGTATATATCCTGCAAAAAATAATACAGCTATTGAAAGCATATAGGCATAGAGAGGTAATGATTGGGTGAATTCCTTAGCTTCTTGAAAATTTGTTTCAAGAAAGGCACTAATCATAGTGATAGTAGGGTAACCAAACCATATAGTTGCAGGAAGTAATAGAGCACAAGTAAGGGCAATAAAGGAAAAACAAATAGCAAATAGCCAATAATTGATGTACCTCAGTACTATAAAGATCAAAAAAGAGGCAGCCATCCCTCCCACAGTCTCAGAGGTACTTAAGGAGTAAGGAATACCTATTGTAAATAGTAAAAGTAGGATTTCAAATAAGTATATTTTTAGTTTATTCATATAGATTGATTGCACAATACAAAGATAATAATATTTTTATTTGCGATTCAATTTATCATTAATAATTCTGTCCATAAAATCCTGCATAAAGGCACGTAAATCAGCAATACCCTTTTTCATTTCTTCATTATGAGGGATTTGGTCTTTAAGGTTATGGGTAAGATTTAGGTCATCTTTAGTATAGACTCCTACTACTTCTCCTTGTAAGTCTAGTACATAGATATAATTATCTTGAATAAGTTGGTAGAACTGGGTGTGAGTAACGAAAGCACGGGGAGTTTCATCCATTTTGTCAGTCAAAAGGCTGCGCCCCCAAGAGCGAAAAGGCCTCTGATACCCCATAAGATCTACTAAAGTAGGGAAAATATCTATCTGTTGCCCTAATACATTGGAACTTCCTTGTGGAATAAGTGTTTTATTAGGGCTAAATAAGATGATTGGTAGGCGATGATGTACTATTTTTTGGTTGTAATACTCATAATATTCTTGGGTTGTATGGTCAGGTATAATAGCAAAAATAGTATTGGTATACCAATCTTCCTTTTTGACTGTAACAAAGAATTTTTTCAAGGAAAAATCAGTATATGCTACTACATTATGCATGGGTATATCTCCCTTGTTAAAAGTATTTTTATAAGGTTCAGGTACTTTATAAGGTCCATGAGAAGATAGAGTAAAGACTGTTGCTAAAAAGGGAGATCTCATTTGATTGATATTCTTAGCAAAGTATTGTAAGAATGGTTCGTCATCTATTCCCCAACTACCATTATAATAGCGTTCATCATTAAATTCTGTACGTCCTAAGTAGGTCTGATAGCCTATTTGGTGTGTATAGCCATCAAAGTTCATAGAACCATTGGTTGCTCCATGAGCAAAAAGAGTTTGGTAGCCTAAAGAGCGCGCGATCTCTGGCAAAGAAGATACCTTACGTTGGGCATAGCCTGATCGTACCCAAGCAGTTTGAAAGGTAGGCATTCCTGCTGTTACTGCTGAAATTCCTTCAATAGAGTGAATGCTGTTTGAATAGATATTCGTAAAATAATAACCTTGTCCTGCTAAAGAATCTAAAAAAGGTGTATAACTTCGGTAATTAGGAATATGAGTATCTTTGTTCATGATTCCAAAGAACTCGGCTCCCATACCTTCGAGAATAATGAGAACAATATTAGGTTGCTTAGTTACTTCACGACTATACTGTTTGATAGGTTTGATATTTTCTGCTATATAGGTATCAGTAGTAAAATAAAATTTCTTGAATCCTTCATTTTTTCCCATAGTACGTATAATAGTAAAAGGTGTATTTAGTAATATATTCACCTGAGAGATGTCATGTGCATACTTACTTGCATCCATTACAGTAAGAGGAATTACCCCTGTCTTGAATGAAAATCCTCGTATACCAAAGATAAGTGTAGGTACTAATAATACCAATACTATTACCGATGTGATAAAGTAAGGTTTTCTATGCATTACTTTTTCTTCTTCTATATGAACCCTCTTGTAAAGGAATATCCATAATACAATTAATACAAGAAAAAAAACAAAAATAGCCCAATATTGCACTAAAAAGCCAGTAAGGAGTGTTAGTGGATTATGTTCGTTTTCTATCAAAGCCCAATCATTGGTTGTAAGACGTGTCTTGTTATAGGAAAAATAAGCAATATCTATAAAATTAAGTAGATAAGCAGGAATATTAAACCCAAAATATACCCAAAAAAGAATTTTTTTGAAACATTTTTTAGTATTGATAAGTAATGGTAATACGCTTATAAAAATAAACAATAGATTTACATAGATAATAGCTGTAGTATCAAACAACAAACCGTAAAAAGCAAGACGAAAGAAGTCACCAACCCCTGCTACTTTAAGGTGTGCTTGATTAAAATAATAGAAAGCAAGACGAGCCAGAAAATAGAATAGATAGGTTAAGGTTAGGCGATAGATAAGGACTTTGTATTCTGCAATACGCTTCATGGTTTATTATAATTATAAACACTAAATATTATTTAATTGTTTTTTCAATCAATTTTTTATATCTTTCAACTTTCCAATTTTTCTCTTTAGCAAAGCTAAGTAGTTTGTCAAAGCGGGCAATCATAGCTTCTCCCGTGTTGCACATGACATAGAAAGGGAAATTAAACTCTTTTTGGTGTAGGTCGGTAAACTCCCATGGGTGAAAGTAGAGGGCGGCATAACCTAAGCTCCCAACGGTACGGCTCAAGAGGTGCTTGTAATACCATAGAGGGAAGTTATGGAAGGAAAGCCAAAAGAGTGGAATACGCCAAGGGCTTACAGCGGTGGGAATTTGCCAAAGGCCGTCTTCAAGGAACATGGCTCTGGGGACATGTAGCTTGTTGTACCTACCAGGGAGGAAGGTAGGATTGACCGAGGAGTTGTATAGGTAGCCTGCCTGCTTGACATCAGAGGCGGCAACTTCCAGCATACGCGGCATACGGAGTCCCTCAATAGTTACACCAAACTGAGACTCCAAGGCTTCTTTGGAGGAGCGCAGGTGTTCTACGGCAAAGTCGGAATGGTAATAAGTATGTGAGGCCAACTCATGTCCTTCACCAAGAAGTCGCTCTATAAGGTCAGGGGCGTTTTGGGCAAAAACTACAGTAGAGAAAAAAGTGGCTTTAGCCTCATGCTTTTTGAGTAAGTCCAAGATAGCAGTAAGCCCCTGATGGGAAATGGCCATCTGTCGCTCAAAAGGAATGTCAAAGCCGTATTCCTTGGGCATGTCAAACTCTTCTATGTCAAAACTTAGGTAAATCATTTGTTAGGTTGTTTCTATGTTATAAATGTTTCTCTTGGATAATATAAGCAGGTCTTTCCTTGGTTTGAGTGAATATTTTTCCGATATATACTCCGATGATGCCTAAAATAATCAGTTGTAGGCCTCCGAAAAAGACAATAGTCATGATAAGGGATGCCCAACCTGAGATTTCCGAGCCATTGAGGAAGGAATATATCACATAAGGGACATATAACACCGAGAGTAGGGAAAAGAAAAAGCCTAAGAATACCGCAAAGTAGAGGGGTTTTACACTGAAAGAGGTAACTCCACTGAGGGCAAGTTGGAACATTTTCTTGATTGTATATTTGGTCTCTCCTGCATAACGGGCTTGGGCGGTGTAGGGTACATATACTTGGGTAAAGCCCACCCAAGGAACCATACCACGCAAGAAAGGTTCGTTTTCTCTCATATGGCGAATGACCTCTACCACTGCCTGATCAAGCAGGCGGAAGTCAGCCGAACCTTCTTTGATTTCAATGTCTGAAAGCAGGTTGAGCAGTTTGTAAAATTGCTGGGAACTTTTGCGTTTCTTCTTAGAGATTTCCTCAGGATAGGTACGTAGGGTCGCCACCACCTGAGCACCTTCTTCCCATTTGCGAATGAGGGTAGGAATCAGTGCAGGAGGGTGTTGCAAGTCGGCATCCATGGAGATAACCGCAGGGGCAAAGGCATGGTCTAAGCCTGCTTTTACGGCTAATTGATGGCCGAAATTGCGAGAGAAAGAGAGGTATTTTACCCGATTGTCTTCCTTGGCCAATTGTTGGAGGACAAGGAGAGAGGAGTCATGACTTCCGTCATTTACCAATAATAAGTTGAAGTCATAGTCGGGTAGCTCTTTAGCGAAAACTTCCTTAATGGCCTCATATAATGGGCGGATATTCTCACTCTCATTATAGCAAGGAACGACGATATCTATCTTTTTCATAGGGTGACTTCTTTAGGGTTAGTGTCCTCTTTTCCATAGTCCAAACTACACATTTCCCGAATGAGTGTAAACCATACAAGAGCAACAGGCACCGATCTGAGGGAATAGCGAATGATATAAGGCTCTTTGAGTGGCTTGAAAAGGTCAGTAGGCGAAAGAGAAGCTAAGAAAGCTAGGACTAATAACGTGATTTTTAGAGTATTATTCCTATTAGGAGAGACCATAAACCAAATTCCAATTCCTACATAGGCGATGATATAGGTGCTATTTTCGGTTCCTGTACTGAACAGACATAAGAACATACTCACAGAGGCTAAGAACATGAGCCTAAAGCGTAGGTGTTTGTATTGTCCTATACGCAGATAGGGGAGAGCAAAGAGGAATAAGGCAATAGCAAGAACTACTAAGTTATTGTTATAAATGCCTGTACGCTGCAAGAAACCTAAGAAGGAAAGGTTCTGTAGGTTGTAGTGAGAGTTGTCCATATTCTCTCCATTCTTTTCAGATAAAGAGATGTACCAATCATGATATTGGGAAAGCACATATTCGGGGGAGGAATATAGCATAGGTAAGCAGAAGAGTAGTGCCAACCATAATAAAGCTGACCACACAAAGCGTCCCTTGTCCTTGGCAAAGAAAAAGAAAGCTAAACCAACAATGCCATAGAGCTTGGTCAAGGTGCCTATCACAATAAAGAGAGTCGCCCAGTGGCTTTTTCCTTTTTCTACAAAGACGAAAGCGGCGACTAAAAGGGCAATAACACTGATGTTGAACTGTTGCATAGCGGCAGCTGTATACATATCGTGTGCAGCTATAAGGAGAATGCCTATCAAGGCACCTCTGGAGAGTGGCAACTGGCGGATAGCCCAATAGAGGAAAGCTACATTGGCCAAAATCCATAAGGTGCAACCCACTCCTGAAGGGAGGAGTGCAAAAGGAGCTATAATGGCACCAAAGAATACTCCATAGTGGTTCATATCTCCATATTCCTCAGGATAAGGAATAAAGAGAGGCAGCTGTTTTAGGGTATGGTTAAAAACACCCTCGAAGATAAGGTAATTGTTATATCTACCCCGAATGACTACATTTTGGAGGATAGTAGCCAGTGCTAATCCTGCCCAAAGAATAGCTGTAAAACGCTCATTATAAAATAGTTTCTTTAGCATCTGAGTTGGATAAATTACACACTTTTTCTCTTAAAGAACAGCAGAAACACCCCAGCGAGGATAAAGGGGATACTCAGCCATT
>ERZ773100.864-NODE-864-length-14959-cov-16.924852_pt1 | contig 14959 bp, 9 predicted proteins | sample MGYA00511119_ERZ773100 | MGnify/ENA primary metagenome ERZ773100 (study PRJEB29015, sample SAMEA2738000) | human oral metagenome | biome: human oral; feature: human-associated habitat; material: dental | place: China | collected 2111 ...
CGTGGATGTCACCGGAATGATCGTCGGCGATCGGGGAGTCCCCACCGGACCCGGGGTGGTGGTCGGCCGGACGAGCACTGACGTGAGCGGTGAGACGACCTCCACCCCGGTCTTCTGGCTCAGCTCTGCCGACGACGGCCACCCCCACACCGAGAACCTCGAGCAGTTCACCAGCAAGTAGCGGCACGGAAGACAGCACGATGACCGATCAGCACAGTGACCAGTCACAGGACACCGAGTCCCCTGCACCCACCGGCTCAGCCGAGGCTGCGGAGTCTGCGGAGTCCGTAGAGGCCGCAGAGACCGCGGAAACCGCTGACTCCACCGGCGCCTCAGACGGGTCGGTGCCCGATCCTCCGCGACGCGTCCTCACGATGCTGCGGGCCCTGCGGGCCCTGCGCCTCGGCTGGCTCCTGGCGGTCGGGGCGATAGTCGTGCTGTTCCTCGACTACCAGAGCGGGATGAGGGATCCCGGTGACACGATGAAGTCGGTCGGGGGCTTCGTTGGCGGCCTGGCCGTGCTCATGTGGATCGCCGGCTACTTCAAGTGGACAGAGACCGCGCGTTTTCCTTTGAAGAGCTATCCCACCTCACCGCGAGCGCTCGTCAGGAAGACGGTTCTCTTCCAACCGCTGTGCTTCCTGGTGTTCTCGGGCGGCTTCACCGTCGTCCTTCTTCGCCTGTGGCACGCCCAGCTGCGCAGCACCTCGGTCAGTATCAACCAGCTGCTGACGCTGGCGGTGGGGGCGCTGGGCCTGGGCCTGCTGGCGGCTACCGATCTCCTGGTTCGTGCCACCCGGGCCACCTATTTCCCGCCGCCGAAGAAACGGCGCTTTCCAGAGCAGCTACATCGCCTGCGGAGGATTCGGCTGCCCCGACCCTCGTGGCGCTCCGTCCTCGGCGTAGTCATTCTCATCGTCATTCCGCCGCTCGCCCTCGGGGCAGCGGCCACGGTCCCACACCTGGTCGCGAGCCGGGTCACGCCGTCGACCGCTGCGAGTATCGACACCTCTGCGCTTCCGGCACTGCCCCGGTCCTTCGCCTCGACGGCGGCCTGGTCGCAGGATATCCACAACCTGGCGGAGGTGGTGGCCGGTGCGGCCGGGCCGGTCGTCCTGAGCAGCGACGGCGTCGTCGGACTCAATCCCGCCGACGGCTCGACCCGGTGGACCTATCCGCGCAAGCATGCGCGCTTCATCCGCTGCCACCCGAGCCCGGACCGCCGTCACCTCGCGGTGACCCTCGATGCCACCGACGGCGAGCAGCCGGAGGGCATGAGCGTCGACCCCCTGGTGGTGGTCCTCGATTCGGTGACCGGGCGCGTCACCTATGAGGGCTTCATGCAGGAAGGCGTTCTCCAGCTCACCGACTCCGTCCTGCTCAACGGTGCCACCGGCTACTCGCTCACCGACGGCTCCCGACTGTGGTCCATCGACGAGGAGGAGGTCTCCGTGTCACCTGATACCCGGCCCTACTGGGGCACGGCGGGTCATTCCACCTTTCTCCTCGGGGGCGTACCGCGCAGTCCCGAGGGGGAACCAGACCGGCACGGACCGTACGCGACCTACACACTCATGTCGGACACCTCCCCCGCCACGCGCCATGAGAGCGCCCCACTGGTCACCAACGGTCAGGGGGAGCCGGTCATCAGCAGCGGGTGGGTGGCCGCCTTCACGCAGACTCCCACGCCGATCGACTTCCAGACCTCCCCCACGGGCTGGGCTGCGCAGGCCGTCAACCTGGACGCCATGGCCGGCGTCGCCGGCGCCGACATGACCACCTACGACCTGGGCCTGACCTCCGGAACCAACAGCGCAGCCTCCCGCGCCACAGGAACGCTGACGACGCTGCCTCAACGGACCGTAGGTCACGGAGTCGGCTACATGCCGTCATCTACCAAGAACTTCGAGGGCGGTAGAGCCGTCGCCGCGATCTTCGACCCGCAGACCCGGACCGTCTCCCACTCGGCGCAGGAGGCGGGGATCCTGTCCTACGCCGGTCTCGCCCGCGCCGAGTCCGGTGGTGGCGGCGTCCTGAGCGTCAGCAGTGGGGAGCGCACCCCGACGACGGTGGACGTGCCCGCAGGCTCCACCTACTACCCGCCCGGGAGTCGGCACTTCTGGACCATCGATAATCCGTCGCCGTCGTCGGATCCGCTGCTCACCACCCTGAGCACGCCGGGAACGACCCTCGTCATCATGGCCACCGGCCCGGACCAGGGCTCCCGCTCCTTCCGTATCTTCGGCATCTCAGGAGCCTCCTCATGACCAGCACACACCCTCACCTCCGTCGCCGGCGCCTCATCGGCTCAGCCCTGGCTGCGGCAGTCCTGTTCGCTGGGGCCATGAGCGCCTGCAGCCCGAGCCCCTGGCAGCCGCAGCAGGTGGAGTCCACCGCCCTGAGCGCCTCGCAGGTCAAGGAGCGCATCTCGAAGACTCCCACCAGCACTGATGACGATGCCTTGCCTGTCGGCGAGGACTACCTCTACGTCTCCGCCCCGGAGCTGACGGAGAAGGAGAAGGCGCAACGCGGCAGACAGGACCGGTCGGGGCCGAACAGCTCCATCGTCGCCAGGTACCGCGGCTCAGACGGCTCGGTGCTGTGGGCGCGTGAGATCAAGCCGGCCGTCGTCAACTGGCTCGACGACGACGGCAGCTCTGCCCAGGACGTTGCCCACGATCTCCTCGCGTGGCGGCCGGCCGGCTACGCCGTCGTCAGTCCCGATGGCCGCTATGTCTCGCTCGTCCTGCGTCCACCGCAGATGAGGCCCGTGCTTCATGACTCGGATGAGGACCGCAACCCGCTCGACGTCGCCGCTCAGCGCACCCACATCCTCGTCCTCGATGCCGCTACCGGGGAGACGGTCCGCACCATGGAGGTCTCGGGGCTCGTCCTGGGACAGGTGCTGACCAACGACGCCCTGGCCGTGGAGACCGCCCAGACCTACTACCCGGCCGGGGATGGGAAGGGGACGGTCACCATCTACTCCCTGACCGGCACGTCCGCCGCTCCGGCATCCTTCGCCACCGACCAGTGGCTCACCGGGATCGACGACGGCGCCCTGCTCCTGTCCCCTCAGTCGCTGGCCACCGGACGGCACGACGACATGTCGGTGACGCTCACCCGCGTCGATACCCGGGGGCGAAAGCTCGGCATCATTGAGGGCGTCACCGCGCCCGACCTGAAGCATTGGGAGCGCCCGAAGCAACGCTAGACCGCTTCCTGGGGCACGGTGGCTCCGATCGTTACGGAGGGGAGAACTATCCCCAGTGTTCTGCCTCGTTCGGCCTCCCCATCACGATCCGGTCACCACAATAGAACCATGCCCTCAGCGCCCAACACTGACGACAACGGCACCGATCAGCCCGACACTGATCCCGGTACCCAGCCAGGCGCGGCCGCCTCCAGCGACGAGGCCTCGACGGCGCCGGACACGGGGGAAGCTGAGGCTAGCGCCGACCGCGATGCCGCTGGGCCCAGCGAGGCCGCAACCGGCACCGGCGACAGTGAGGGCGAGCCCTTCCCACCTCGCGGCACCCTCACCCTGCGTGCCCTGCGGTGGGCCGGAGTCGTCGGCGCCGTCGTGTTCGGAGCGACTGCGCTGCTGCTGAGCCGAGAGCTCACGGAGGCCAGCAGCGCCATTCCGGACAAGGTTTCCACACTGACGTGGTGCATGTTCTTCGGAGGGCTAATGGTTTGGCCGTTCTTCAACTTCAGGGAGAAGAAGGGCCCTATCCTGACAACGATCGTAACCACGGTCATGGCAGCTCTGGGCATGACTGCCTCAGCATCTTTGACTCTGGCGTGGTGGGACACCTATCAGGAGACCGGATTCTCCGTCCTGTTCCTCCTGGCCCTGGCTGGAGTGACGCTCTCAGCCACGCTCTTCCTGAGCGCAGGCACACTGTTGCACTACCTGCGCATGCGCACCACCGCGACAGGTATCGGGGATCCCAATGACCCAAGCCGCTGGCGCCGCCTCCATATCAAGACCGGAGAGAAGACCGACAAGGGGCTCCCCCGTTACGAGCGCATTCGGGTACATCGCCATACCCGCGCCTGCCTCGCTGCCCTGGTCATGGCCCCAGCAGTGGCACTCGGTTCCGCCATCGCTGGAACATGGGCACTCATGAACCCGGTCCACCATGTCATCGCCAAGGCCCCCGCCGACGCCTCACTGGCGCCGCCCACGTCGCTGGCGCCGAAGGCCTCCTGGAGCAAGGAGATCTCCTCCACCGAGCTGACCACCGTCGCTGGCGCCGGCGGCCCTATCCTCCTGACCGACGACGGCGTCATGGCACTGAGTTCCAAGGACGGCAGCGTCCTGTGGAGCTACAGTCGCAAGCACATGACGTACGCCCCCGCCGGCTGGAACTCAAGCCGAGGCGAGCTGGTCACCAGCCCTGACGGCAAGTACGTGGCCGCCCGGGTCCAGCTGCCCACATTCGTCGCCTCTCCTCAAGCCATCACCCTGGTCTTCGACGCTCTGACCGGCAGTCTCGTCTTCGAGCGTCAAGGTACCGGCGGCTATCTTCAGCTGACCGACTCCGCAGTCCTCGACGGCGACACCGCCTTCTCACTGACCGACGGGTCCCAGATGTGGTCTCTCCCGGAGAGCGCCGACGCCCCCTATTCCGGTCCGGCCGGGCACTCCTCCTTCATCCTGAGGCTGTCTGAAGACCGCTCCACCAAGGATGCCTCCTCCAACTCAATGATGTCGGCAGTAAACATCACGGTCTGCCCACAGAACGACCCTAGCTCCAAGGTTGAGGTTCAGCATGTTCTGTCAGAACCTCCTTTCGGATCAAACCATACCGATTACCTACTCAGTGTCTTCATCAACGGGTGGGCAGCCCGCTACACTGGCAATGTTGATTCCTCGGGTAACCCTGTGGCTGAGGCGATCAGTCTGGACACACTGGCGAAGGTCGACGGTGCCGACACCACGGCCTTTCCCTTAGGAGCAACCTCGGGGATCAACGCAGAGGCATCACGCGTCTCGGGAAGCATGGTCACCTATCCTGTCATTAGTCGGGACGCGAACATCCTCTACCCCGAAGAGAATTCACGAGCCGCGACAGTCTTCGACCCCTCCACCCGCACAGTCACCCCAGCATCACAGGATCGGAGCCTCGCAGCCGCTCGCACCGGCATCGTTGAGGTACCGGCCGACGACGGCTCCACCTCTGCTGCACTCGTCATTCGGCCCGGCGACGGCTCATCGGGAACGACCATTCCCATCACACCCGGTTCCACGTATCAGCCATCCCAGAGGCTGACCGACACCAAGAACGCACCAGCCCAGCCTCTCACCCCCCGGGACGTCAGCTCCACGAGCCGCTCAAAGGCTATCAGGACACCTGGCGCCGTCATCGCCATCCTCAACGCAACCGATAAGTTGCGCACCAGCTGTGGTGTCGATTCAGGTGACAACGATCAAACCTGCCGCAGCACCTATCGGATATTCGGAATCGTTGGAGGACAGAAATGAGAGCCGCACACCCTCTAAGTCCCCACGCCTTCTCCACGCTCCGGCGACTGACGGCACTCACCGCAGTCATGACGCTCACGCTCACCATGGTTTCATGCAGCATTGGGGAGAGTAACGGCGATCCAGTCATCTCCTCCCTCACCGCACAGAAGGCAGATGATACCGTGCCGCGGAATTCGAAGAGCGACATGGACAACGAACCATTGTCATCGGCCGTTGGCACCGTCAGCATGATCACATCAGACGAGAACAGAAAGAAAGGTGCCGTCTCCGGCGACCTGACGACGACCGTGGTGAGTCGAGAGCGTTCCACCGATAAGTTCCAGTGGGCGGTTTCTATCAAACCCGCAGTCGCTAACCAGGAGAGAACCGAATACGCGGACAACACCCAAAGTGCGATGAGCGAGAACATGGACCTTTCGTCGACGGGGAGCGCCGTCGTCAGTCCTGACGGACGGTACCTGTCACTGATCCTTCTTCCCGCCGAGCAGCAGTCGGGAGAGACGGCAGCTGATCTGCGCACACATATCGTCGTCCTTGACACCACAACCGGCAAGACGGTCCGGAACGCCACAGTCTCCGGGATCGTCCTGGGGCAGGCTCTCACCAACAGCACCCTCGCCGTCGAAACCGCCCAGAACTACTTCCCGGCCGGCTCCGGGAAGGGAACCATCACCACCTTCTCCCTGACAGACACCAGCGCTCAGCCCTCCTCCTTCCCCACCGACAAGTGGCTGGTGGGCGCGACCCGGGAGAACCTCGCGCTCGCGCCCGAACCTTTCTCGGACAACTGCTCCTACGGATGCTCGATGATGACCGTCACCCTCATCAACGCCGACGGGAGCACGGCCGGGAGTATCTCCGGAGTGACTGCCGTCCACCCCGGCGGATGGATCCACCGGGTCGCAGACCCGAAGTCAGATGAGCAGCAACTCGTCAATCCCAGTATCAAGAAGACAATCGACATCACGGGAAAGAGAACCTTCGAACGCGGCGTATCGACTGGCCCCGGGCTGCTCGTCGAACAAGACATCCCCGACGGGAAGGGCTCAACGGCGCCCAAGCCCGTCTTCTGGCTCAGCTCATCCGATGACGGCCACCCGCACACCGAGAACCTCGAGCAGTTCGAGAACCACTGACATCACCACGATCCACACACCATCATGGAACCCACATCTTCTCTGCCCACCTCGTCCTCACCTTCCGAAGCCGAGGAGACCGCCTGTGCCGACGCCGAGGTATCTCCGGCGCCCCTCGATCACGACGATGCCGTGCTCAGCGATCGCCCACGTCTGCTGGCGTACATGCGCGCCCTGCTCACCGGCAGCGTCATCACACTGATCGTGGCAGTCATCCTGTTCTTCGCCTGGAACAGCGGCATCAAAGGCGTGGGTCGGATAGCGGTCGCTCAGTCATGGAAACGGTGCGCACCACTACTGGTGCTGTGGATCATCGGCGCATCCGTATGGCCCACGCCTTACTACCGTACCGCCGGGAAGAGCAGTCTCCTGACCGGTGTCATCACCGCCCTCAAGCTGCTGCCCGTGGCCGCGGTCGCGGCATGCACCGTCTACGCCTGCCTTCCGGTCCTGAACCTGTGGCGGGAGACGTCCTCCACCTTCGGTGTCCGTCTGGGCGAGCTCCTGGCCTTCACCATGGGCATCGCGGCATGCGGGTTGATCGTGATAGCGCATATCGGGCTCTGGGCAATCCGTCCAGTCGACCTCCCCGCCGAGGAGCCACACAGCGACGAGACGTCCCCCGAGGACCTGGAGCTCTGGTTCAGCCACCCTCGGAGTGCCGGCTTATGGCAGAGGTGCCTCCAAACCCTGCAAGGACACCCCTTTCGACGCCTCAGCACGGCCGCCCTCGCGCTCCTGCCTGCGATTGCCTTGGTGGCAGGCTTCGGCGTCCCCTATCGCACGGTGAAGAGCACGTATGCCGATACCCCCACTGTCACACAGACCACTGCATCTGCTATCGATGATGCCCACCTCCCCGCCTATCCCACATCTTTCGGAGCGCAGAAGACGTGGGTGAAGGATGTTGACGACTTCCTCGATATCGCGGGCGGCGCCGCGGGCCCGATCCTCCTCACCAAGGACACGATTACTGGGATCGACCCCGCCAACGGCTCGGCGCGCTGGCAGTACCGCCGTGTCGGCGCTGAGTTCCGCAGCCAGCTACTCGAGACGGATCCCGTCGCGTCAGGGGATCTGGGACTCATCACCAGTCCGAACGGGCGATACGTGGCAGTCGTTGCCACAGATCCGACGATCTACTCGTCCATGAGCCCAGAATGGCGTGAACTCGACGGCACGTCACCGGTTACGGCACTGGTTCTCGACGCCGTCACCGGGAAGGTCATTCTGGAGCATCCCCGTCAGACCGAGGACCACGAAGACACATTTCAACTCAGCGATTCAGCTCTTCTTGACGGTACCGTCGCCTACTCCCTGACTGACGGCTCACGGATGTGGGACCTCAAGGACATCCACCTCTACAAAGATACTGTACCGAATCCCGTCGCCGCCTACGCGGGCACGGCAGGACACGCGAGCTTCATTTATGGATACGATAGCGGTAGCGACTCTCTAATAGTTCTACCTCAGGCTAACCCCTCCCAGCCCAGGAAGGTTACCGGCGCCCTTCAGGAGCAGGAATTCGGCGACATCATCACTGCAAGAGGGTGGATCGGCGTCTACGACGATCGCACCCCAACACAGCATCATGAGAACGACGACCTGAAGGCACGACGAGCCCACGCCATCAGCCTGGACGCCCTCAGCGAGGCGCCCGGTGCGGACACCCGCACCTTCGATCTGGGCACAACGCTGGGCATCAACGCCCCAGCCTCTCTCTCCACCGGCACGATCTCGGTCTTTCCGGCGACGACACCGGACGGACGACCTGTGGAGACCAGAAGCCTTAATTACTCTTCAACATGGAAAGACTCAAGCAGCATCGGAACGGTCTTCAATCCTGCCACCATGACGGTGGCACCGCTCAACCAGTTTCCACACTATGTCACAGCAGTGGGGATCACGGCAACGAACATTGAAAACGGCACACCTGCCACCAACACAACAGATGGAAATAGCTCCGTTATCACCACAGGCGACGGCCACATCACGATCAAAACGGGTGACAGCAGGATCATTCCGCTCGCAGAAATTGATCCCGGATCAACCTACTACCCGCTAAAGTCAGGAGAATATAACTCCACCATGAAGGGCACCGCTGTCAGCCGGGACGATTATCACTACATCTCCTCATTGAGTACTCCCGGAGCCACTCTCGCCATCGTCAACAATACCCCTAATCTCCCCATAGCATCACAGTCTTTCCGAATCTACGGGTTCCCCGGGTAGGTTGACGTGAAATCTAAGTTCCCACACAGCATTGCCTTCATAAGCCATCGAAGCACAGCGCTCATGGTGGCGCTTCCGCTGCTGCTGTCACTCACGGTGACCGCCTGCCACTCCAATTCACGTGCGTCATCTTCGAGCACGGCACCACCCATGTCACCGACGTCTCTCACAGCGGAACAGATGAAGGACTGCCAAGACAAGGCGAGCGATTGGATAAGCAATCCTGGATCTCAGGATCCCTCCTACCTTCCCGTGCAGGGAGCGGACATCTGCGTCATCCAGTCATTCAACACCAAGAACCAGGAATCGACACTCATTGCACGATACGAGGCCTCTGACAAAGAGCCCGTGTGGGCTATGTCCCTGACGCCGAGGATTGCAGCCTACAGACATCACGACAACGGCATGGATGTTCAGTCAGCGCAGGAGCTGGCCCGAGACGTCCTCAACTCCCGTACCGCAGGCTATGCAACCGTGAGCCCGAACGGGAAGTACCTCTCCCTGGTGCTGCGTCCACCGGAAGTCGCCGACGACAGCCCCCGCCCCGCTCGGCAGACAACGGTCGTCCCCGCCGAGCAGCGGACGACCGTTGTCGTTCTTGACGCAGTTTCCGGGAAGCCGGTGCGCACGGTGGAGGTCGACGGGCTGGACCTGGGCCAGGCCCTGACCAGCGACTCACTCGCCGTCGAGACCGCTGACGCCTACTATCCCGCGGGGAAAGGCAAGGGACGCATCAGCGTCTTCTCACTGACGGACACAACGTCGTCTCCGACGTCTTTCAACACAAGCCTGTGGCTTGCAGGCTCCGGGAAGAGCACTCTTCTCCTGTCCTCACAGCCCGTCCACCTTCACGACTCCACCACCACGTCGACCGTGACGCAGGTCGATCTTCACGGCAAGCACCTGGCCTCCTTCACCAACTCCAGCGAGATCCTTCTCGGAGGGTGGATCAGGCGGTGTACCTACCTACCCGACGAGGATCGAATCCGCTGGGAAGTCGTCGACACGAACTCGGGAACGGTCTACGACGAAACCAACGAGATCGCTTCGATGCACCGCGTCCCCACTGGGCCGGGGCTAGTCATGAGCGAGGTTGTCATCAACGACAAGGGATACCGGGAGTCAGGCACACCACGCTTCTGGCTCAGCGCCGCCGACGACGGACACCCCCACACCGAGAACCTCGAGCAGTTCAAGAACAACTGAGACGAACACCAGGACGCCCCGACGGTGGCACTGGGAGCGACCGAAGCGACGTGAGACCGCCTCCTGGGGCACGGTGGCTCCGATCGTTACGGAGGGGAGAACTATCCCCAGCGTTCTTTCTCGTTCGGCCTCCCCATCACGATCCGGTCACCACAATAGAACCATGCCTCCTACGCCCGACGCCGACACCGACGACAACAGCACAGATCCCAGCACCCGGCCGGACGCAGCCGACTCCAGCGACGAGACTTCGACGGCGCCGGACACAGGAACAGGAGAGGCCGAGGGCCATCCCGGCCGCAACGTCTCTGAGGCCAACCAGGAGGCAACCGACGCCGCCGACAACAAAGGCAAGACCGAAGGCACGAGCGAGGGCGAGCCCTTCCCACCGCGCGGTGTCCTTACCCTGCGCGCCCTGCGCTGGGGCGGAGTTCTGGCAATGTTTGCCTCCACGGCCGCCATCTACCTGCTGTGGCCTGAGGGAGCTCGGCTCGCCTGGGATCCTCGCACCCCCGTAGGCAGCGTCGGAACCACCGCCTACCTAATTGGTCTCGCAGTCGTCACCACATTCGGATGGCTCCTGAGCCCACAACAGTCACGCCACCCTGGCCGGTGGCTTGGCATATCTGCAGCGCTCACCCTCATCGGCGGGTTGATGGCAACAGCCATCACGGCTAGCAAGTGGTGGTACGACTATCGGGTCACCGGTTTTTTTCAACCCACCCTGAGCATCATTCCCTGCGTTCCCGCATCTATCGCCATCGCCCTTCTAGCAAATTCTAGCCTCCACTACATACAAAACTACGTTCCTCGGAATCCGAGCATCAAGTGCGACCTCACTTATTGGGGGCGCCTCCAGGAGCCAATAACCGATAGTCAAGCAGGAGACGAGAAGAAGAAAAGAAAAACTGCACCGATCAGCATCAGCTCTAGACAGCGCACAACCTATCTCAGCATCGCCATCCTGCCGACACTGCTGTTCGCCGGCCTTACAGTAGTCCCCAACTTTCATCGGACGGAATCACACACGACAGCAAACTCTGGCAGCATTGAAACTCCCTCGATGCCAACATCGCTCAACAGTGAAGCCGCCTGGAGTGCAGAGTTCATCAACGTCATGGACATTGTCGGAGGAGTTGGAGGACCTATTGTTCTGAGCGCAGAGGGAATCTCATCCCTCAATCCTTCCGACGGTACGACCCGTTGGTCGTACCGACACCCCGGAGCCCACTACCTATCCGACGATATACGGGACGAGAAGGGAAAACTGGTTGTCAGCCCGGACCGGAAGTATGTCGCCGCAAGAATGGAGACAAGTGCGATTCTGGAATACCCTGATGATGGCTCATTATCCAGAACAGTAGTGTTCGATGCCCTCACTGGAAAGATCATCCTGGAGACAACTAACTCCGGTGGCGCACTTCAATTGACAGACTCCACCCTCCTTGACGGAAATACTGCCTACTCGCTACACAGTAAATCAGAACTATGGACGCTCTCATCTCATGACGGAGACGACTCAAAGACGGCACCCACATACTGGGGCCCAGCCGGACATCATACTTTTATCCTCAGCGTCTCTTACGATGAGTACTCTGGGGACCACTACGTCCCTCACGCAACTTTGACAGTTGCCCGCGACACAGATCCGAGCGTCACGTCCGAAGTTACTGAAGTCGTAGTCGACCCCGTCTACAGCAGACATTATATTCCTATAATCGGCGGATGGATAGCCAGATACAACACCGAGTCCATGAACTCAAATGGCGGGGCATCCGCCGAAGCAATCTCCTTGGATTCAACCGCACGTGAATCAGAGCCCCACACAGCCATTCCCCTCGGAGTGACCTCAGGACTAAACTCCTACGCGTCAATAGCCTCGGGATGCATCGTCACCTACCCACCCTCCGATGCCACCTCATCTGATGATTTCGAAGTGTCGATCAACAAAGAAGGAGCGGCCAGAGTTTCCTCCATCTTTGACCCCTCCACACAGGCAGTATCAGATCCTGCTCACCACTCCGGGATTGCCGGAGCACGAATCGGGTTCACATCAAAGGTCCACGAGGGTACACATATGGCTGCGATCACCATCCAGCCCGGAGATGGGAGCCTAGAGACTACTATCCCACTTGCCCCGAACACCACCTACTTACCCCCATCCTCCTACGTAGACGGCCTTAAGTACAATCCTCATGAAATGTTCACCGAAGAGCATCCACCCTCCGACAGGATTGTCATGAACACCCCGGGGGCCACTGTTGTCGCACTCAATGTCACCGACAGAACTGACGGCGCTTCCTACCTTGATCCCAAACCAACTCAAGGAAGTACGTTCCGAGTCTTTGGGGTGACAGGAAAGTAAGCATGGAAAAACATACCAGCACAACACCCCCCATTCTCCTGAATCGCCGTCGCCTCATTCAAATCACTGCCGCAGCGTCACTGGTCGCGCTCTCATTAACTCCTTACCCGTCCGATACTCAGTATGCTCCTGAAGCTCCTCGAGTCATGGTAACCGACCTTGACTTGAACCAACCTCGACACGATGACCTCAAAATTCGACACAACTACAGATTCAGCGAGTTCGAGCTGCGAACAGCCTTCGGAGGAATCAACACCTTCTTCTGCCAGTACAACAACGGCAGCATAGGTGAGGCATCCACGTTGACCATCATCAGTTACGACCCGAAGACTAGGAATCCTCAATGGGCGAAGTCACTGAGGGCGTTCCAGCACTCAACACCTTCACGTACATACAGTACAGTTTACTTGACGGAACCAGAGAACCAGATGGATTCTCGCACTTCTGGAACACTGGTTTCCAGCCCTGACGGGCGGCATGTATCAGTACTTCTTCACATCACCGCGTTCTATGAAAGCAATGCGAACTACCCTGACATCACTGTATACAGTCGAAGCACTCACGTCGTCGTTCTTGACGCCAGAACGGGGGACGTGGTTCGCCAGGAGAAGTTGCCCGACCTGGTCCTCGGACAAGCGCTAACGAACAACGTCCTCGCGGTGGAGACAGCTCAGGATTTCTTTCCCGGCGGCTCCGGCCGAGGTAAACTTCATGTTTTCTCACTGGAGAAGAAGTCTGATCCAGCCGCCGAGATCCCAGTCGATCAGTGGTTGGTCGGCGCCAGCAGGACAACACTACTGTTGTCTTCAGAAACAGCACTCCAAGGGCGTGTCTCAGAATTTCCAGACACCACCACGGTCACACAGCTAGACATCCATGGCCATGTAGTGAATACAATCCCCAACGTCACGGAGATTGTGTTCGGAGGGTGGATACGAACAGCGCCCACCTCTTCGAATGAATCAGAACATGATGCCGAGGCTAGCGAGAAGTCCAATCTTCTGCACGTCGACACTGGCGCAAAAGTGGACGTGTCCGGAAAGTTAGCCTGGATCTCGGACACACCCACAGGCACTGGAGTATTCGTCCAAGACGAGGTACCTACTGATGACGGCAAGACCGAGTACGTCCCTGTTTTCTGGCTCAGCTCAACCGATGACGGCCACCCGCACACCGAGAACCTCGAGCAGTTCAAGGACGAATGAAGCGCGGCCCGGCGGGCCAGTCTCCTGTCACCGCTTCCCCGAGGCTCGTCAACAATCTGCCGCCGCCGCGAGTCACCTCGGCTCTCTCGCCCGCTCGTCGGGCCGCGCTTATCCGAAGTGCTGCTCGACTGCGGCGATGTCCCCGTAGGCGGCCTGCGCCCCCACTGAGGTCGTCGCGAAGGCGGAGACGGCCGAGGCCGCACCTGCCGCCTCCTTGAGTCCCACCCCTGCGGCAAGCGCCGCCAGCAGCGTGCCCAGGAAGGAGTCTCCGGCACCGGTGGTGTCCACGACGTCAGCCGGGAAAGGATCGACTGGGGTGATCTCCTCCCCCTCGATCACTATCGACCCGCGGCCCCCCAAGGTCACCACCGCGGAGGGGATGCCCATCGCGGCCAGCCTCTTCGCGCAATCGCCCCAGTCCGTGGCGTCGTCGGCCCGGTCACCCTCCGGCTCGGCCGCAGTGTCACTCGCACCCGGCTTCAGCATGTCGGCGAGCTCATGCTCGTTGACGACCAGGACGTCAATGGCCTCCAGGAGCCCGGCGGACAGGACGGGGTGGAACGGAGAGTTGTTGAAGACCACGCAGGTGCCGGCGTCGTGGGCGATGCGGGCCGCGGCCTCCACCGCGTCGGGGCTCACCTCCATGCACAGCCCCAGCACACGGGCCTCGCCGATGACATCCTGGTGCCGCCGCGCCTTCGAGACATCCACTGTCCCGTTCGCACCGGGAGACACCACGATGGTGTTGTCCCCCGCGGAGTCCACGGTGATGATGGCGGTGCCGGTGGCCACGTCCTCACGCTGAACCGCGGAGGTGTCCACGCCGGCGCGCTGGAGGGACTCGATGAGCAGGTCGCCGTGGCCGTCCGCCCCGACGGCCCCGATCATCCTCACGTGAGCGCCGAGAAGACCGGCCTGAACCGCCTGGTTCGCCGACTTGCCTCCCGGTAGGATCACCAGGTCCTCCCCGCGGATCGTCTCACCGGGCTTGGGAAAGCGCTCGGTTCGGACCGTCAGGTCGGCATTGAGGGACCCGAAGACGGCGACCTCGCCGGATACGTCACCCAGGACAGCTCGCACACCAGCTCCCATCTCCGGTTCCTCTCTGTGATGCAGCACGGACACACGTCCCATCACACCACACCTCACCGTGAGGCAGCACTCCTGCCGGTCCTGACCATCGGTCGGCGCAGGCTCGTACGGCGGGCCACCGCCTGACAGGCCTCCACCAGGACGTCGATGGCCAGCGGGCGGGGCTGCTCGGCGCGGGTGACCACCTCGACGCGCCGCTGCTCGCGGGCCAGCGGCCGCACCTGAACCC
>ERZ773100.866-NODE-866-length-14925-cov-6.001950_pt1 | contig 14925 bp, 15 predicted proteins | sample MGYA00511119_ERZ773100 | MGnify/ENA primary metagenome ERZ773100 (study PRJEB29015, sample SAMEA2738000) | human oral metagenome | biome: human oral; feature: human-associated habitat; material: dental | place: China | collected 2111 ...
GCCGGCTGGCGACTGCCCTGGCGCCCGCCACGGGCGCCCCGGTGGCCGATGCCGAACGGGCCGCGCAGCTGGCCAAGACCGACCTGCTCACCGGCATGGTGGGCGAGTTCCCCGAGCTGCAAGGCACCATGGGCCGCTACTATGCGCGGCACGACGGTGAAAGCGAAGCTGTGGCCGATGCCATCGCCGAGCACTACCAGCCGCGCTTTGCCGGCGATGCCCTGCCCGCCTCCCCCACCGGACTGGCCCTGGCCCTGGCCGACAAGCTGGAAACGCTGGCCGGCATCTGGGGCATCGGACAGCGTCCCACCGGCGACAAGGACCCGTTCGCACTGCGCCGGCATGCGCTGGGCGTCGTGCGCATCCTGATCGAAGGCAAGCTCACCCTGTCGCTGCCTGCCCTTCTGGAACAGGCGTTCTCCGTGTTCGACAAACTGCCCGCACCCGCTGTTGCCGACACCGAGCCTTCCGACAAGGCCGCTGCAACCGGCAAGAAAGGCCGCAAGGAAGCTGCACCGCAGCCCTTCATGGCGGACGTGCCGGGCCTGTCCGCCTTCGTCGCGGACCGGCTGCGCAGCTACCTGCGTGACCGGGGCTTTGCCGGCACCGACATCGAGGCCGTGCTGGCCACCGGTCTGGATCGGCTGGACCTGCTGGAAGCCCGGCTGGCTGCCCTGGCGGCCTTCCGCCGCCTGCCTGCCTTCGAGTCGCTCACGGCCGCCAACAAGCGCATCGGCAACATCCTGCGCAAGTCGGCCGGCGAAGGCGCGGCAGACGACAAGGCTGCCGTGGACCCTGCCCTGCTGAAGGAAGCAGCCGAGCGCGATCTGAACGACGCTCTGGTCAAGCTGCAGCCACAGGTGCAGGCCCACCTGCAGCAGCAGGACTTCACGGCTGCGCTACAGGCGCTGGCGGCGCTGCAGGCGCCTGTGGATGCCTTCTTCGAGCAGGTGATGGTGAACGCCGAGGATCCGGCGCTGCGCCGCAACCGCCTGGCACTGCTGGGTGGTCTGCATGCGCTGATGAACCAGGTCGCCGACCTGTCGCAACTGTAAGAAGGACCCGATCATGCTTGCCGCCATCCGCTCGGTGCTGTTCATCCTGATCATGGCCATCACCGTCACGCTCTATGCCACCGCCACCGTGCTGTGCTTCTTCCTGCCGGTGAAGGTGCGCTATGCCATCGCTTCCAGCTGGCCACGCCTGATGCTTCAGGTGGGCCGCTGGCTGTGCGGCATGCGCTGGCGGGTCATCGGCACCGAGAACCTGCCCGACGGGCCGGCCATCGTGCTGGGCAAGCATCAGTCCACCTGGGAAACCTTCTTCCTGCTGTGCCACATGCCACGTCCGGCGGCTTTCGTCTTCAAGCGAGAGCTGCTGTTCATCCCGTTCTTCGGCTGGGCCATCGGCATGCTGGACATGATGCACATTGACCGCCGCCATGGCCGGCGCGCCTTTGAATACATCGTCAAGAGCGCCGGCAAGCAGCTGCACAAATACGGTCGCTGGATCGTCATGTTCCCGGAAGGCACACGCTCGAAGCCCGGTCAGCAGCAGCCCTACAAGTCGGGCGGCGCCCGGCTGGCGCTGAAGAACGACACGCCCATCGTGCCGGTGGCCATCAGCTCCGGTCGCTGCTGGCCCAAGAAGCCCTTCATCAAGCAGCCAGGCCTGATCACCGTTTCGTGGGGGCCGGTCATTTCGGTGGCGGGCAAGACGTCCGAGCAGCTCAACCAGGAAGTCGAGCTGTGGATCGAGACCGAGATGCGCCGCATCGACCCGGACAGCTATCCGCCGGGTGACGTGCCGCCCATTGCCCGGGAACTCGCCGAGGCCGCCCGGAAGAGTGCGTCCGCTGCGGATGATGCCCAGGAAGAGGCATCCTCCCGGCCGGCAGCCGACAACGCGGCCGTAGCCGGACAGCCCCGCGCTGAAGGCAGTCCATCGGCTTGAGAAGGCTTCGCCACATCCCCACCTGTACAGGGTGCCCCACTGATGGGCGCCCTTTTTCCATCCGAGGAACGATTCGTCCGTGGGCCTTTTCTCCCTGGGAAAATCCCCCTTTCCCAACCCCTTCCAGCGCCAGACAACTGCCCAATCCCGGCATGAGGACGCCCCCGTCGCGCCTTGTTCACTGGTGCTTTCGGCCCATGGCCAGACGCAGCAGGTCACGTATCACGTGCGACGCTCGGCGCGTGCGCGACGCGTGGGCCTGCGGATCGACGCCGAAGGACTGGAAGTGGTACTGCCGCAGCGCGCACGGCTTGACCAGACCGCCATCGAGCACACCATCCGTGAACACGAGGCATGGATCGTGCAGAAGCTGGCGCTCTGGCAGCAGCGAGCCGTGGCCCGCGAAGCAAGACGCCCCCGCTACACCGACGGCGGCATCATCCCGCTGCTGGGTGAACCCATCACGCTACGTACCCTGCCACATAGTGAACACCGCCGCAGCCAGGTGCAACAGATGGGGGCCGAGCTGTGGATCAGCGGCCCGGCAGCCCACGACGACGCGCTGCTGAAGGCGGCCGTGCACGCCTGGCTGAAGAAATTTGCAGCAGCGCTTTTCCGCGAACGGATGCAGCCCTTTGTGCAGAAACTGGGGCGCGCCCCCAGCCGCGTGAGTCTGAACGCCGCCCGCACCCGCTGGGGCAGCTGCAGCCGCGACGGCAGCATCCGCCTCAACTGGCGGCTGGTGCAGTACACCCCCGAGCTGATCGACTACGTGATCGCCCACGAGCTGGCCCACCTGACGGAACTGAACCACAGCCCCCGCTTCTGGGCACAGCTGGAAGCGCTGATGCCCGACTACCGCCAGTGGCAGCGCCAGCTGGCCGACACGCCGGATGTGCTGGTGGATTGAATCATCCCGCCGCAGGCGCCGGCATGCCGCCCACACCCAGCAGCTGTGCCACCATCACCAGGCCAACGATCAGGACAATGATCGCCACGATGGCCAGAATGCCGCCGAGGATGATGCCGCCAATACCGTAGCCAAGACTGGATTTGGGAATGGCGCCGGACATGGCATTGGCCCCCACCCAGATGGAATAGAACCATACCGGGGAGACAAGCGAGTCGGGCACACCCAGCCCACTCAGCAGGAAGCCCAGCAGATCCACGACCAGCCAGGATGCGGCGATCAGGTTGAACAGATCCCCCTGCCCATCCCAGCGCCCGCCACGCTTCAGCCACCAGGCGCAGAAGCGGTATATGACCCAGAAGGCCAGCCACATCGTCACCACGCCAATGCCGATCCGCCCCCACAGGGGCAGCGCAACCGGATGGGGGGCGTCTGGCGAAGTCCCCGCCATGTTCGGGTTCAGTCCGCTGCAGATGCCCAGCAAGGTGATGGCCACGACCGACTGCCAACGCGCGAACCGGAACCGCTCGAACGGCTGTTCATGCAGCAAGAATGCGAAGATGCTGGTCTGAATCACACCCATGAGGTTCTCCTCCTTTCGTCCGGAATGCGGCGCGTCAAGGCTTTTCCGAACAGGTCCCGCAAGCAGACGCGCCACAGAACGGGATGCGGGAAAACTTCAAATATATCGAACCACTTCATGCCTCCGTTCTTTCACCCGTTCATGCGCATCAGTTCTGCCTGCATCGCCATGAGCGCCCAATGGCGTCGACTGAAGGTACGCTCCAGCACCGTGGCGGCCATGGCCTTATCCACCAACCTTCCCAGGCCCACCGAGAATTCCACCGTATCGATGACGCGGGTGCCCTGCTGGCAGGGTTCAAAACGATGCACATGGCAGAAGTGCCGAAAGGGTCCTGCCAGCATCCGATCGACGAACAGCCTGTCCGGTTCATACTCGACGACCTGAGCACGATGTCGAAGCCAGACTCTCCCAACCCGATAGCGGAAGTCCAGCACATCACCCACCTGCCACTGCTCCGGCCCCGACAGCCACCGCACCTCGAAGGGGAACTGCCGGCAGAATCCGCGCCTGGACGTGCAACAGCGAAACACCTGTGCAGGAGACGCAGAAAGCAATGCCTGTCGGGTGTAGATCATCATGGTCGACCTGCCGCAGAAGGCACCGCCCCTCCGGATTGAAGCACCAGCTTGATGAATGCCAGGACGATCGCCAGGCCAAAAAGCAGGACATAGATCAGGACAAGACCGTTGACGATGCCGGCGATGCTGTAACCCAGGGTGGCTTTTGGAACCGCGCCGGACATGGCGTTCGCGTTGACCCAGATGGCATAAATCTCGATAGGGACAAGCAGGATGCCGGGCACATCCAGCGCGTATAGCCCGTAGAGGAGCGCGAAGGGCAGCAGCCATGAGGCAGCCATCAGGTTGAAAAGATCGTCCTTGCCATCCCAGCGCTCACCACGCATCAACCACCAGCGGCAGGCGCGATGGATGATGGAAAATGCCGCCCACGTCAACAGCACGCCAAAGAGCACCTTGACCAACAGAAAGGGCAGCGCAAGGTGGGACGCTTTCAGGGCGTGTCCATGCATGTACCAGGCCAGCCCTTGCAGGACGCCCAGCAAGGTGATGACGAAGTACGATTGCCAGCGTGAGAACCGAAAGCGCTCGAATGGCTGCTCTCGCAACAGGAATGCAGAGATGCCTGTCCGAATCACGTCCATCAGAATCTCCCCTCACCCGAAATGGCACATGAGAGGATTGTCCAATGACGTGCTGGCACGGGTACGCCGTAATCAACCTACCCGAGGGGTCTTGCCGCCAGCGCATCGGCCAGCGCATACCAGGCCGTGGCGGGAATCTGCTCAGGCCGCTGGCTCAGGTCCGTCAGCGGCACCAGCCGTGCATCGTCGGCCGCCGCCTTTTCCAGATCGAAGGACGGATGCTGCTGGGCCAGCCAGCTGCCCAGTGTCCGGCGCAGCATCTTGCGACGCTGCGCATAGGCAGCGGCCAGGGCTGCCTCCAGCTGGGCAATGGCGGTCGTGTGCGGCCTGGGAAGCGGCACCATGCGCACCACGCTGGAATCCACCTTCGGTGGCGGGTCGAAGGCTTCCGGCGGCACGTCGAAGAGTTTTACCACCTGGTAATGGTTCTGCAGGAAGACAGTGAGTCGCCCCATGTCGCTGCCGGGGCCGGCCACAATGCGGTCGACCACCTCCTTCTGCAGCATGAAGTGCTGGTCCCGCACACGCTCTGCCACGGCAATGAGATGCAGCAGCAGCGGGCTGGAGATGTTGTAGGGCAGATTGCCGACGATGCGCAGATTCTCGCCAAAACCGCTGAAATCGACCTGCAGCACGTCCTGCTGCACCAGGGTCAGCGCGTCACCATCCTTCGGGCAGCCATGCGCCGGCGTCGCCCGCCCACACCATCGTCCTCTCCCGGCTGGGCGAGCCCTTTCTGGTGCCCTACCGGGTGCGTCACTCGGCACGCGCCCGGCGGCTGGGCCTGCGCATCGACGCGCAGGGCCTGGAAGTGGTGCTGCCGCAGCGCTCGCGGCTGCCGGAAGCCGACATTGCACGGGCCATTCGCGAGCACGAAACCTGGGTCATCGCCAAGCTGGCCGTCTGGCAGCAGCGTGCCGCGGCACGGGATGCCCGCCGGCCCCGCTATACCGATGGCGGCGAGATTCCGCTGCTGGGCCAGACACTCACGCTGCGCACCCAGCCCCATTCGGAACACCGCCGCAGCCAGGTACGCCAGATGGGCACCGAACTCTGGATCAGCGGCCCCGCAGCCCGTGACGATGCACAGCTGAAAAGCGCCGTGCAGGCCTGGCTGAAGAAGCAGGCCCGGCCGCTGTTTCTGGAACGCATGCAGCCCTACGTGGCACGCCTTGGCCGCGCGCCCAGCAGCGTGAGCCTGAACAGCGCCCGCACCCGCTGGGGCAGCTGCAGCCGCGACGGCAGCATCCGGCTGAACTGGCGGCTGATCCAGTACGACACACCGCTGATCGACTACGTCATTGCCCACGAGCTGGCCCATCTGGCGGAACTGAACCACAGCCCCCGCTTCTGGGCGCAGCTGGAAGCCCTGATGCCCGATTACCGGGTGCACCAGAAGCGGCTGGCAAACACGCCGGATGTGCTGGTGGAGGATTGAGGACACTGGAAAAACTGCCGGTTGGGCCAGAAATTCTCATCTGTCGCAGAAATAGCCGCAAGAGACACCTGATTCGCACCTGCCGCAGAAAGAGCCGGAAGAGACACCTGACATGACAGCCTCCCTGACCATTCCCAGGTACTGGATAATCCCCAGCGCACGCCGCCGGCATATCCTGCTTATGTGGGTGCTGCCCACACTGCTGCTGTTTTCGGGTATCACCATCCAGTTGAGCAGGAAATACGGTTACTGGATCAACAGCATCGCAATCACGATGTTCGTCGTGAACGCAAGGTTCGCCATTGGCCCGCGCCTCGTTCTGCGCAGGGACGCTTCAGGAAGCGTACAAGCCAGCAGGCAGTTCTCCCTGCCCGGATGGACGTTGCACGAAAAGGAGCTGGACCTCTCGGCCTATTCCTCGGTAAAAACCACGCTGTGGTGCTCGACACCCTCGCTTGAACTGTGTGGACCGGACGGGCAAAGCCTGGAAATATCCCTGTGCTGGCAGACGGGCTTCACCAGACGCCACCGCATGAGGTCGTTGCGTGCATTCCTGCGCATGGGTCGGGAACTGGCTGTCATGCTGGGAATCAGGAATGAGGGACTGCATCGCCGCAGACAGACCCCGATTGAGAACACCAGGGGCCTGATATAGATCGAGACGCCGTGCTGCGCTACCATCGGAAACGTCTGTGCCATGCGGCACGCGATGGAGCAAGTTTTGCTTTACCCGGCGACAACGCCGCAACATGATCCGCGCCTACCGGAACATGTGCCGCGAGGTTGCGCAGATCCTGCAGATCGAAGACCGGGGTCTTCACCGCTACGGAAAGATATTCGACCGCAAGGCACGAGCATCTGCTGCCAAGGCAGCATCCGGCCGAATTGGCGGCTGAGCCGGATGGGCTGGTGGAGGATTGAGGACACCAAGGGACTGAATCCGCCACGATCAGCGGGACGATGCCGTTCTGTCATACTACCTGCACTGAATGGAGCACAACCACCTGCCGGCCAACACGGATGAAATCTCGGCCCCTGACCAGAGAGCCTGCCCCGTCAACCCCCAGAGCGCTGGTCATTCCCCGGCGCTGGACGAACCCCCTGAGCAAGCGGGTCATGCTGCTGATCGACTGCACGAGCATGCAGCTGATGATCGCCGGGATACTCTTGCTGGGGGTAACAGAGGGATCTCTGACCAGCCCGATCAATATCGTTCTGCCCATTTCCATCGGGATCATGCTCCAGAAATTTTTCCCGCCGCGCGTTCATGTCGATGCACAGGCACGCCGTACCGGCAAGCTGATGCAGCAGCACTATCTGCTGGGGCTGAAATGCTGGCGGCGCACACTGGACATCTCCCCCTACACCCATGTCACGGTTTTTCTGTTTGGTGGCCAGCTTACGCTGGAGCTTGAAGCACCCGGCAGGATGCCACTGACGCTGACATCGACCAGACAGAATGGCAGGCTCGCCAGACGGCACGACCACAGTGACATCCGCACGTTCATGCGCATGAGCCGGGAGATTGCGCAAACCCTGCAGATCAGGGACCGGAAGCTGCAACGCTACAGAAGCCCCTTTCGCCGCAAGGTCCAGCAGTCCTGAGCATCACAGACCGGGCTGGCCCGAGCCGTTTCCATAGCGTGTCATGGCATCATTCGTTCCCACGCAGACCCCGGCAGCATGCTGACACGGCACATGGCAAGGCTGGCCGCCTTGCCAGGCAGGGCAATGCTCGCGTCAGCCAGTCCCCTTCTGCAAATCTGCTGTCATGACATCCTCCGCAACCTTCCCCTGATCGATCCGCACGATCCGCTCCGAAAGCGCAATGGTCTGCGGCCGGTGCGCAATGGACACCCGGGTAACGGGCACGGACCGGAGCGCCTGCACCACGTGCAGCTCGCTTTCCAGGTCGAGGTGGCTCGTTGCCTCGTCAAGCACGATGATCTTCGGCGCCCGGTACAACAGACGCGCCAGCAGGATGCGCTGCTTCTGACCACCCGAAATGCTCACCCCCAGCTCCGACACCAGCGTCTCATATCCCATCGCCATCGCCTCGATGGTGTCGTGGATGCACGCCTGGGTGGCGGCCTGCCTGAGCCGATCCCAGTCGACTTCCGGCTCGAAGCAGGTGATGTTCTGGGCCAGCGTGCCGGCCAGCAGCTGGTCGTCCTGCATGATGACCCCCGCCATTTTGCGGATGTCATCGATGTGCAGTGTACGGATGTTGACCCCACCGATCAGCACCTCACCACTGACCGGCCGCAGCATCCCCGTCAGCAGCTTCAGCACCGTGGTCTTGCCGCACCCGGAGGGGCCGACCACCGCCACCGACTGCCCGTCCGGTATGGTCAGCGACAGATCCTTCAGAATCCACGGGTCATGCTCCGAATAGCGAAAGCTCACGTTTCTGAACTCGATATCGCCTGTCAGCGCCTTCAGCTGCCGGCGCTCGGCCCCGAACTCCCTGTCCTCGGGCTCCTCGAGGGCTATTTCGGCAATACGCTCGGCATGCATGCCCAGCATGCGGATGTCGATGACCAGATCGATGAATGAACTGGCCCGCTTGGTGAACTGCTCCTTGTAGGCAATGAAGGCCAGCAGCATCCCCAGCGACAGCTCCCGCGACAGCACCTGCATGCCGCCCACGTAAAGCAGCGCCATCGACTCGATGCCGAAAATGAGGGTGTTGACGCTGGAGAAGATCATCTTCAGCTTTTCTGTCTTCACATCCCGGTTCTGGGTGTCGGCCATCCGGTTTCGCCAGTTGGATACCCGCCACGGGGTCATGCCATACTGCTTGATGGGCACCACGGCACGAATCGACTCCAGAAAGTACGAATTCTCCCGCCCGAACAGAACGATCCGTTCCTCCGAGGCATCCCGCAACGGCCGGTAGAACACAAACCGGGCAATCAGGTACAGCAGCACTGCCACCACCACGATGGCCGCAAGCTTTGGGCTGTACAGCAGCATCATCCCCAGCGTCAGGATGGTCACCGCGCCATCCATGAGACCGGAAATGGCCCCCTCGGCCAGGGTCTTGCGTATGGATTCCAGCGACTGAAAGCGTGTGGAAATGTCGCCCAGCGACCGCTTGTCGAAGAACAGCCAGGGCAGGCCCATCAGATGCTGGAACAGATTGGCCGCCCACTGGATGGCCAGCTGCTGGTTCAGCCGCAGGGTCATCCACCCCCGCGCCATGCGGATGAGAAACTCCACCAGCGCCAGCACACCGCCGCCCAGCACGGCCACCAGCAGCAGGTCCTTGTCGGACGTGACCAGCGCACCGTCCACCACCCATTGCGTGACCTGGGGCACCAGCAGCCCCACGATCTCCAGCCCGATGGCCATGACCAGAATGTTGGTCAGCGCCATCTTCAGGCCAACCATGGTGCCGGTCAGCTCGCGCAGCTTCACGCGCGGCGCCTTCTTGACCTTCTGGAACGAGGCATTGGGCGAAAGCTCCAGCGCAATGCCGGTGAAGTGCGGCGACACCTCCCGCAGGGACATGACGCGCTTGCCCTTGCCCGGATCGTGAATCACGACCTTCTTGCCCCTCACCCGCTCCATCACCACATAGTGGTTCATGTCCCAGTGCAGCACACAGGGGACCTGCAGCTTTTCCAGCTCTTCCAGCTCCAGCCGGACGGGACGGGCGGAGAACCCCGTACGCTGGGCGTAATTGATCAGCTGCGCCAGGTTGACGCCCCGTACGGACGGCGGCATTTTGCGCCGCAACTCGGCCAGACTGACGTTGTGGCCATACGCTGTGGCGATCATCGCCAGACAGGCAAGACCACACTCCTGATTTTCCGACTGCAGAATGCTCTGAACCTTCATCAGCTACCCATGTAGAGCGCGTCATGGGCTCATTGGCCCCCACGCAGCCCCCAAAATCGTCACAAGACTGGCAGACAGTCGATGATACGGGACGGGGAAATGGGGGCTGACATACGGCGCAACGAAACAGCATCATGGCAATGTTTTGTTTCACTGTTTATTTAAGGAAAACATGAAGCATTCTGGACAAAGACAGCCTTCAAGCCGACGGATGTGGCAGCGCCTGCCTCGACAATCCGGTCATCCATCCCCTTTTTTTGCATTCATTGGTGGAAAGGCAACGAAAACCATCACCACTTTGCACAGTAACCCCGCGAAACATGGCAGGGGTGGGTGAGATCAGGCAGCGAATTCGAACGTAAGATTCCTTCACACGTTTAGGCGGGTTCGGTCCGTTCGATGACGCCAGAAATCAACGGAACCCATGGAACTCTACCCACCCTTCAAAAGGAAATGGCCTGTTTACGTGCACAACGCAATTTCACAAGGAGATGATCATGCGTGAACTGACCAAGAACGAACTGAATATCATTGCTGGCGGTGATAGCGACGATTTCGCCAAAGCGGGCTGGGATATTGGTAGAGCGATCGGCGCTATCACCAGCGCTGTGAGCGCCCCATATTTATCGAAACAATTTACCACCCTGGGTGGGCAAGCGGGTCTCCAATTTGGTCACAGCATCGATAATCTTTTGCGTCAAAAATAAGCCCGTTCTGGAACCAGCATCACATCATGGATTGACGCTACTTCGTGGTCTGGCCAACACATCCACACGCCGGATTGGCGCTGGCCAGACCCGCCTGATGGCTGAAAGGGATACATTTCCCTTTCCCTGCAAAAGCAGCGATGATGAAAAAGGCTCACATTCATGAGCTGCAGGAAAGTTCAATGCAACGGCAAGCGAACTTCCCGACACAATCTGATGTACGCCCCGAATGAATGGCCATCAGCGCCTGACACCAAAGAGACCTTCCCCCTCTGGTGTCAGGCGATTTCACGTGGCCTGCCCGAGCCCCTTTCATTCCAATGACGGGCGTCGTTATTCCCCCTTTCACCCGTGCCTTACACCCGCTCGGCAACAGTAACGTCACGCAACACACAAACACTTTCCGTTGACCCACCCAAGGCAAAATAAGAAGTCAATCCGAAGGAGCACACATGGCATCACGAAAGCCCCCATTTCTTCTGGCCACCCTGCTGTCGTGCCTCCTTTGCGGAAACGCCCTGGCGTTTGGCCCCTATCAGGCCTACATGGAGGCCACCTCCCACGACCCCGCCTACCTGAAGGCCCGGGCCGACCATGCGGTCATTCAGGAAAACGTCAGCATCAGCCGGGCCAGCCTGCTGCCCAGCATCACGGCCGAATCCCGAAACACACCCAAGAACGCCCAGTCGATCACGGTCCGCTCGCCGTCCGAGGAATATCTGACCTTCAAGCGGCGCTACAGCAGCCACAGTGCGTCCGTGACGCTGCAGCAACCGCTCTTCGACCTGCGTCGCTGGAACCAGCTGAAACAGTCGAAGGCCGAGGCCGAGGCCAGCCGGTACAACCTGATGGAAGCCTCCCAGAACCTGATGATCCGGGTATTCGAGGCCTACATCGAGGCACTCTACGCCAAGGACCAGTACCAGATTGCCCGTTCCCAGCACGATGCCTACGCGGAAGAACTCAAGCGCAACCAGTCCGCCTATCGCGTTGGCGATGCCACACGCACGGACGTGGCCGAGACGCAGGCGCAGCTGCTGGCCTCCGAGGTGGCGCTGGAAGACACCAATGATGCCATGCTCGTGGCCATGCAGAACCTCTCGCAGATCACCGGAACCAGAATTTCGGACATCGGCACCATTGCATCCATCAAGCCCGGCTACATCGATCACCTCCCCCAGCTGAAGGCGCAGGACATTGGCCACTGGAAAACGCTCGCGCTGAACAACAACCGGCGGCTGCTCCAGGCGCGCAAGTCCGTGGCAGAAGCACGCATTGCGCGTACCAAGGCAAAATCCGAGTATGCACCTACGGTCAGCCTGGTGGCAGAGCACACCCGCAATACCCCCCGCACCGACGAAACCCTCGACCATCGCTACCGGACCAGCAGCATCGGTGTGGCGGTGAGCATACCGCTGTATTCGGGCGGGTCGACCAATGCGACGGTGCGGCAGGTGAATCATGAAATAGAGAGCCGGATGCGCAACGCCGAGGCCATCACCCACGACATCATGACCAATCTGGAGCAGAAGCACCGGCTTCTGACCAGCGGGCTTTTGCGCATCACGGCGCGGCAGCGGGCCGTCAAGGCCGCACAGACGGCGCTGACGGGCAACCGCGTTGCCGTCATCGTGGGCGACCGGGTCAACATCGACATTCTGGATGCCACCCAGCGGCTGTACTCGGCCCGCAGCGCCCTGAACCGCGCCGTCTACGACAACCTCAAGGCCATTGTCTACCTGAAGTACTATGCAGGCATACTCGCGCCCTCGGACATCGAGGACATAGACAAGCTTTTCGAGGGATAACCCCCCTTTTCATGAACAACGGCCTGTTCCGGGAAGAAGCGTCCACCAAACGGGGGCTTCACGATATGGGCTCGGTGTACATACACCAGCCGCCAAGCTACTACACCATATCCATCTCGATGCTGCTCGTCGTGGCCGGCATCATCCTGTACGCCTATTTTGGCACCTACACCAAGAGGGCCACCGTGCACGGGCTGGTCATGCCCGAGAACGGCCTGTTCCGCGTCACCTCTCCCGCCTCCGGGCAGGTCTCGGGCATCGAGGTGCGGGAGGGCGAACACGTCAACAAGGGCCAGCCCCTCTTTCGGATCACCAATGCCCAGATCAGCAAGTCGGGCGAGACGAACGAACAGGTCCGCAAACAGATCAGCAAGCGCATCTCGCTCATGCAGGATCGCATCGGGCGCTCTGCGGCCAATCACGACCGCGAGAAGGAACTCATCGAACAGCGGCTGCAGGCCATGACCTCGGAAATATCCCAGCTGGAGCATGAGCTGCAGATTCTCGGCCAGCGGGAGGAAATCGCCCTTTCCCAGAAGGAGCGCATCAGCAAGCAGGCCAAGAAGGGCTTTGCCTCGCTGTCCAGACTGGGGCAGGCAGAGTCCGAGCTGCTGGACCTGAGCCGGCAGAAGCTCACGGCAGAGCGGGAGATATCGTCACTGCACCGCGAAAAATCCTCCCTGTATTCGTCCATGGTGGACATCACCAACCGCCACCAGAGCCAGCAGACGGAATCCGAAAACTCGCTGGCCTCGCTGCGGCAGGAGCTGGCAGAACTCGATGTCCGGCAGGAATCGATCACGTCGGCGCCCTTCAATGGCACGGTAACCGGTGTGCACGCACGGGAAGGCACGACGGTCACGACCTCCTCCCTGCTGGCCAGCCTGATACCGGACAACGCAAAACTCACCGCCTACCTGTACGTGGCCGAGAGCAAGGCCGCCTTTCTGGCCAAGGGGCAGAAGGTCCGGATCCGGCTCGATGCCTACCCCTACCAGAAGTACGGCATGGTCACGGGTTCCGTCACCGCCGTGACCCAGAGCCCCTACGCCATCACCGAGCTGCCCGCACACGTGGCCACCGCGGTGCAGAGCGACAACGAGAACCAGAGCCTGTACTACCAGGCCCGGGTCGAACTGGATTCACAGAGCATTCGCGCCAATGGCGAGGACACGAAGCTCAAGGCGGGCATGATTTTCGAGGCGGACGTGATGCAGGAAAAACGGCGCCTGTACGAATGGGTGCTGGAGCCGATCTATTCGATGACGGGCAAGTTCTGAGCCGCCCCCGCCAGTGCATCTGCCAGCGCATACCATGCATCGATGGGAATCTGCTCCGGCCGCTGGCTGAGGTCCGTCAGCGACACCAGCCGCGAATCGGCTGCGGCCGCCTGTTCCACTGAAAATGCCGGATACTGCTGGGCCAGCCAGTGCCCCAGCGTACCACGCAGCATCTTGCGCCGCTGGGCATAGGCGGCTGACAGGGCGGCTTGCAGCGGCGCAGTGGCAGTGGTGACGGGCTGCGCCCGGGGCACCATGCGCACCACGCTGGAATCCACCTTCGGCGGCGGGTCGAAGGCATCGGGCGGCACGTCGAACAGTTTGGCCACGTGATAGTGGTTCTGCAGAAACACCGTCAACCGCCCCATGTCGCTGCCCGGTGCCGCCACGATGCGGTCCACCACCTCCTTCTGCAGCATGAAGTGCTGGTCTTCCACGCGGCCGGCCACGGCAATCAGGTGCAGCAGCAGCGGGCTGGAGATGTTGTAGGGCAGATTGCCCACGATGCGCAGTTTGTGCGCACGACGGGTTGCCTCTGCCCTGCCCGCTGGCTCCACCCTTTCCGCGGGCGGGCCGGTGGCTGCCCCCCCGCTTCCTGCCGAAGTACCGGTGTCTGCGCGGTCATCGCCCGGGGCCTCTGCGCCTGGCAGACTGCCACCACCGGTTCCATCCGCCAGCGCCGCAAAATCCACCTGCAGCACGTCCTGCTGCACCAGCGTGAGCGCATCGCCAAACAGGGCCTGCAGGCGCGGTGCCAGGTCACGGTCGATTTCGATGACGGTGATGTGCCCGGCCAGGGCAACCAGCGGCGCCGTGAGCACACCGGTGCCGGGGCCGATTTCGATCAGCCGGTCGCCGGGCTTCGGGGCAATGGCCCGGACGATGGCGTCGATGTACGCACGGTCGGCCAGAAAATGCTGGCCGAAGCGCTTGCGCGGGATGACGCCGCCAGGCCGTTTTTCACGACCGGCCTGCGCCCGATGATGGGAGGACCTGTTTTTCATGGACCGAGCTTCACTCAAACCGGCGTCATCACGCCGTCATCACGCCGTCGGCACACCGTCATCACGCCATCGGCATGCAGGGGATGCGTGACGTGCATGCGCAGGGTCATCACGACCCGCTCCGGACCGCGCTTTCGCCCCGGGCCGCGGCATCGTTGCGGGCGGCGGCATCGCTCTTGTGGCGGTATTCCACGTAGGTGCGGTCACGCAGCTCGCGCAGCCACTGCTGGTAAG
>ERZ773100.867-NODE-867-length-14897-cov-9.911602_pt1 | contig 14897 bp, 17 predicted proteins | sample MGYA00511119_ERZ773100 | MGnify/ENA primary metagenome ERZ773100 (study PRJEB29015, sample SAMEA2738000) | human oral metagenome | biome: human oral; feature: human-associated habitat; material: dental | place: China | collected 2111 ...
GCTCCAGCGACTAAGGGAAAACATAAAAGAAAAATAAGTTTTTTCATATAAAAATCGGTTTTTGAAAAACAATAGGCAAAGATAGTAAAAAAATTGTTGTCTGTACTGTTTTTTACTTCATTTCTTAAAAAATTTGTTTGTGTATCAAAAATATTTTTATACCTTTGTAGTCAAAAACAGCTTATGAGAGTCATTGCCAAGAAAGCATTGGTTGATTTTTATACGCTCTATCCTGATGCGAAACTATCTTTGGAGGACTGGTATAGGAAAACAATAGATGCTGAATGGACTTGTTTCGCAGATATAAAAAAAAGAGCTTTAACAGCGTAGATGCTGTAGGGAACAAACGTTTTGTTTTCAATATTAAAGGCAATCATTTCAGAATAGTGGCTCTTATACTATTTACGCCCAAGATTCTGTATATTCGATTTGTAGGTACTCATAAGGAATATGATAATATAGAAGATATAGATAAAATATAAGATTATGATAAAAAATGAAACACAATACAACGCTATTATGAAGCGTATAGATCAACTTTTAGAAATGGTTGATGATAATACCCCTGAGGATAATCCAGAATATATAGAATTAATGCTCCTTACAGACCTTGTGGAAAGCTATGAAGACGAACATTATCCTATAGAAAAACCTCCTTTGGATAAAGTCATTGAACCTCATCTTGCATTAGCTTAGAAGTCAACATGAACCTAAAGCTCATAACCCATAACTTAAAACGAATGATGCCCGCCATCGTTTGGGTACAGCTCACTGCCTTGGGGTTCTTCTTTCTATGCTTGGCGGGGGTCTATTGGTTAGATCCTACCATTTGGTCTCTCACGAAAGCAGAGCCATTTACAGCTCTTTCCAAGGTAGTGAATCCACCTTTGCTTTCCTTCTTGGATATGCTTATTGGTCATAGGTTTCACTATTCCGTTATTGCGGCTTTCTTAGCAGGGGTGTTACTCATAGGCATAAGTATCCTCATAGGAGCGGTAGTGACAAAAATTCGTCAGCTGCTAAAGAAAGAGCCACTACCCTTGGCTGAGTGGATGAAGGATATACTCCTTTTTGAAGCTATTTTCTTAGGGGTCTTGGCCATAGGAGCGCTCTTTTGGACACTCTTTACCTCCTTTGACGATGCTAAAGACAGGGATAATTCCAGCTATATGTTCTTTGCCTTGCTACCCATAACTGCCGTGCTATTCCTTTTGGGACGCTTTCTTAGTAGGAAAGGGTATCGCCTTATGGGGATGAGCCTCTTAGGTCTCTTTGGCGTAGGCTTATTTTATGGACTGGGAGTGAGTATCTATCTCTTTTTCAAGGGAGAACTCAATACTGATTACGATTATTTTGATATCCTGCGCCGCCCCTCCGCCCAAGTGGTTGATGAGAGCGAGTATGACGGTAGCTATATAGGGCAAGAGCCTAAGACCTTTAGTAATACGGATACCGAAGATACTTACCAAAGAGAGGAAGTAAAAGCCCCTGAATGGGATTTTACTGTCTTTGATCAAAAATCCTTGCAGAAAATACTCAAAGATACCCTCTACACAAGGGTAGATAACTTCTGTGAGATGAACAGAGAGGACGGCTATCTCTATCCTATCATCTCTATGAGGGAGGAGGATAGCCTCAGGTGGAAGCAACCTACACTCTATCAGCTTCAGCGCTATATAGGCAGAGATAACCAAAAGTTGCTTGCCTTTTGGTACTACTTTGGCGATAGTGTCATGGAGGCGATGTATCAAAGCGGGCAGTTAGGGGAAAACACCTATATGCGTCCTACGCTCACCGGGCAAATAGCAGACCTGCTGAATGTCTATGAGCTACAAGGGGACAATAACCAACTCTATTATGACATTCTTGATGTGATGAACAACCAATCTTACTATGCAGACCAGATAAAGGGGCTTAAGAAAGTATTCAAAGAGTACGAAATCCCTGAGTTTGAAAAAGACTTAGAGAAGAATCCAAACAACGATTACGTTCGCTGGGTCTATACCTTTTGGGCACGACGCTTTGACCAAGGCAATACCACCGCCGCCCTTACCATACTTAGAAGCATGAATAGTGAATAACGAAAAGTGAATAGTGAATAACGAAAAGTTGTCAGAAACTAACCACTAATCACTCAAAACTTAAAAACTCAAAACCTTATGAAACGATTCTTACTTGGCTTAGTCCTCATTCTCGTCGCTTCTTGTTCTAAGAAGCCTGCCTCTTTGGCACTAATCCCCAGCGATGCTGCTTGGGTAGTCTCTATTGACTTTAAGTCGCTTTACCAAAAAGCGGATATTGGCTCCTCTGAGGACTCTGCGGAGTTCAAACAGTGGGTTGATAGCCTTTCCATAACAGATAAGCAACGTGATTTTCTCCGTGAGCTGCTCCATAACCCAAGAAATTCAGGGGTGCGTTTTCGAGAACCTATCTATTTCTTCCAGTATGGACAACAAGGGGGCAATGGCATGGAAAACTATATCGGGATGGCCTGCTCCCTCTCCGATAAGGAAAAGTTTGAGAAGACCCTTAACCAACTCTTCGCCTTGGCTGACAAGAAAAATACCCCTACCCAGGAGAGTGGCTATAAACTGCTGAACATGGCCGAAGGCAAATATACGCTAAGCTGGGATAACGACAAAGCGCTTTTTCTGGGAGTAGGCAACGCAGATGAAGAACCCGCTTCAGAACTACAAATCCCCTTGAAGGCCAAGCAACTCCGCTCCTTAGAGGCTAAAAAACAGATTACCTCCGTTGATGGCTTTGCTGACTTTCTTTCCGACCAAAAGGACATCAGTGTATGGCTCAATATGTCAAATATTTACGCGTCCTTAGATGAGAAGCTACCCTCCTCCGCTGCGCTTTCTCCTTCGTTGTTCAACCTACAACAGGGAAGCTATCTCTATGCTACCTTGGAATTCGAGAAAGAGGAGATTATCCTCTCGGCTCGTACCCTATATAACGAAAAGTACCAAAAGCTATTAGACAAACATCGTATAGGAGATGCTTCCTTTAACAAAAAGCTCCTCAAACACTTCCCTGAGAAAATGCCTATGGCCTTCACAGGAGCGCTCAATATCAAGCACTACTACGAGTTCCTTAAAGAAGCAGAACCAGAACTCGTCAAAGAAGACGATATCAAGCAGTGGCTCGCCAAGAAAGACCTCCAGTTGGACAACCTTTTGAACCTTTTCGGAGGGAGTTTCGTGGTGGCCTTGGAGGACTTTGAGACTGGTATGAGTATTCCTATACCTGTGGTAGGAGCCAGCTTTGATGTCAATGACAAAAAAATCTTAGATAAGATAGTAGCCGAAGAAGGTGCCTTTACCAAGGAAGGAGATCGTTATAGCCTGACTTTCTTCTTTGTAAGTATCCATTTTGCTTATAATGACAAGGCCTTTTTCATAAGCAACTCTTCCGATGAGGTAGATGCTTTTATCGCTGGAAAACACAAAGATAACGCCTATAGTAGCTCCTTGGCTTCTCAGGCAGGTAAGAATACCTTCTATGGCTTTTTCAATCTAAACTTAGACGACTATCCTACTATAATCAGGATGGCAATGAAGTCCGACAAGAGTGTCCGTGACGAAGCTTCCTTCCAGTGGCTTATAGACCACTCCAAGGACTTGGAAGTCAAAGCCAATGCCAAGAAAAACACCGCCTCCCTTATCTATCATATGAAGAATGTAGAACGTAATAGTCTCTATAGCTTCCTTAAGTTTGCCAAGCAGGTCAATGCAAGCAAGGCCACCAAAGGAAATAACGAAAAAGAGGACGAAGCCTACGAAGATGATGAAACCTACGAAGAAGAAGCCTATGGAGAAGATGAGGTAATTGAAGAAGGTGGAACAACTGAAAAAGGCGAAAAATAAAGATAATGGAAATCAGCTTACATCAGCTAAGACCAAGTTATATGGAACAGACAGAGCTAACTCCCTCGGATATTTATCTGAGGGAGCAGGTCGTCTTTGCCCCTGCTCGGTGCTATCTTATCCGTGCCCAGTCAGGTAGGGGAAAGACCTCCCTGCTAAGTTTCCTCTATGGGGAGCGCGATAGCTATGAGGGTTCTATTACCTATGATGGGATCGCCCGACCCAAAGACCTCTTTGCCTATCGCCGCCATAGGCTGAGCTACCTCTTCCAAGACCTACGCCTTTTTCCTTCTTTGACAGCCAAGGAGAATATACTGCTCAAGAACCGACTGACAGGCTATTTCTCCCCCCAGCAGATCAGCGAACTACTCGCAAGGGTGGGGCTTGCCCATAAGCAGGATACCCCTGTGGCTACCCTCTCCTTGGGACAACGCCAACGTGTCGCCTTCCTGCGTGCCTTAGCCCAGCCCTTTGAGGTGCTCCTTCTGGACGAGCCTTTTAGCCATTTGGACGAGGCTAACACTCATGTGCTCTGTGAGATCTTAGACGAAGAACTCTCCAAAAGAGGGGCTACCCTACTGATGACAGCCTTGGAGACCAACACTTTGCTAAATTATGACCAAGTCCTACAGCTCTAAAATCCTGATGTATGCTCTATAAGCTCCAACGAAAAACGCTCCCCAAAGCCCAGCTCCTTGGCTATAGCTTCGCCTTGATGGTGGCCGTAACCCTATTAGGGGGCATTTGGCAACTCTATAAGGATGTAAAACCCTTGTTAGAGGAGCAAACAGATATATTTTCAAGTAACTATGCAGTAGTAAGCAAGCCCATTTCGGCAGTAGGCTCGCTTGAGAAGGAAAGTATCTACTTCACTCCCCAAGAACAAGAGGCCTTGCGAAAAGAGTCCTTTGTCAAGAGTATGGCGCCCTTTTCGGTGGCTACCTTTAAGATCATGGCCTATACACATCAGGGCGAGGGCGAATTGCCATTATTTGCTACCGACCTTTTCTTTGAGAGTATTCCCGATAAGTATATTGATGTTCAGAGCGACCAATGGCAGTGGAGTCCCTCCCGATCCTTTGTACCTATCATCATTCCTGAAAACTATCTTTCTCTCTATAACTTTGGTTTTGCCCAGAGCCAAGGACTACCTGTGCTCTCCAAGGGGCTTATTGACAAGCTCACCTTCGGCCTACGCCTCTCTGGCAATGGTAAGGAAGCGGTATTCTCCAGCCGTATTGTGGGCTTCTCAGCCAAAATCAACTCCATTCTCGTCCCAGAAGACTTCCTCGCTTGGGCAAACCAGACTTATGGAGCACCCACCTCACGTGTCTCTCGCCTTTTGGTGGAGTTTCATGACCCCTCACAGCAAGAGATATTGACCTACTTCAAGGCGCATAATTATACCATAAGCAAGGACGAGTTGGAACTGAGCAAAATGCGCTTTTTTTTCTCCTCTGCCCTTTGGACGGTAGTAGGGATTGCCTTGCTGATATTGTTATTATCCGTAGCAGTGGTTGTCCTTAGCCTGCATCTGGTCTTGCAGCGCAACAAGGAGCAAATCCGCTCGCTGCTTTCCATAGGCTACACCCCCCGCCAAATAGCCCGTTACTATCAGTGGGTGGTCTGTCTCTTTACTTTGGGAGCTATCATAGCCGCTTTAGTGCTCTGCTACCTGCTGCGCAACCTCTATATGGCCAAGCTCTCCCAGCTCTTCCCCTTTACCCCTACCAATTTTACCCTATCCTTAGCCGCTTTTGTTTTGGCTATAGTGCTATGTATGCTCTATAGTGTGATACTTGTTAGGGGGGTGAGCAGAAGTGAGGAGTGAAAAGCCATTCCAAAACTGATATACTTCATAGCATTGCCTAACTAAAGAATCATGACCAATGAATAGCCCAAAGAAACCTAAAGACATGCTAAGGGCTTCTGTAGCGGAGTACCTGACCTTTGTTACCGCCACAGGAGAGAGTAATATCCAAAGCCTCTATGCCGAGGAGAATGTATGGCTTTCCCAAAAAATGATGGGATTGCTCTATGGCGTAGAATCTCATACCATTACCTATCATTTACAGAAGATATTTACCGATAATGAGTTGGAGGAAAGTTCAGTTACTCGAATTTTTCGAGTAACTGCCGATGATGGGAAAACTTATAATACCAAGCATTATAATCTATCAGCGATCATTGCCGTAGGCTACAAGGTCAATTCGGAAAGGGCGGTGCAGTTCCGCAAATGGGCTACGCAAATCATAGAAAAATTTACCATCAAGGGCTTTGCCATGGATGATGAACGGCTGAAAAACGATGGAACCCTGCTAGGAAAGAAGTATTTCGAGGAACAGCTACAACGTATAAGAGAGATACGCCTGTCCGAACGCAAGTTCTATCAGAAAATCACCGACATTTACGCTACTTCCATTGATTACGACCCCAAAGCCTCCGCTACGAAGCGCTTTTTTGCCACCGTACAGAACAAACTGCATTGGGCAATCCACGGACATACAGCGGCAGAGGTAATTTATGAGCGTGCCAATGCCGAAAAACCTCATATGGGGCTGACCACTTGGAAGGATGCCCCTGAGGGGAAAATCTATCCCTTTGATGTAGTTGTAGCCAAGAACTACCTTACCGAAGATGAGATGGCACAGCTACAGCGCTTAGTCTCTGCCTACTTGGATATGGCAGAAGATATGGCCTTGAGGCATATCCCTATGACCATGAGCGATTGGGAAGTACGCCTGAACCGTTTTTTAGAATTTGCTGACCGAGAGGTTTTACAAGACGCTGGTAAAATCACCGCCGAGATCGCTCATACACACGCCTTAGCGGAGTTTGAAAAGTATCGTATCGTACAAGACCGCCTCTTTCAATCGGATTTTGATAAATTTCTTGAATCATGACGATAGCCCAACCCAAAAAAAACATGACAGATGAGTAATAAAAAAACAGAGAAAACACCCCAAGATATTATTATCTATAAAACAGTGGATGACAAGGTAAAAATAGCCTTGTACGCCAAAGATGGCTCAATATGGCTCAATATGGCTCAACCAAAATCAGTTGGCTAACCTTTTTGACACCTCTAAGCAGAGTATTAGTTATCATGTAATTAATGTACTGATTGATAATGAGTTAGATGAAATATCAGTTGTCAAAAATTATTTGACAACTGCTTCGAAAAAGCTCGTAGGTAAAGTATATGAAGCATTTGATGCCAAACGCAAACAATTTGAAGCACAACAAGCAGACTTGTACGATTTAAAAGAAATAGAAGCTTGGGAGAAAGATATAAAACTTATAAATCATGAACACTAAGCAATTACGACAAAAGATATTAGACCTTGCCATACGAGGGGAGTTAGTCCCCCAAGACCCCTCCGATGAACCTGCCTCCGTGCTCTTAGAGCGTATCCGTGCAGAGAAAGAGCAGCTTATCAAAGATAAAAAGCTCAAACGAGACAAAAAAGACAACGAACCAATTGATGAAGTCCCCTTTGAACTTCCAGAGGGATGGGAGTGGTGTAGGTTGGGGGATTTATTGATAAATAGAGATGGGGAAAGAAAACCACTTTCCTCTTCTGTAAGAAGTAAGCAAATAAAAAAAAAATATGACTATTATGGGGCTACAGGAGTAATTGATAAAGTAGATAATTATATTTTTGATGAAAAATTATTACTTGTCGGAGAGGATGGAGCGAATCTTTTATCTAAAGTAAAGCCTAATGCTTTCTTCGCAGAAGGAAAATATTGGGTTAATAATCATGCTCATATTCTTGATGCAACGAATAAAAATCTGTTAGATTATGTGATTATTGTAATAAATACTATCTCATTAGATAACTATATTACAGGCACTGCCCAACCCAAATTATCGCAAGAAAATCTTAATAAAATCCCTATTCCCCTCCCTCCACTTGCAGAGCAGTATCGTATTCTCCAAAAAGTAGAACAGCTGCTCACCATTGTGGATACTATAGAACAACTTCAAGAGGAGCTCAAAGCCCTTGTCAAACAGACCAAAAATCAGGTGCTCAACTATGCCATAGCGGGCAAACTTACCCTCCAAGACCCTAATGATGAACCTGCAGAGGAACTTCTTAAGCGTATAGGTAAAACAACTGCCACTGATACCCCTTATGAGAAGTTGCCAAAAGGATGGGTGTGGTGTAAGCTGGGGGATATAGGTGAGATAATAACAGGTAATACACCCAGCAAAGGAAAAGAGTCTTTCTATGGTAATGATTTTCCTTTTTTTAAACCTAATGATTTAGATGTAGGAAAGATTAAAACATCGTTAGATTCTTTATCTGTTCTAGGATATAAACAAGCTAAAAAAGCACCTAAAAACTCTATTCTTGTAACTTGTATAGGAAGTATTGGAAAAACAGGTATAACTCAAGTAGAAGGAGCTTTCAATCAACAAATAAATGCTATCATACCATTTGAATATATAAGCAATTATTTTATCTATTATTTGATGTTATCAAAAAAAATACAAGAGCAATTAAATTCAAAAGCTTCTGCAACAACCATAGCAATATTGAATAAGAGTAAGTTTGAAAACATACTAATTCCTCTCCCTCCTTTACAAGAGCAGCACCGTATAGTTGAAAAAATAGAAAACTATTTCTCTTTTTTAGATACCATAGAAATTCAAATCAATAGTTAAAATGTTATTTATTAACTTTCTAAGACGCAATAAATTGCGTCTCTACCCTAACGCTGGCTAAGATAACTCCTTACTTAGTGTAGTTTTTCGTAGAGACACAATTTATTGCGTCTTAACAAATTAGATTGTATAGATGTTTTTAATTTGTTGATTTGTGTTAGAAAGTAATTTGTAAAAAGTTCGTTTATTATCATTTCTAAATTTTAAAGAAATGATCGAACAATTCAAGTCTTTTCTACTGAAAAGCAACTTAGCACCCAATACGATAGACTCGTATGTGTGGACAGTGAGGTATTTCTTAGAAAAATACCCAGTTATCAACAAGCCTAACCTGATGGCTTACAAGAATTTTCTGCTGGACAAGTACAAAGCACAAACCGTCAACCTTCGTTTGCAGGCGATTAACAAGTACTTAGACTTTGTCAAGAAAGGCTCTCTGAAGATGACGTTTGTAAAGGTACAGCAAAAGAACTTTTTAGAGCATGTGATTAGTCATGCGGATTACCTGTTCCTAAAGGCACAACTCAAAAAAGATGGCTATGAGGATTGGTATTTTCTCGTATGGTTTCTTACTGCTACAGGAGCACGTGTGAGCGAACTGATTCAGATAAAAGCAGAGCACCTCACTCAAGGCTATTTGGATCTTTATAGCAAAGGAGGTAAGATACGCCGCTTATACATTCCTAAACTCTTATGTGAGGAAAGTAGCTTATGGCTTAAGGAAAAGGGGATTACTTCGGGCTATATCTTTCTTAATCGCTTTGGTAAACGTATTACTCCACGGGGTATTGCCCAGCAACTCAAAGTCTTTGCTCATAAGTACCAACTCAATCCTAAGGTAGTATATCCCCATTCTTTCAGACATCGGTTTGCTAAGAACTTTTTAGAGCGCTTCAATGACCTTACGCTCCTTGCCGACCTTATGGGGCATGAAAGTATTGAGACCACTCGTATCTATCTCAGGCGTACTGCCAGCGAGCAGCAAGCCATTGTAGATACGGTTGTCAATTGGTAAGCCGTAGGGGCAAAGTTGCGCTAGCAAGTATGTGAGGCAATTTGCCCTTATTTTATTTTACCCTCTATGCTAATTCGTTTTCTATTTGGTCAAAAGCTGTAAAGTAGCTTTCTATTTGCTGAACAATACGGTGTTGCTCTGCAAGAGGAGGGAGAGGGAAAAATTCTTTCTGTAGGAACTGAAAATGCCTACTATATCCTCTGTTTTTAATTTTGTAAGAAGCATTGAGAATGAGATAATAGAGATATTTTGATAGATTATTGTTAGGTAGAATAACTTTAACCCCATCTGCACCAACAATAAAATCAAAATCTATATATTTTACTACTCTCGTATGGTCCCCAAAGACAATGATAAAATCTTCTACCTTTAGAACCTTTGTTTCATCAGAAGAAAAACCTTCTATATAATTAGCACTTTGACTTATTACAGGAAAATCCCCATTTTTTTCTATTTCAGACTGCAAAATCTGATATGGTTTTGTAGCTATGGTCTTCGTTATATCCCCCAGCTTACACCACACCCATCCTTTTGGCAACTTCTCATAAGGGGTAATATGTACTGTCGCATTTGCTTCTCCCCTAATTTGTGGCACTATTTTTGTGGTCTCTACGAAATACCTAAATCAATATCTCAGATAGAACTACCTGTAGAGACTTGTCCTCCACATGTCCGCTATGTCCGATAAAAATAGTCACTTATACCAGCTTAGATAAAAAGCGTGCAATATCAGCAGTCAGTAACTCAAAACTAAAAGCTATGAAAAGATCTCTCTTGTGCCTTCTGATAGCCCTCACCGCTTGCCAGTCTAAAAAAGAAGAGCAAGCCACAACCACCCTTGCTCCTACAGAACAAAGTCCAATAACCACTGAACGAACAACGGCTAAGCAGGGAAAAACACAGCAAACCTCTACCCCTGCCCGAGCAGACTTTCCCGTAGGCTCGGTGGTATATGTATTGGGCAAAGAAGATACCAGCCCCGCCCCAGAAAAGGAAAACCAGCCCCAAACAGAGGATTTTGCCTTGGGAACTAAATTGGAAATAGTAGGGGAGGAAGGCCCCTATTACAAGGTCAAAAAGGGAGCACATGAGAGCTATGTCCTCAAGAGCGAAGTAGGTTATAAGGAAGAGTCCTTCTCTAAAGAGGAGTTAGGACAAATCAATACACTTTTTGAGTACAAAGGTACCACTCGTACCCCTAAGGACTTGGATAATATCTCAGAGTTTTTCTCTATCTCCCTTATCTCTGAAGCTGACTACCAGCAAGCGCTGCAGCAGCGCCCCAAGTCTTTTGATAAAGGGGAGGTCATTGAGAAAACAGGAAAAATTCTATCCCTGCCTTGCCAAAAGAAAAAGGTAAGATATGAGGATATCAGTCAGGGTGGATTTGACGAGGCTATCTATAGCTATGTAGGCGAACATAAAGACATAGAGCAATATATTGTACGTGTGACAGGAGCCCAAGTGGTGCCCTATATACTCACCGATAAGACCACAGGCAATGAGCTATATATGGACGGCTTTCCTTTGCTCTCGGCCGATAGAAAACATATTATCACCCTACATACCGACCCCGTCAATGACGAAACCGATATAGCCCTCTATCGCATAGAGGGTACCGCACCCTTGCGCCTTAAGACTATGGTCAAAGCCTCCTTGGCTTGGTGGCGATGTGCCATGCACCAGCAGACCCCTATTTTCTTAGGACAGGACAATGCTCTCTATGCTGCTATCTACCCCATTGGCCTACCTCAGCAGGAAAACGGAAACAAACTACTCTATATCAAAACAATGATTAATGATTAATGTTTAATGCCATTAATCATTCCTGGCATTAATCATTCCTGGCATTAATCATTCCTGGCATTAATCATTAATTATTAATCATTTTCTGTGATTCTCTCAAACTGCTCCCAGAAGTCAGGGAAGGACTTGCTTACCACTTCCATATCATTGATAATCAGCGATACTCTTAGTGAAAGTGGTGCGAAGGCCATCGCCATACGGTGGTCTCCGTAGGTATTGATAGAGACATTACGAGGAATCTTACGAGTGGCTGTACTACCAATCCATATTTCCTCTTGGGAGATATGCACCTCACCATTTAGCTTCGTCAGTTCGTTCTTGAGTGCTTCCAATCGGTTGGTTTCCTTGATATTAAGCGTATGTAAGCCACTCAAAAAGCACTCTATCCCAAGACCAAAACAAGTAATCGCAATTGTCTGTGCGATATCGGGACAGTCCATCAGGTTATAGGAAAATATGGGTGAGAGCAGGTCGCGCTCCTTGACAAGCTGTATTTTGTCCTCCCAAAAGATAGTACGCACCCCGAAGGCCTGATAAATATCCGCTACGATACGGTCGCCTTGCAGACTTTTTTCTTTATAATAATTCATATAAAGTGAAGTGCCCACAGGACTGAGTGCCACCATACTATAGAAGTACGAGGCCGAACTCCAGTCGGGCTCCACGACAATCATCTGTGGGGTAATTGCCATTGTATGGGGAACGGTGAAGGTGTTTCCCTCAAAAGTCCCCTCTATACCCAGCTCATTGAGTAGCGAAAGGGTCATTCTAAGGTAAGGAAAGGAGGTAATCTCCCCATCCAAATGTAGCGTCAGCCCATCGGTAAAGGACGGTGCCACAAGGAGCAAGGCCGAGATATATTGGCTGCTTACATTGGCTTTGATAGAGAGTTGCCCACCTTGTAGCTGCTTGCCGTGAATGTGCAAGGGAGGGAATCCTTCTGCCTTAGAGTAGTAGATGTCTGCCCCTAATTGGCGCAAGGCATCTACCAAGATACCAATAGGGCGCTCTTGCATACGAGCCGAGCCTGTCAGTAGGACATCTCTGTACTGGCAGGCGGCAAAGTAGGCTGTCAGAAAGCGCATAGCTGTGCCCGCATCTCCTATGTCTATAGTACTATCACCACAGTATAGTCCCCTATACATCGCCTCCGAATCCTTCGAGGGAGAGGCATTTTCTATTTGTAGTGTCGGATAAAGAGACTGTAGTAGCAGAAGTCGGTTTGTTTCACTCTTAGAGCCTCCAATGGTTAAGGTAAGGTTGTTGTCGTTTTTTAAGCGTTTTTTCTTTAGACGAATATCCATGTTGCATTTTAGAAAGTGCAAAATTACAAAAACTTTCAAAAAATAAATACGTAACTCGCTTATTTTTGGCTATAAATTAACTTTTTTAACGTGTATAGAGGTTGAAGGGTATCAGCAATAAAGGATTGTAGCTAAAATGCTATATTGCTAAAAATCATAAAACATTTCATTTATTCAATAGAAATTCCTATCTTTACACCTTGAAACAAAATTAATGGTTAATGATTAGCGCCGATAATGATTGATACCAATGATCTGACGGACATTAATCGTTAATCATTAGTCATTAATCATTAGTTAATGAATTGGCTATCAAAACTTTTTAAAGGAACATTCTCGGCTTCGCCAAGTTCTAGTCCATATATGAAGGAATCACAAAGTGAACTCCCTATTGATGAGGCTTTTGTAAAAAATTTCAAAGATAAGGGGGGCATCTTTGTCTATATAGAAAAGCGAGAAGACCTCCCCAAGGTATTCCAAACCGTGGTCAGCGAAGCGGGCGAAGATACTTTTGTCTTTACCCATAACGAACACTTAGAGCAGCAACTCTCGGGGGATTTTCCCGATTGTTTTATTACCAATGACCAGCTTGCCACTCATCTTTTGACCGATTGCGAATACTTGGTAGCCGAAGAGGGTTCCGTTATGTTCTCCTCTCGCCAACTGGGACAAAAGCGCTTGGACGAACTCCCTTCTACCCTGATTGTAGTGGCTAAAATCAGCCAAATCGTGGCCACCCTGATGGATGCCATGGGCGGACTCAACCGACAAGTACATCAGGAGCGCCCCAATAATATACGCACCCTTAGAGCCTTCACTCCCCCCGAAGAAAAAGATTCTATCTTCTACGAAAACTGTTACCGAACCACATATCTACTCCTTTTGGAGGACTTAAATACAAACGAATGAACGAATTATTAAAACGCTGTATCACAGGGATTATATACGTATTCCTACTTCTTACAGCCATCATGCTCTCCAATGCTGAGGCCTTCGGCTTCCTTTTCCTTGTCTTCGGACTGATATGTCTGTTTGAGTTCAAGCGATTGGTTCGCCTTACAGGAAGCACTATCTACCTGATTTTTCTATTCCTTTGGTGGTGCTTTAACTATCTGATTCCCATAAGCGAATTTGGAAGCAACCTCTTTGTCTATCTGCTGCTTTTGGCAGTTATCTCCACCGATATTTATTTGGTGTTTTACCTTTACAAAAAGGAAGCGGTCAAGTATGAGACTTGGCAGAAATTCCTCCTAAACCTATTCTATGTAGGGGGTGGCTGCTTATTTATCTCACTACTTTACAAATTAGAAATCTATAAGAACGAACGAGAGTTGTCCAATCCTTTTGCCTTTTGGGAATTTTCCCAATGGCGCTTCTCCGAGGCTTTCTCCGAGGCACAACATACCATGATAGCCCTCTTAGCCATTATCTGGGCAAGCGATAGTTTTGCCTATGTCTCAGGTCGTTTCTTAGGCCGTACCAAGCTCTTCCCTTCGGTCTCTCCCAAGAAGACGGTGGAGGGCTTCATAGGAGGACTTGTAGGTGCCTTACTTATTGCGGCATGGCTCTCCCTATATAGCAACAAAGAGCTATGGAAGTGGCTGATAGTAGCAGCGGTCTTGGTGGTAACGGGCACCTTGGGTGACTTGGTAGAGTCTAAGTTCAAGCGTGTAGCAGGCAAAAAGGACAGTGGTACCATACTCCCAGGACATGGAGGCTTGCTCGATAGGCTTGATAGCCTTATTTTTGCCTCTCCCTTTGCCTTTATCACCCTACTGGTGCTTTCTTATTTCTAAAAAAATGGCTCACATTATGGAAGCTATACCTATTGGAACAGGAGTATGTCATTGAGGATTTTAAGGGGACTTTTCCCTTATTACAACGATAAAAAGGATCTGAACCTATCCAAATACCTAAGGAATAAAGTAAGAAGAAAATAGTTGGCTTTTTGTTTGTTTATTCCTATAATAATCCTTACCTTTGTAGAAAATTTGGTTGTTAGTTGTCAGTTGTTAGCTGTTAGTTGCTAGTTGTTAGTCGTCGGTTGTTAGTTCTAAGAACTAATCACTAATCACTAACCACTAATCACTAACCACTAACCACTAATCACTAACCACTGATAAATTAAATAATAATGGACGTACAAAAAATTATGGCCTCTTTGGAGGCAAAACACCCAGGAGAAAAAGAGTACTTACAAGCAGTACATGAAGTGTTGGAATCCGTAC
>ERZ773100.869-NODE-869-length-14872-cov-3.865830_pt1 | contig 14872 bp, 22 predicted proteins | sample MGYA00511119_ERZ773100 | MGnify/ENA primary metagenome ERZ773100 (study PRJEB29015, sample SAMEA2738000) | human oral metagenome | biome: human oral; feature: human-associated habitat; material: dental | place: China | collected 2111 ...
CGTTTATGGGCTATGCGAAATTCGATGCACACAAGTTTAACTATCGGTCGGTCGCTGAATATCACTTACTGCGTGCTCTGTATTACGGGTATGCCAAAAAGTCTTGGGAAGACTGCCAAAAGGCTATGCCAAAAGTATTGACCGATACGGCGGAGAAAGTGCGGTCAGGTTTTGCGTTCGATCCGATTCCGGAATTACTGGAAGAAAAGCCGAAAGTTATCGATCCGCAAGTAGCAGCCAACGGAATTGCAAAGATTAAAGAAGTAATGGGAATGGAAAATGGCAGAACAATTTGACCGCAACACATGGCAAACGCCGAAGTATGTTTTTAACTGGCTCAAAAACAAATTTGGCTGGTTTGATTTAGATGGCTGCGCAAATGCTAAAAACGCCTTGTGTTGTCACTACATTGGCGAGCAAGGGACGGATGGCGATGAGAATTTATCTATTGCCCCTGATTTTTTAGCCGACAACCTTTTTGATTTATTGCTTGATGAAGTGGCTGAGGTTTGCTCTTTCCCACTACGGATTTTCGTCAATCCGCCTTACAACAACCCATTGCCGTTTGTGTTGCGTGCAGCAGAATTACGCAAGGCTGGTTATTTTGTGGTGATGTTGTTGCCAATGGATAAATCGACAGAATGGTTTGAGGTTATCCGCAAAGAGGCTAACGAGGTGATCGACATTATCGGCTTTACCGACCACCACAAAAGGAGATTTAATTCGGGCCGAATCAAATTTATCAATCCGGTGACTTTATTCAACGGTCGGTCAGCATCGGACATATTCAAAAGTGCGGTGGTTACGATGGAGCATAATTATCCTCGGATGTATTTAGTCAATGAGGCAGTAAGAAATCGAGTTATTGAAACCATCCGCCAATTACCGATTAACGAATCAGATCCGCTTGTTGTTGAGATAAAAGTTAAAACCCGATCAATGGAGCAAAACGATAAATTTCACGCAATGCTAGGTGATATCTCAAAACAGGCGACATGGCAAGGCGATAAATACGATTTATACGGTTGGAAAAACATATTAGTTAGCGGGCATACGATAGCAACAAAACTACCATACAAGTTGATTATGGGGATTGAGGGGGAGTTGGTTAACGTACGTGAACAGACATCAAAAATGGGCGTGCGCCGTATGTCAAGTTTGATCGAATACACGACAGCTTGGGGCGTACAAAACGGGGTTAAATTTAACGACAGATGGGGATTTTACGGAAGATGAACGCTTTAATTTTTATTTTAATTGCGGCGAGTTGTTTTGCTATCGCGTGTGTTACCGACGGCGGAACCGGGGTGTTTGCTTTGTTGTTGTGTTTTATCAGCTTTGTTTTGGGTGTAAATATCCACGCACAAATTGTGAGGGATAAAGCTAAGAACGGGGAGCTATTGGAAGTTGGCAAGAAATATTACGAAGTTAAATACGTGAGGGATAAGGTGGAATGATGGAGGTTCTACGATGAAAGATATTAATTGGAACTATATTGCTTACTTGATTTTTCTTGCATTTATTTTTTGGATTTCTTACGGATATGGGGCTTGATGAATAAGGAAAAATTTGAACGCACAAAGCCAGTTGTGAATGTTGGCACTATCGGCTATGTCGATCACGGCAAAACCACGCTTACAGCAGCAGTAACGGCGGCATTAGCAAAATCATTAGCGAATAAAGCTATTGATGACGAAAACGAAAAATTAATGCGCAGATTGGTAAAAGATCGCGACGACTGGCACAAGTGGAGACAGTCCGGAAGTCGGAATGTGAATGTGATTAATGGGGTGAGACGGTGAGTAAAGTTAATTATCGAAAGGAAGCTAAGGGACGGGAGTGCCAAGTGCGGTTGCCGGGCATTTGCAATCACAATTCGGAAACGGTGGTGCTCGCGCATTATCGATTGGCAGGCTTGAACGGCGTCGGCATGAAGCCCGATGATATTTTCGGGGCATGGTGCTGCAGCAGCTGTCATGATGAATGCGACCGTCGCACGCGAATTATGGATAACGAATATGTGCGGTTTGCGCATGCCGAGGGAGTGCTGCGCACGCAGGCGATTTTACGCAAAGAAGGTAAACTATGAGTGATTGGCTTGAAATCTGTTTGCCGTACCCACCGAGCGTAAATCACTACTGGAAGCACACAAGACAAGGTAAGCACTATATTTCAAAAGCCGGGCGGGAATTTAAACGCATTGCTACCGAGGTTTGCTCACAGTTCGACCCGTTTGAAAGTGCGGTTGAAATCAAGATGGAAATCTACTTCCCGGACAACCGCCCACGCGATCTTGATAATTTACCTAAAGGGATTTTTGATAGCTTAGTCGGCGCAGGGTTAATCAAAGACGATAACCGCAAAATTATTCGCAAATACTCGATTGAAGAGAAAGGCGTAGTAAGTAAAGGTAAGTCAATTATTAAAATTAGAGGTATCGATGCGTAAATTTAGCGAGTTGGAATTGACGGGGGAGCAGGAGTCGTTTGTTGATGAATGGATGTATAAGTGGGGGGCGTGGGTACGCTCCGGAAGACTTGATAAGCCTGAACTTAATATTATCGCTAAATTGATGCAATCGGCGATTCCGGCAGAGCCTGGCGAGCAAATGTGTGACGATGAAACAGGTTACATGATAAGCCAGACGATAGATAAATTCTTTGCGAAAAACGATCGCACTTTACACTATATCGTGTTTTCGTATTACGTGAACAAAAATACGATCAATCGCATAGCCGTTAAACTGCGTGAAAACTGCGGAGAGATAAAAATGCAACCGTGCGCCGGTAAGTCAGATATTCGCATTCCGAGCCTTAAAACTGTGAAGCGGAACGTTGAAAAAGAATTGAAATTGGCAAAAGCAATAATTCATGAATTGCTTGTAACTGGCTTCGTTATTCTTCGAATCGGGCGACAAAATGCAAAAAATATCAAAATTACATATTGACAAACCTTGTCACCTTGTCCTATCATTTGAATATATGGTGGTCATCGTGTAAGTGATGTTCACCGAATGAATTTTACACAACCCTGATCGGAAACGGTCGGGGTTTTTTATTACCTCGAAAGCGAGGTGGAGTATGAGAATGTTTAAAGATCCGGGGAATCAAAGTTATATCTGGTCGGGTTTTTCTGGGTTGCTTGCGTGGTTGGGCGATCAGAATAATTTGATGGTGCTGAGTTTGGCGATTGGGATTGCGACTGCGCTTGTGAATGCGTATTCAAAATGTGCTGAAGGCCGAATGCTAAAACGTGAGGAAGAGCGCAAGGAAGAAATTCATGCGTTGACAGTGGCGCGATTAAAACAGGGATTAAGCAATGAAGTTTGGAAAGACTAGAACCGCACTTGGTGCTGCCGGAACATTTTGCGCGGTATCAAGCATTATTGCGGTGATGTACAGCGCCTACGGCGACGAAATTACATTAAGCCCTGCCGGTGCGGAGATTATCGGCAATGCGGAAGGTTGCCGCCGTGAGCCGTATAAATGCCCCGCTGATGTGTTAACCGTCGGCATTGGCTCAACGGAATATAGCGGACTGCCGATTGATCCGAAGCGAATCTATACAGATTTAGAAATTGCCGAACGCTGGAAGAATGATATTCAGGTGGCGGAAAAGTGTGTGAACCAATACGGCAATGGTCGAAAGCTGCCGCAATCTGTGTTTGATTCGGCGGTATCGCTGACGTTCAATGTGGGATGCGGTGCTGTGCGCAAGTCAACGATGTTTCGCTATCTGAATGCCGGCGAATACGCGAAGGCTTGTGATGAGTTGCCGAAGTGGAATAAAGCCGGTGGGCGTGTGCTGCCGGGGTTGGTGGTGCGTCGTGATAAGGAGAAGGCGTTGTGTTTGAGCGATTTGAAACAACCGTAAAATTGACCGCACTTTTGTTGATTTTGGGCTTGTGCGGTTGGAGTTGGTTCCAGTCTCAGAAGATAAGTAGCCTCGAAGCCGAAAACCAAGCTCAAGCCCAAACCATTAAACAACAGGAAGAAGCTAACAAGGCTTTAAATGTGGCGTTGCAGCAAGAGCGCGAAGCTGTTATTGAGCAACAACAGCGAAACGAAGAAATCGAACGGATGGCAACAGAAAATGCGGAATCAGTTAAAACGATTATTAAAACACAACCTTGTGCTAACACTCGTTTGCCTCAGCATGCTCTTGACAGGCTGCGGAAGTAACGCGACCAAAGTGAGCTATATCTATCCTCCTCAAGCCTACACGGTGCCATGTGCTAAGACGGCATTTACCGGGGAGACTTACGGCGATGTAGTATTGCAATTAGTCAGGGTAACGGCAGAGCGAGATAAATGCGCAAGCCAAGTAGATAATCTCAATAAGTGGATTAATCAAACCAAGACCGCCAATTAGTGCGGTCTTTTTTTATTGGCATATACAGACACATATATTAGGACTGGCTTTGACTATCTGATGATGGCTCGATTATCGAGTGATTTTTATAAAGAATCGTGACGGTAAAAGGTACTCCTGAGGGGATACCCCTTTCCACGGGGTTTCGGGCGCGCGGTTTTCTGCAGTTTTTTGATTTTTTCGGCGATCCACCACAATGAAATAAGGATTTGTTTTTATTGATATTTTTATATTGGTGGTTGTTCATTTTTGATTTTTAGGGGTTGTACTGTGAGCGATTATTACAGTATTAGCAAAATGGCTACTATTGCCGGGTGCGATAGACGCACAATGTCGGCGAGAGTGAGTCACCTCACGCCGGAAAAAGAAACGACGAATTACAAAGGATTTTCTCTCAAGCAGATATTTAGATTATTGCTTGAGGATACCCGCACAAAAGACGTTGACGGATTGTCGCCGTCGGATCAGTTGGCATATTGGAATGCACAGCTAAAACAACTTGAGTACAAAAAACGTCTTGGCGAAGTTTGCGAAGTTACAGACGCGGCAAGACAACAATCAATTATCGTTAAAAGCATGTTGCAACCACAGGAAACACTGGCAGACAGGGCGGAAGCCGCAGGAATGCCGTTAGAATGGGTTATTTGGTTGCAGAAAGAGATTGATAAAAACCGCGATGAAGCGGCGGACTTAATCCTAGAGGACGAAACGGATGTACGCGAAGGCGAGTGATATTAGAAAAGATTTGGCGGAAATGATAAAAGCGCCCAATCGAATGAAAGTGTCCGAAGCTGTCGCACAATATATGCGCGTACCGCTCGGCGGCGGGTCGTCTGTAAGATGGGACAAGGACCGCACGCCTTATGTCATTGAACCGATGGACTGTTTAAACTCCCGTGAATACGACGCGGTGATCTTTGTCGGTCCCGCGCGTACCGGTAAAACAATCGGTTTGATTGACGGGTGGATCACATACGCCATTATTTGCGATCCATCTGATTTTTTATTAGTGCAACTGACGCAAGAAAAAGCGAGCGAACACAGCCGGAAACGGTTAGATCGCACTTTTAGATGTTCGCCGGAAATTGCAAGCCGATTGAGTCCGTACAAAAATGATAACAACGTCCACGATAAATATTTTCGCGCGGGAAATCTGTTAAAAATTGGCTGGCCATCTATTAACGTGCTGTCATCCTCCGATTACAAATACGTTGCATTAACCGATTACGACCGCTGGCCCGATGATGTGGATGGTGAGGGGGACGGCTTTAGTTTAGCGTCCAAGCGTACCACCACGTTTATGTCCTCCGGCATGACGATGGTGGAGAGCTCCCCCGGCAAAGATATTGTTGACATCAAACATCATCCAAAATCAACCCACGAAGCCCCGCCGACGACAGGGATTTTGTCATTGTATAACCGTGGCGATCGCCGCCGCTTTTACTGGCAATGTCCGCACTGCGGGGAATGGCTTGAGCCAAGCATGGCGAACATGATCGGCTATCGTGATGATACGGATTTTGTCGATGCAAGTAAAAAAGCGCGCTTACAGTGTCCACACTGCCAAGGCGTCATTGAGCCAAGCAAAAAACGCGATCTAAATATCGGCGGAAAATGGCTCAAAGAGGGGCAAACAATCGACAAAAACGGTGTTATCCATGGCGAGGGAAGAAAATCCCGTATTGCGTCGTTTTGGCTTGAGGGCCCCGCGGCCGCTTATCAAACGTGGGAGCAACTTACCTACAAATTGTTGACTGCCGAACATGAATTTGAAATGACCGGCAGTGAAGAAACGCTAAAAGCGGTAACGAATACCGACTGGGGATTACCTTATTTACCGCGCTCCGCGCTTGAACAGCGGCGTGCGGATGACTTAATGGAACGGCGTGAAGAAACCGAAAAAAGAACGGTGCCTTATGGGTGCCGTTTTTTATTGGCCGCAGTCGATGTACAGGGTGGGCGGAACCGTCGCTTTGTCGTCCAAATTGTGGGATATGGCGAAAACAGCGAGCGATGGCTCATTGATCGATACAACATCAAATCATCAATGCGGGTGAATTCGGACGGCGAATGCCAACAGATCGACCCGTCCGCCTACCCGGAAGATTGGGATCTGCTCATTAGCGACGTGCTTAACAAACAGTACCGCATTGAGGGTTTAGCCGGCGGATTTATGCCGATTACCGCAATGGCGGTGGATAGCGGCGGCGAGGATGGCGTTACGGATAATGCTTATAAATTCTGGCGACGTTGTAAGCGCGACGGAATCGCTAAGCGAGTCTATCTTGTCAAGGGTGACAGTACACGCCGACAAAAACTCATTACCCGTAGTTATCCGGACAATACCGCACGATCAGACCGACACGCCAAAGCGCGCGGCGATGTGCCGTTGTATCTGCTTCAAACGGATCAACTCAAAGATCGAATTAGCAACGCATTGAGCCGTGAGACGGTCGGCGCAAATTACATCCATTTCCCGGCATGGCTTGGCGAATGGTTTTTTGATGAGCTAACGTACGAGGAGCGCGGGCCCGACGGCAAGTGGCGCAAACCCGGCAAAGGAAATAACGAGGCGTTTGACTTGTTTTGTTATGTCCATGCGATAGCTATCTTGCGTGGATATGAGCGGATCAAGTGGGGAGATGAGGATAACGTCCCGTACTGGGCGAAATTGCCGAGTGTAAACCCTAACGTAATCCGCCGAGAAACGACTGCGGCGGAGGATGAAACGGAAAGTGCGGTAGAAATCGAACAAGTAAAACCAAAGTCACAACCTAAGCAGAAAAATGACTGGTTAAATGGTGGCAGCGGTAAAAAATCTGGAGGATGGCTTTGAGTCGAAGCGAACAAATTGAACAAGTGCAGTTAATGCTCGAAGCGTGCGATCAAGCAATCCTTGATGTGCTAGCGGGGAAAACCGTTACATTTAACGGACGTAGCATTACGCGCGAATCATTATCCGAAATCCGGAAGACGCGACAAGCACTTAGAGAGGAGCTTGTTGAGTTAAAACGGTTAGGCTCCGGTCGTAGTCGTTTTAAATACGCAAACTTTAATCCACGGTTTTAAAAATGAATATCTTTGAAAAAACAATAGCTTTTTTTGCCCCTGCGCAAGCGGCAAAGAGAGCGAAAAGCCGTTATGTGTTGAATGCGTATGAGGCGGCTTTACCGAACCGAACGCATAAAGCCAAACGTGAAAGCCAAGGGGCGAATACCTCAATTAAACAAAGTGCGGTGAGTCTTAGGGAGCAGGCGCGCGCATTAGATCAAAATCACGACATTGTGATCGGTATCTTAGACAAGATGGAAGAACGCGTTATTGGATCACGCGGCATCCACATTGAGCCGCAACCGATGAATATTAGCGGTGATGTTGATGAAACCTTAGCGGAGCAAATCCGTAAAAAATGGGCTGAATGGTCTATTCGACCTGAAGTTACCGGGCAATTCACCCGCCCGGAACTTGAACGAATGCTTTTGCGCACGTGGTTACGCGACGGTGAAGTGTTTATTCAGCTGGTGCGCGGCACCGTGGCAGGGCTAAAACATAGTACGGATATTGCCTTTAGCCTTGAAGCCCTTGAACCCGATTTTGTGCCGTTGAATACCCTTGATACGGCAAATTTAATTCAAGGTATTGAACTTGACGCATGGCGCCGTCCTAAGTCGTACCGTGTTTACATGGACAACCCGCAGGAAAATAACCGCACTTTTGGCCGGGTGAAGACCGTGCCGGCAGAAAACATGTTGCACCTTGCCTTTAAAAAGCGGTTGCACCAGTTGCGCGGGGTATCGATGTTACACGGCGTGATCGTCCGCCTTGCCGACCTCAAAGACTACGAGGAAAGCGAGCGTGTCGCCGCGCGAATTGCAGCTGCCTTTACGATGTACATCAAAAAAGGGGACGCAGGCAGTTACGACATGGACGATGACGGCGGAAGCCAAGACTTGCGCGAATTTGATATTGCACCTGGTGCGTTAATTGATGACTTAAAGCCCGGCGAAGACATCGGATTAATCAACTCTAACCGCCCGAATGTCAACCTCGAAACGTTTAGAAACGGACAATTACGGGCAACGGCAGCCGGTACACGCTCAAGCTACTCAAGCATTGCCCGTGACTATAACGGGACGTACTCAAGCCAGCGCCAAGAGCTGGTGGAGAGCTTTGAGGGCTACTCCGTTTTACAGGATACCTTTGTTGCGCATATCTCCCGACCGATTTACCGCGAGTGGTTAAAAATGGCGATTGTTAGCGGTGAAATTGATGTGCCGGTAGATATTGATCCTGCGTCTCTTTACAACGCCGTGTACTCCGGACCGGTTATGCCGTGGATCGACCCGGCGAAAGAAGCGCAAGCGTGGAAAGAGCGCATCAAAGGCGGATTGGCAACAGAAAGCCAAGCGGTACGCGCAAGCGGCAGCAACCCGGCGGAAGTTAAACGCCGCCGTAAAGTTGAGGTTGATGAGAACAGCAAGCTGGGCTTGAAGTTTGATACGGATTTAACTAACACAGGAACAATGACAAATGCAGAAGCAAAAAATGATTCTTTCGCCGGTGGCGATGGCAGCGAGCGGGACAACGACGAAGACGAATAATCAGTCGTGGTATTCAATCAAAGCCAAAGCAAACGATATGGCGGAAATCTCAATTTACGATGAGATCGGTTTTTGGGGCGTTACTGCGCAGAGCTTTTCAAAGGATCTGAAAGCATTGGGCAACAATCTCAAACAAATCAATCTACACATCCACTCCCCAGGCGGTGATGTTTTCGACGGTATCGCCATTTACAACTTGTTAAAAAACCACCCAGCAAATGTCACGGTTTACATTGACGGCTTGGCGGCAAGTATGGCGAGTGTAATCGCGATGGCGGGGAATGAGGTCATCATGCCAGAAAACGCAATGATGATGATCCATAAACCTTGGGGCATCCAAGGTGGCGATGCAGATGATATGCGCAAATATGCCGACCTGTTAGACAAGGTCGAAAATACGCTAATCCCTGCTTACGCAAGCAAAACCGGAAAAAGCCCGGAAGAATTAGCAGAAATGCTATCGGCGGAAACTTGGCTCAACGGCAAAGAATGCGTTGAACAAGGCTTTGCTGACAAATTAGCCGAACCACTTGTGGCGATGGCGTCTATTAAATCACGAAAATTAGAGGACTTTGAAAATATGCCAAAAGCAATGAAAGACATGTTGTTTAAGCCACAAGGCAACGCGGGTGCAGCCGCACCACAAGCAACAGCAACCCCGGCGAAACCAGCGCAACTGGAACCTGCGGCACCGGCCGCGCCGGTGAATCAAGCGCCTGCTGCGCCGGTAGATAATACCGCGCAAGTACAAGCCGCAATGAACAAACGCAATGCCGACATTAAAGCCGTGTTTGCGCCATTTGGTGCCACTCACAATGATTTGCTGGTGGAATGCTTGGGTGATTTAACTATTACCGCCGAGCAAGCCAAAGACAAATTGTTAGCCAAACTTGGTGCCGGTACCACCCCAAGTGCAACTGCCACCCCTTACGCCGGCAACGGTAATATTGTTGGTGACAGCGTGAAACAATCTTTGTTAGCCCGTGCCGGTATTGACAAAGACAAAGCCAACGCCAAAGACAACGCATACAACGCAATGACCTTGCGTGAGCTTGCTCGTGCGTCATTGGTTGATCGTGGTATTAGCGTGTCTGGTCATAACGCAATGAGCATGGTTGGCTTGGCGTTTACCCACTCAAGCTCTGACTTTGGTCAAATCTTAATTGATGTGGCGCACAAATCCTTGCTTAAAGGTTGGGAAACTGCGTCGGAAAACTTTGATCAGTTTACCTCTCGCGGCACATTAACTGACTTCCGCGCGGCGAAACGTGTCGGTTTGGGTGAGTTCGGTTATTTGCCACAAGTGGGCGAAGGTGAAGAATACACCTACGGCACCATCGGCGACGAAGGCGCACAAGTTGCATTGGCTACTTACGGTCAGTTGTTTAGCATTACCCGCCAAGCAATCTTAAACGATGATATGCACTTGTTGACAAAAATCCCTGAAAAAATGGGACAAGCGGCCCGCGCAACCATCGCCAAATTAGTGTTTGCCTTGTTGACCGGTAACGCCATCGCACAAGACGGCAAAGCGTTATTTGACGCGTCTCACAAAAACACCTTAACTGGCGCGGCGTTAGACGTAACCAACATTGATAAAGCAATCCAATTAATGAACAGCTTTGTCAATACACGCGGCGAGCCGTTGGCGATTGAGCCGGAATTTATGCTGTTGCCTACCTCACTTTATACTCGCGCTAAACAAGTTTTAGGTTCTGCGAGCGTGGAAGGGGCGGATATTAACGCCGGCATTATTAACCCAATCCGCGACATTGTGCCGCCGATTAAATCAGCGCGCTTACAAGTCGCCGATCCGAAATCTTGGTACTTAATCAACAAAGAAGCGATCGAAGTCTCTTACTTAGACGGCATCGACACGCCGTATATGGAGCAACAAAACGGCTTTACCGTTGACGGTGTCGCAACAAAAGTCCGCATTGACGCCGGCGTGAATGTGATTGATTATCGCGGTGTTGTTAAAGTTACCAACAAGTAACTAAAAACGCCTTAAAAAAACGACCGCACTTTTTAGGTGCGGTTTTTTATTATCTAAATCAAAGGATTAAATAAATATGGCTAAAAATTATGTACAAGACGGAAACATCGTGCGCTTTACCGCTGTCGCCACGGTTAAATCCGGTGATGTGGTGATGCAGGAAAATCTTGCCGCAATTGCCGTAACCGACGTCGAAAAAAACGGCGTGGGCGTGGGGTTAACCACTGGGGTATTTACCGTTAAGGCAAAAGCGGCGGATGACATCAAACAAGGTGCGGTCGTTTACTGGTCCGCTGATGGTGCAACGATTGCCGCAGGCAGCAATAAACGCTTAGGTATTGCGTGGCGTGAAAGCGGCGTAGCGACTGAAACGGTTGACGTGAAAATCAATGTCTAGTCCGTTTGATAACGCGTTAACACGGGCGGACAACGTTATAACCGATGTCATGATGTCCGTCTATGTGATTAACGGCAAAAAGTATAAAGCGGTGCTTGATGAGACGCCAAAAGTGATGGGCGGAAATTATAGCGATGATTACTTAATTAACGGTACAACTCGCACGCTGACACTTTTCCGGGCGTCCGGCTACAAGCCGAAACTTGGCGATGTCATCACGACAAAAACCGGCGAATATGTTGTACGCGGATTTAGTTTTGAGGACGGAAAGATCGTGTTGCAGTTGGAGTAAATATGGCGGTCAAGATCGAAGGAATGGCGGTATTACAGGCGAATATTGAAAAATTAGCCAAGCAAGCGGTGCCCAAAGCAATGGCGAATAGTATTAATCGGGTGGCGCGAAACGCCATTAAACACGGAACAAAAACCGTGTCGAAGGAAGTTAATGCGCCGATGAAATTAATTCGCAAGCGCGCCCGTTTGACACAAAAAGCCACGACGCGCCAACCTGTGGCCAAAATTCGTGTCAATCGCGGGAATTTGCCGTTAATCCGATTGCTGGAAGATCCGCGCCGTCGGGTGAACATCGAGAAAGGGCAGATTCGAATCGGTCAACATCGTGTTCAACGCGGTTTTATCCAAACTCTGTCTAATGGTCGACGGCAGGTAATGCAACGCCGAGGCAAAGCCCGTTATTCCATTGATGTAGTGAAAATTCCACTTGCCGCACCTTTAACCAATGCGTTTCATCATGAACTGAAAGATTATTCGGAACAGGTGAAAATTGAACTGGCGAAAGAATTAAGCACTGTTTTCCGAAAATAGGGGGAGAAATGCAAATCCATAAGCAAATTCGGCATCAAATTTTTGATTTACTCAATAACAACATAACGGGCGTCGAGAATTATTATTCCGGGCGCCCGTTGTTTATTGATATTGATCAGGAAAAGTCGGCAATTGCGATTTTTCTAGATGAAATTTCGTGCGAACCGTTAGATCTCTGTCATCACGAATATACCGCAGTATTAAACATCGCGATTTATCTGAAAACTGCTGTAGGCGACGATGCGTTAGATGAGATTGCCGAACAAATCAAACAACGGTTGGAAAGTGCCATAGCCAATGACGAATTATCGGAAACGATTTCCGAAATTGAATTGATGAGCTATGAATACGAACAAGATACGACAAATCGGACGTGGTTCGTTTCTAACCTTAAATACCAAATCAAATACGAGGATTAAACATGCCAACACAAACCACCCCTTTTCAGGGGACGAAATTTTATTTAGGCATCGGCTTAAATAGTGATAAAGCCGTGACGGCGGCCACGGTAAACCCCGCGACCATTACCGCAACCGGTCACGGTGCGAAAGTCGGTGATTTTGTCAAAGTCACCGGTCTTGGTTCCCTTGATGGTTATTACCCGGTGAAAGCCGTTACAAACGACAAAATTACGTTGGCGGACGAAGTTGACTGGAGCAATCACGATACGCCGACGGATTTTACGGCGGCAAAAGTGGCCACCGTAAAATGGTCCGCTAACTTCTGTGCGATCAAAAATATTGAAGGCGACGGTGACACGCTCGGCGAAGAAGATGTGACAACCATGTGTAGCGAAGGTACCGAAACCGAAGCGGGCGAAATTGAGTATGGTTCAATTAAATTGACATTCTTCTACGCCCCGGCAACGCCAATGCAGCAGGATTTGCGTAAGAAATTCTACGGTAAAGAGACTTTCCCGTGGATGATGGTTTTGAAAAATAATCAAGGTTCGCTTTATGGTACAGGCTTTATCCAAACTTCGCAAAACTGGAGCGGCGAAGTGAAAGGTAAGTTCGATTCCGGCGTCACTATTAAGAAAGCAAAACGTGATTATCACTTACCGGTATAGCCACAAAGTGCAGTAAATTTTGACCGTACTTTATAAAAACAAAACCCCGAAAGCAGCGAACTCTCGGGGTTTTTCATTCCATCAATACGAAAAATGAATCATTTTGGATGCAAGTATTTTAAAAGTTCTTTTAAAGATAATCAAGGAATTGCTTATGAAATATTCAATTTGGCAAATCGCTTTTGCTTTCTCCATACCTATATTCTTTTGGGTATCAGCTGATTTATTAAGAGCAATTATTGAGCTCATTCGATTGTTTAATTAAATAAGGATAAAAAATAATGAATTTACGCGAAAAACTGTTGGCGAACAAACCGAAAGTTAGCCCGATTGACATCAACGGAGAACGTTATTTCATTCGTGAATTTACCGTTGGTGAAATGAATAATGCCTTATATGGGCAGCAGCAAGCCTTAATTAAAATTGCCGAAGCACAAGGTATTACGCTTGATTTTAGCGACGAAAGGCAACTTACCGAACAATTGGCAAAAATCTACGATCCAAATCGCTTAACCCGCACCCTAGCCATTCGCCTTTGTGATGAAAACGGCGTCAATTTATTTGATGCGGAAAATGAAGCAGATTTAACCGCACTTTCCAAATTGGACAAAACGGTATTTGAACAGCTTACTCAAGCCATTTCTGAGCTTGAGCCAAAAAACTTACCGAGCGCCGAAGATTCCAACTAACCCTGTCTTTGGCGCTGGGGAAGACGTTAGAAGAAATTGAGTTGATGCCTGAACGTCATTTTTCCGAATATATGCTGTTTTACCGCGAGCAACCTTTCGGACTTTGGCGGGAAGATTACCGCACCGCACAAATTAGCCACCTGTTGGCGATGATAAACCGCGATCCGAAGGCTAAACCGCATGAACTCTCGGATTTTATGCCGTTTTATAAAGAAAGTGCGGTCGAAAATGAAGAAGATGACGGCGTTACTGAGTATTTAGCGAATCGTTAAACTCGGCTATTAGTCCTTTGATTATTGCATTTTCTTCTCGTGTTGCTCGGTTTCGTTCTCTGCATGGCTGGATTTTTAAGTTTTCGTCCAGTCGTGCGGTGATATATTCTGCGTTACTGCTGATTAGTTCATCTTTGCTCAATAGCCACTGCATGAATTGTTTTTTCATAGATGTTCTCCGTTTATTAAAGGTGTGCCGAGAATACCTATGAAAAAAAGTGCGGTCGAATTTCATTGTAAAAATCTGCGATCTACGTCGCAAAATTGAAATAAATTAAGCCGAAAACTTACAGAAAATATTAAGGTACCTTAGAATATGTGAGCTTTATCACATAAAAATAGGAACCTAAAAATGAAAAAATTATTATTGTTCGCAGCTGGTTTGATATTGACAGCTTGTGGAGATGATATTGTTAGAATTGATGACAGAGGCGTTTTATTTTTTGGACATTTATATATACAAGAGTTATCAAAAAATAAGCAATTCTCCTATGCCAGCATTATGTTATCTGATGCACAGGGAATAGGTGATTTTAAATCGATTGATTTAAATATAGTTGGAGAAAAGTCTGAAAGTAAATGCTTGCGCGATACGGAGATCTTGATTAACAATAAAAGATTGCAGCCAATTACTGTAAAATTAGAAGAAAGA
>ERZ773100.870-NODE-870-length-14865-cov-4.633356_pt1 | contig 14865 bp, 9 predicted proteins | sample MGYA00511119_ERZ773100 | MGnify/ENA primary metagenome ERZ773100 (study PRJEB29015, sample SAMEA2738000) | human oral metagenome | biome: human oral; feature: human-associated habitat; material: dental | place: China | collected 2111 ...
GTGGTGTACCCGGCCATTTTTCCCAGCCCCGGCAGGGGTCGTCAGGGACGCCGGCCAAATTTACCGGGTACGGGATATGGGGCGGACCTGTGTGCCTGCCCGTTGGATGGGGTTTGATCGGGCTGCGTATGCGCTCCGCCCCTTAACGGTCTTATGCGATCCGTTATACAAGTGTGCGGGGCGGCTGCGGGTGCTCGTGGGGTGGGAGAGGGGCGTTATGGGGCGTGCTTGGGGCTTAAATGGTCTACATGTCATCTACTAATTTGAAATTTATCAGAACTTCCAATCATCTATCTACCAAATGAATAGGGGTATAAAGATGTACTCCGGGATCTACTTTTTATCTCACTGCATTAGGCAGATCGAAAAATAGGGTCGTAACTTTGGCAGTGTACATTACTTATACAAAATAATTTTACTGCCACATGATGAATCGTATTCAGAGCGTGCTCCTCTCGCTCTCTTTCTTGATGATGTCCGCTTGGGGCTTGCAAGCGGAGGATTTGAAGTCGCCCAACGGTCGATTGCTGATGCATTTCGAAGTGGACGGCATGGGCTGCCCCGTCTATACCTTATCTTATAAGGGGAAGCCGGTGATTAAACGCAGTCGGTTGGGCCTCGAGGCGGAGGGCTTCTCGCTGCGCGAAGGTTTCCAACTCCAAAAGGCGGAGACGGCTACTTTCGACGAGACTTGGAAGCCCGTCTGGGGCGAGGTTAGCTCCATCCGCAACCATTACAACGAGCTGGCTGTGACGCTCCTTCAGCCGAAGGATGACCGGACTATCCGCATCCGCTTTCGCCTTTACGACGATGGTCTCGGGTTCCGCTACGAATTCCCAGAGCAAAAGAACCTCGTTTACTTCGTTATCAAAGACGAATACTCCGAATTTGCGATGGCGGGAGATCATAAAGCCTTCTGGATTCCGGGCGATTATGACACGCAGGAATATGATTACACCGAGTCGCACCTTTCCGAGATCCGTAAGCTAATGAAGGCGGCCGTCACGTTCAATACGTCGCAGACTCCGTTCTCTCCGACTGGCGTACAGACGGCGCTCATGATGAAGTCAGCAGATGGACTTTACATCAATCTGCATGAGGCGGCGCTGGTGGATTATCCCTGCATGTCGCTTGAGCTGGACGACAAGACGATGACCTTCCGCTCTTGGTTAACCCCCGATGCGCAGGGCAAGAAGGGTTATATGCAGACGCCGTGCCAGTCTCCCTGGCGTACGATCATGGTCAGCGACGACGCGCGTGAGATTCTGGCGTCGAAGTTGACCCTTAACCTCAACGAACCATGTGCCTTAAAAGACGTCTCATGGATCAAGCCGGTGAAATATATCGGCGTTTGGTGGGAAATGATCACGGGCAAATCGACGTGGGCCTACACCAACGACCTTCTCTCGGTACACATCGGCGTGACGGACTACACGAAGGTCAAGCCCAACGGCACCCACGCGGCGAACAACGACAAAGTGCGCCGCTATATCGACTTCGCCGCCAAGCACGGCTTCGATCAGGTGCTCGTCGAGGGCTGGAACATCGGGTGGGAGGACTGGTTTGGCCACTCTAAGGACTACGTTTTCGATTTCCTCACCCCTTACCCCGACTTTGACATCAAGGCGCTCAATGAGTATGCCCACTCGAAGGGCGTCAAGCTGATGATGCACCACGAGACCTCCGCCTCCGCCCGCAACTACGAGCGCCACATGGAGGAAGCCTATCAATTGATGAACAAATACGGCTACAACGCCGTCAAGAGTGGCTACGTGGGCAACATTATCCCACGCGGCGAACATCACTACGGCCAGTGGATGGTCAATCACTACTTATACGCGGTGAAGAAGGCCGCCGAGCACCACATCATGGTCAACGCCCACGAGGCGGTGCGCCCCACGGGCCTCTGTCGGACGTATCCCAACCTGATCGGTAACGAAGCCGCCCGCGGCGGGGAATACGAATCGTTTGGCGGCAACAAACCGTTCCACACCACCATACTCCCCTTTACGCGCCTCATGGGCGGCCCGATGGATTACACACCGGGCATCTTCGAGACCCGCATTAAGAACGTCAATCCGGAGAACAATTCGTTTGTGCACTCCACGCTGGCCCGCCAGCTGGCCCTCTTCGTGACGATGTACAGCCCGCTGCAGATGGCGGCCGACCTGCCCGAAAATTATGAGCGCTTCATGGACGCCTTCCAGTTCATCAAAGACGTGGCTGTGGATTGGGACGACTCCAAATATCTGGAGGCTGAGCCGGGCCGTTACATCACCGTGGCCCGTAAGGCCAAGGGCACGAACAACTGGTTCGTAGGCTGCACCGCGAGCGAGAACGGCCACATGGCTAACATCTCGTTCGACTTCCTCGACCCCAAGCGCAAATACACGGCTACCATCTATGCCGACGGTCCGACGGCGCATTACGAGAAGAACCCCCAGGCGTACACCATTAAGAAGATGACCGTGACGAATAAGTCGCGCCTGACCCTCCGCGCGGCCTCGGGCGGCGGATTTGCCATCTCAATTATTGAGCAATAAGAACAGTGAGAGGTGTCGATGCGATCCCTGCGTCGGCGCCTCTTCTTGTGTGACACATTTATCTACAAAGCATAATGGAAAAAAGAGAACTATTTAATTGGAAGCGGTGCATTTACCTGCTGCTGGCTGCTCTGCTGCCAGCCCTTGGCGGTTATGCACAGAAGATGACGGTTAAAGGCGTCGTCGTAGATGCGACGAACGAACCGATCATTGGTGCGAACGTGGTGGAGAAGGGAACAACGAATGGCATCATTACCGATCTGGACGGCAACTTCACGCTGTCGGTCGAGCGAGGTGCTACGCTCGTTTTCTCCTTCATCGGCTATCAGTCTCAAGAACTTCCGGCCTCTGCACAGCCCATGCGCGTGATGCTGAAGGAGGATACGGAGCTGTTGGATGAGGTGGTTGTGATCGGTTACGGATCCGTCAAAAAGGACGATGCTACGGGATCGGTGACGGCCATCAAGCCGGACAAGATGAATCGCGGTCTCACGACGAGTGCGCAAGACCTGATGACTGGAAAGATTGCCGGCGTGAACGTGGTCTCGAGTGGCGGTTCGCCGGGTGGTGGCTCCACGATACGTATCCGAGGCGGCTCGTCGCTGAATGCCAACAACGACCCCCTGATCGTCATCGACGGTCTGGCGATGGACAACGACGGCGTCAAGGGCCTCTCCAACCCGCTGGCGATGGTCAACCCGAACGACATCGAGACCTTCACCGTGCTGAAAGATGCCTCGGCGACGGCCATTTACGGCTCACGCGCCTCGAACGGTGTCATCATTATCACCACCAAGAAGGGCTCCATAGAGGGCGGTAAGGCACGCCTCCGCGTGGCGTACGACGGCAACGTGTCGATGAGTAACGTCAAGAACACGCTCGACATGATGGACGCCGACACCTATCGCGCACGCATCCGCAGCCAGTACGGCGAGGAGAGCAACGCCTATAAGGCCCTCGGCACGGCCAACACCGACTGGCAGAAGGAGATCTATCGCACGGCCCTCTCGACGGATCACAACGTGAGTGTCTTCGGAGGCCTCGGGACGATGCCTTTCCGCATGTCCGTGGGCTACACGAACCAAAACGGTATCCTCAAAACCTCGAGCTTCAACCGTTACACGGCCTCGCTGAACCTCTCTCCGTCGTTTTTGGGTGGCATGCTCAAGATGAACGGTAACCTCAAAGGAATGTATGCCGAAAGTCGCTTCGCCGACGTAGGCGCCGTAGGTGCGGCCACGCAAATGGATCCCACCCACTCGGTGCGCGACGCGGGCGAGACCTATCAGAAGTATTTCGGAGGCTTCTTCCAGTGGACGAACGACGGAAAGTCGCTCAACGACCCCACCTGGCTGCTGACCAACAACTCGCTGGCCCCAGCTAACCCCGTCTCCCTGCTGGAGATGAAGGACGACCGCGCCAAATCGCAGTCGCTCGTCGGAAACATCGAGGTGGATTACAAATTTCACTTCCTCCCCGATCTGCGTTTCCACGCCAATGGCGGTATGGACCTCTCGTCCGGTAAGCAGACCACCAACGTGGATCCCCAGTCCTTCTCAAACAACTATTACGGTAGCTATGGCTATGAGAAGATCGACAAATACAACCTGTCTTTCAATAGCTATTTCCAATACATGAAGTCAGTCGGTGTGCACAGTTTCGATGCGATGGTCGGTTACGAGTGGCAACATTTCCACCGTAAGGGCCACAATCGCTACGCGGGCATCTATCCGCAGACGAACGCCGTGAACCCGGGCAAGGAGTACTCGCCCTCGAGTAAGGAGTGGGCGTCGGAGAACTTTTTGGTCTCCTTCTTTGGCCGATTGAACTACACGCTGGCCGATAAGTACCTCTTCACGGCTACCGTACGTCGAGACGGCTCCTCACGCTTCAATAAGGATCACCGATGGGGCACATTCCCCTCGTTTGCCTTTGGTTGGAAGATGAAAGAAGAGGGATTCCTCAAAGACGTGGACGCCCTGTCGGACATGAAACTGCGCCTCGGCTACGGTGTCACAGGTCAGCAAAATATTGGCTCTGACTACTCCTATTTTGCCTCTTATACGGCCAGCAAGAACTACGCTTACTATCCGATAGGCTACGGCGATGGCGAATCGTATCGTCCCGACGCCTACAATAAGAACCTCAAGTGGGAGCGAACAACGACTTACAACGCGGGCTTGGACTATGGCTTCCTGAACGGTCGCCTCACGGGGTCGGTGGACTACTATTTCCGTCGCACGGACGACCTGATTAACTACGTGTACGTATCGGCCGGAACGAATTTCAAGAATCAGGTGAACGCCAACATAGGCTCGCTGGAGAATAAGGGCGTCGAGTTCACCATCAACTCCAAACCCATCGCACAGAAGGACTTCTCGTGGGACTTGGGCTTCAACCTCACCTATAACAAGAGCGAAATCACGGAGCTGACGGGAGGCGATCGTTCGGATTACTACGTGGCTGCGGGCGGCGTGACCATCGGCACCGGTGGCACTGTCCAGGCGCACGCCGTAGGGCACCCCGCCTACGCGTTCTATGTCTATCAACAGGTCTACGACGAGAAGGGCAAACCGATCGAGAACACGTTTGTGGATCGTAACGGAGACGGCGTGATCAACGATGCCGATAAGTACTTCTACAAGAAGCCCACGGCCGACGTATTGATGGGCGTCTCGTCCAAATTCGTCTACAAAGCTTGGGACTTCAGCTTCACGCTCCGCGCAAGCCTCAACAACTACGTATATAATAATGTAGAGGCCTACGCCAGCAACATGAGCACGCTGTACGCTCCCTCGGGCTTCCTCACCAACCGACCCAACATGGTGGTGGAGAACAATTGGCAGGGCGAAGGCAACTACTACATGTCGGATTATTTCGTGCAGAACGCCTCCTTCCTCAAGTGCGACAACATCACCCTCGGCTATTCCTTCAATTTGAAGAAGGTCGGCTCGGGACGTGTCTTTGCCGCCGTGCAGAACGTCTTCACCGTCACGAAATACAAGGGCCTCGATCCCGAGCTGATCACCGGATCGGGCACGGGTACCAACTATGGTATCGATCGTGACTTCTATCCGCGACCGCTGACCTCGCTCGTGGGACTTACGCTGAACTTTTAATCCGCAACTACTGAAATGGAACTCAAAATGAAACGAAATAAGATCACTGCTTGGGTCGCCGCATGCGCGATCCTCATTTCCGCCTCGGGCATCACCTCCTGCGTAGGCGATTTGGACGTGGAGCCGATCGATCCCAGCGTCACGACGACGTTTGACCAGAACAAGGTCTTCACGAAGATCTACGCTACGCTCGGCTTGACAGGTATCGAAGGGCCGGCTGGCTCGCCTGGCTCTGGCGACGTGGACGGTATTGATGAAGGCTCGTCGGACTTCTTCCGCTTGATCTGGAACATGAACGAACTGCCGGCCGATGAGGCGCATTGCTGCTGGATCGACGGTGGCGTGCCCGAATTGGTGCATGGCACATGGGATGCGTCGCATTCCTTAGTTACGGGGCTCTACTATCGCCTCTATTTTGACATCACGCTCTGCAACTTCTTCCTCGAGCAGACCGAGGGGAAGACGGACGCCGAGAGCGTCACCCAACGGGCCGAAGCGCGCTTTATCCGCGCCCTGAACTACTACTACTTGATCGACCTCTACGGCAAGGTGCCGTTCGTGACGACCGTCTCGACCGAAAAGCCGTCGCAGGTGGAGCGTGCGGAGCTGTTTAAGTTCATCGAGAAGGAACTCCTTGAGGCATCGGAGACCATGAAGGATCCGCGCACCAACACCTACGGTCGCGCCGATAAGGCGGCGGCTTGGCTGCTCCTGGCCCGCCTCTATCTGAATGCCGAGGTGTACACCGGTACGCCACAGTGGGCAAAGGCGGCTGAGTATGCGCAGAAGACGATCAACTCCGCTTACTCGTTGTGCCCCGTCTACAAGCACCTTTTCATGGCCGACAACAACGGCAGCAGCGTGAACAAGGCCAACACGGAGATCCTCCTGCCTATCCTTCAGGACGGCGGCACGACCCGCAACTACGGCGGCTCGCTCTTCCTCATTGCTTCCACGCATAAGACAGACGACATGCCGGCTTTCGGCACCACCGAAGGCTGGGCGGGCAACCGCTGCCGGCCGCAGCTCGTCAGCAAGTTCTTCCCCAACGGCAACGCACCGGCAGCAGGCGATGCGGACGCTATGACGAAGGCTGCAAACGACGATCGCGCACTCTTCTTCAGCAAAGGCCGTTCGCTGTCGATAGATGTGGAGTCTGAGTTTGCCAGTGGATACTCCCTCGTCAAGTTCTCTAACCTCCGCGCCGACGGAGCCACAACGCACGACTCGAAGTTTACCGACACCGACCTGCCCCTCATGCGTCTGGCTGAGGCCTATCTGACTTATGCCGAAGCAGAGGTGCGTCGCAACGGCGGACCGACTGCAGCCGCTACCGAAGCCATCAACACGCTCCGCAAGCGGGCCCATGCGAAGACGGAGACGTCCTATACGCTCAGCAATATCCTCGACGAGTGGGCGCGAGAGTTCGCTTTCGAGGGACGTCGTCGTTCGGATCTGATTCGCTTCAACCGCTTTGCTGGCAATGCGGACTACACCTGGCAATGGAAGGGCGGCGCGAAGGACGGTACGACGCTGTCTCGCCATCTCAACCTTTACCCGATCCCGACTAAGGACGTGAACGTCAATTCCAACCTGAAGCAGAATCCGGGATATTAACGGACCCCTAACTACGAACAACAGAATATGAAAGCAATCCATAAGATAGCGTTCGCGCTGCTGGCCGGCCTGATCGGCCTCACCACCGCATGCGACGACGACAACAGTGCTAACCCCACCCTCAAGACGCCCTCCAGCTTCACGCTGAACACGCCCACCGCGGCCGAGAACACCGTCTACGACTTAGAACACGCCAAGAACGTCGAGCTGACCTGCGTCCAACCGGACTACGGCTTCTCCGCCGCCACGGTATACGCCGTGCAAGTCTCGCTCGACAACGATTTCGCCACCGAGGGCAAATTCATCACCCTGCCCACCACCTACCCCAAGGCTAAGATGGAAGTCGACGCCTCGGAGATCGCCGTGGCGCAGACCACGCTGGCCGTGAAAAAGGGCGTGAAAGAGGACAAGTTCCCCTTCACCTCGAAGCTCTACGTGCGCCTCAGGGCGGCCCTGACCAGTGGCAAAGGCGAGGTCTACTCCAACGTCATCTCCATCAACGCGCGCACCCATTTCGCCCTCACTCCCGCCGCAGTGCCCTCAACGATGAACGTCATCGGCAGCACGAAGGGCATCGGCGAGTGGAATTGGGCCGGCTCTGTGCCGATGGTGCAGACCTGGGCGAAGGATGGCACCTTCTGGCGCATCCTTTACTTCGAAGCGGGCACCTCGATGAAGTTCAACGTCGAGAAGAAATTCGACGGCGGCGAGTTCGGATCGTCCGCCAAGCTCGTGGACAACGCCTCGGCCGGCCTCTCGGACGACGGTGGCAACCTCAAAGTGGCCAACGCGGGCTGGTATCTCGTGGTCATCAAGACGACCGCTCAGGGGCGTGACCTGAAGTACACCGTCAGCTTCGAGAAGCCGAACGTTTACCTCATCGGCGACGTCAGCGTGGGTGGAAAATGGGAGATCACGGCTGAGAATCTCTTCACCGTTCCCACCACGGCCGACGGCTGGTTCGTCTCGCCCGCCCTGGCTGCTGCCGGCGAGGTGCGCATGTGCGTCAAGATTGAAGGCGAAGACTGGTGGCACTCCGAGTTCATCGTGCTGGCTGAGGGCGAGATCCTCTACCGCGGCGCGGGCGGCGACCAGGATCGCTCGAAGCAGAGCGCCGGGCGGAAGGTCTACCTGAACTTCATGACCGGCAAAGGCGAATACAAATGATTGAGCAGGCCGGGGGGGGCGCGGAGTTTTTCACTTCGACACATCCTCCCGGCCTTCATTTATGGTATGCACCGCAGGTGACGACGGTTTTACGGCCGCCTCACCGACACGATGGATCAGGTGCAGGACAAGTAACCATAACCAATAGATACATGGTCGACTACATCTATTCATATCTCTATCATTTTTCTCCATGTATTGCACTGGTTTTTATCGCGGGTAGTGGCCGGGAGGGTTGCTACCCGCTGTTTTTTTGTGCCTATCCGTCTGAGGAGTGGGGGGAGGTGAGACGTGAGCCCAGCGTACGATTTCTCGAGGCAACCCGCGAGAATCGGAAACGTTTCGGCTCATTGTATCGTACAATCGCGAGAAATGAAACCGTTTCGGCCGATTGTATCGTACAATCGCTAAACTTTGATATGCTAACCCCGACATCGCCCTATTTTTGAGCGATTTTTTTAGGATAACAATCTAACTATATGACCGCAGAAATTATAACGATCGGCGACGAATTGCTGATCGGACAAGTGATTGACACCAATTCGGTGTGGATCAGTCGAGCCCTTGAAGACCACGGATTTCGTGTCATGCGTAAACAAACCGTGGGCGACGACGAGCCAGAGATACTCCGCGCCCTCCGCGAGTCTGAGCAACGCGTGGATGTGGTGCTCCTGACCGGAGGACTGGGGCCCACCAAGGACGACGTGACCCTCAACGCGCTTTGCAAACACTTCGACACGGCGAGGCATTTCTCGACCGAGGTGCACGAACACAATCAACAGCTATTTGCGGAGCGCGGCGTAGAAATGAACGACTTAACGCGTGATCAGGCGATGGTGCCCGACAACGCCACGGTGATCATCAACGAAGTGGGCACGGCGCCCTGCACCTGGTTCGAGCGCCGGGGCTGCATGGTGATTTCCATGCCCGGCGTGCCGATGGAGATGAAGTGGCTGATGACGAACCGCGTGATCCCCCGACTTCAGGAGTACTATGGGCGCAAGGCCGGCATTGCCCATCGCACTTGTTGGGTCACGGGCTACACGGAGTCTGCTCTGGCGATGGCGTTGGCCGACTTTGAGCGCGATTTGCCCGATGAAGTGCGGCTGGCTTACCTGCCTCAACCGGGGCTGATCCGCCTCCGACTCTCGGCCTACTGTTCGCCACAAGCCGTGGCCGATCGAGTGGCCGACGTGCTGCGTCTCCGCCTCCGCACCATCCTGAAAGAGCACATCATCGCCGAGGAAGACCTTCCCATCGAAGCCCTCTTGGGCCGTCGGTTGCAAGCCGCAGGGCTGACGGTTGGCACAGCCGAGAGCTGCACCGGGGGCGCCATCGCCGCGGCAATCACGTCCGTGGCCGGCAGTTCGGCTTATTTCAAAGGCGGCATTGTCTCTTACACCGACGAGGTGAAGCGCCGCACGCTGGGCGTCTCCGCCACCGATCTCGAACGCGTGGGCGCAGTCAGTCAGCCCGTCGTGGAGCAGATGGCACGCGGTGCACGTGAGGCCTTGGGGTGCGATTTGGCCGTAGCCACGTCGGGCTTCGCAGGGCCGAGTGGCGGTACGCCGGAAGCACCCGTCGGGACCGTTTGGATCGCCGTGGCTACGCCGTCCGCGGTCGTTTCCAAGGAATACCATTTCGGCGCCGCCCGCGATCATAACATCAGCCGTGCCGTCAACATGGCGCTACTGATGCTCTTCGAAATGGCCGCCACGCCTAAGGTGCAGGCACCCACGGCGTGAGAATCCGGGGCGTCAAGCGGAGGCGGACGGTCGACAGGTGAAGCCGCAGAAAATGCCTACACAGGCATATTCCTACTTTTGCCCGCAGATAAACCATTACCCATTAATAAAGAATGAACGTATTAGAGTTAAGCGAACAAGAAATCATCCGGCGTGGCAGCCTCGACCGGTTGCGCGAAATGCACATCGATCCGTATCCCGCTGCGGAGTATCCCGTGGACGGCTACGCCGACGAAATCAAGACCCAATTTAAGGACGACGCCGAGCCGCGCACCGTCTCTATTGCCGGCCGCATCATGAGCCGACGCATCATGGGCAAGGCCTCCTTCATGGAACTACAAGACTCCACCGGCCGCATCCAAGTCTACGTCACCCGCGACGACATCTGCCCCGATCCATCCGACACGGAACTATACAACACCGTATTCAAAAAGCTGCTTGACATCGGCGACTTCGTCGGTATCCGCGGCTTCGTTTTCCGCACGCAGATGGGCGAGATCTCCGTCCATGCGCAAGAGCTGACCGTGCTCTCTAAATCGCTCCGGCCGCTGCCCGTGGTCAAGGAGAAAGACGGCGTAGTCTACGACGGCTTCACCGACCCCGAGCAGCGCTATCGCCAGCGTTACGTCGACCTCGTGGTCAATACCGACGTGAAGCAGATCTTCATCAAGCGCAGCAAAGTCTACGCCTCCATGCGCGAGTTCTTCAACGCTCGCGGATACCTTGAGGTCGAGACACCCATCCTGCAATCCATACCCGGTGGCGCCGCCGCCCGCCCTTTCGTGACACACCACAACGCGCTCGACATCGATCTCTACCTCCGCATTGCCGACGAGCTTTACCTGAAGCGCCTTATTGTGGGCGGCTTTGAGGGCGTCTATGAGTTCTCGAAAGACTTCCGCAACGAGGGCATGGACCGCACGCACAATCCAGAGTTCACGGCGATGGAGATCTATGTGGCTTACAAGGATTACAATTGGATGATGCAGTTCACCGAGCAGATGCTCGAGAAGGTGAGCCGCGATGTGAACGGCACGACGGAGGTCGAAGTGGACGGCCGGACGATCAGCTTCAAGGCGCCTTTCCGACGCGTCACCATGACCGACGCCATCCGCGAACACACCGGCGTAGACATCACCGGCATGGACGAAGAGGCCCTGCGCGCAGTCTGCCGTCAGCTCGAAATCGAGGTGGACGAGACGATGGGCAAGGGCAAGTTGATCGACGAGATCTTCGGCGAGAAATGCGAGAAGCACTACATCCAGCCCACCTTTATCACCGATTACCCCATCGAAATGTCGCCCCTCTGCAAGCGTCACCGCAACAATCCCGAGCTGACCGAACGCTTCGAGCTGATGGTGAACGGTAAGGAGCTTTGCAACGCCTACTCTGAGCTGAACGACCCGATCGACCAGCTGGAGCGCTTCCAGGAGCAGCTGCGACTGAGCGAGAAGGGCGACGACGAGGCAATGTTTATCGACATGGACTTCGTCCGCGCACTGGAGTACGGTATGCCCCCGACGAGTGGTATGGGTATCGGTATCGACCGCTTAGTGATGCTGCTGACGGGCCAGACGACGATTCAGGAGGTGCTCTTCTTCCCGCAGATGCGTCCGGAAAAGACCGTGCGGAAGGATGCACCAGAGAAATACGCACCGCTCGGTGTGCCCGCGGAATGGGTGCCGGCCGTGCAGAAGGCGGGCTATCCTACGGCTGACATGCTGGCAGGCGCCAACGCGCAACTGCTCCGCCGCGCCCTCTTCGATTTGAATAAGAAATATGCCCTCGGGCTGGAGCTGCCCTCGCCGGAAGCCGTCGAGGCGTGGACCCGCCAGCCGGACGAGGCGTAACCCCCCGTAACCCGCAAACAAAACAAGATCGACATGGAAAATTTTCCCGGAAAGATTGCCATCATGGGCGGCGGAAGCTGGGCCACGGCGTTGGCCAAGATCGTGCTCTCGAACCAGCCGGAGATGAATTGGTACATGCGTCGGCAGGAGGTCATCGAGGAGTTCAAGCAGGCGAAGCACAACCCCTCGTACCTCTCCGCCGTGACGTTCGACACGGAGCGCATCCATTTCTCGACCGATATTAACGAGATCGTCGACCGCTCCGACTTGCTCATCTTCGCCACCCCATCGCCCTTCTTCAAGAACCACCTGAAGCAGCTGCGCGTGCCCCTGCGCGACAAGACGATCCTCTCGGCCATCAAGGGCCTCGTGCCGGACGAGAACATGCTCATCACGGACTATCTGGCCGAGTGTTACCAAGTGCCTCTGGATCGATTGGCCGTCATCGCCGGGCCGTGCCACGCTGAGGAGGTGGCCCTCGGGCGCCTCTCGTACCTCACGCTGGCCTGCAAAGACCTCGATCGCGCGCGGGCCCTCGCCCCGATCTTCACGAACGACTTTATGCGCACCTCCTGCAGCCGCGATGTCCGCGGCATGGAGTACGCCTCGGTGCTCAAGAATATCTATGCCATTGTGGCCGGTATCTGCCACGGCATGAAGTACGGCGACAACTTTCAGGCGGTCTTCATCTCGAATGCCATCAAGGAGATGCAGCGCTTCCTCGGCTCGGCCCACACGCTGCCGCGCGACATTTCCGACTCGGCCTACCTCGGCGACCTGCTCGTGACGGCTTACTCGCGATACAGCCGCAACCGCACGTTTGGCTCCATGATCGGCAAGGGCTATTCGGTCAAAACGGCACAGCTGGAGATGGAGATGATCGCCGAGGGGTACTACGGTGCCAAGTGCATCTACGAGATCAATGAGCGCTATCAAGTCGATATGCCCATCCTCGACACCCTGTACGCCATCCTCTACGAGCGCCAGTCGCCCCAGGCCGTCATCCGTCGCATGACAGAAACATTCAAGTAGAACGAAAAACGAAAAGCTAAAAATGGCCGGATACTTGGCATACTTCCGCTGGCGGCCGCAGCCCCCCCATGTTTTTCACTTTTAGTTTTTCGCTTCTGAGTTCCCCCATTTTAGTTTTTCATTTTTAGTTTTTAGCTCCCATGAACCCCCTTCAATTAGACTTCACCAAAGCCTTCGGCCCAGACGCCGAACAGTGCCTCGAGGCCATCCGCCCAGAGGCAGAAAAGAGTCTCCGAACCCTTTATGAAGGCACCGGCGCCGGCAACGACTTCCTCGGCTGGCTCCACTTGCCCAGTTCCATCACCGACGCCCAGCTGACCGACATCGAGCAGACGGCCGAGAGGCTGCGCGCCTGCCAAGCTGTCGTAGTGATCGGCATCGGTGGCAGCTACCTCGGCGCACGCGCCGTGATCGAAGCCCTCACGGACAGTTTCGACGCGCTACGTACCGGCGCCGACCGCACGCACCCCGTCATCCTCTACGCCGGCAACCAGATCGGCGAGGATTACCTCAGCGAGCTTTGCGACCTGCTCCGTGGACGCGACTTCGGTATCATCAATATCTCCAAATCCGGCACCACGACCGAGCCGGCCATCGCCTTCCGCATCCTCCGCAGCCTACTCGAGGAGAACGTCGGCGCCGCGGCCGCTAAGGAGCGTATCGTGGCCGTGACCGACCGTGCCCGGGGCGCCCTCCGCACGCTGGCTGACCGCGAGGGATACAAGACCTACGTCATCCCGGACGACGTCGGCGGACGCTACTCCGTCCTCACGCCCGTCGGGCTGCTGCCCATCGCCGTGGCCGGCATCGACATCCGCGCCCTCGTCCGTGGCGCCGTCGAGATGGAGCGCGCCGTCGGCCCCGACGTGCCCTTCGACCGTAACCCCGCCCTACGCTACGCCGCCGCCCGCCAAGCGCTCTATCGCAGCGGCAAGAAGATCGAGATCCTGGCCAATTTCCACCCCAAGCTGCACTACGTTGGCGAGTGGTGGAAGCAGCTCTACGGCGAGAGCGAGGGCAAGGACCACCGCGGCCTCTTCCCCGCCGCTGTCGACCTCACCACCGACCTCCACTCTATGGGCCAGTGGATCCAGCAGGGCGAGCGGACGATCTTCGAGACGGTCGTTTCGATCGACGCCCCCGAGCGCACGCTCTCCGTCCCCACGGACGCTGACAACCTCGACGGGCTGAACTACCTGGCCGGCCGCCGCGTGGACGAGATCAACAAGATGGCCGAGCTCGGCACCCGCCTGGCCCACGCTTCCGGTGGCGTGCCCAACATCCGCGTCTCCATCCCGCGTCTCACGGCCGACCACCTCGGTGGCCTGCTCTACTTCTTCGAGGCCGCCTGCGGCATCAGCGGCTACCTCTCGGGCGTCAACCCCTTCGACCAGCCCGGCGTGGAGGCCTACAAAAGCAATATGTTCGCCCTGCTCGACAAGCCCGGCTTCGAGGCCGAGAGTCGCGCCATCCGTGCGCAGCTGGGGTGATACTCAAAACCCGGTTTTAGGCGCGTTGCACGTTCTGCAATGTCCCAAAACCGGGTTGTAGACGCGTTGCAGGCTCCGCAATGGCTCAAAACTGGGTTGTAGACGAATTGCAGGCTCTGCAATGCCCCAAAACCGGGTTGTAGACGAATTGCAAGCTCTGCAATCCTCCAGAATCGGATTCTGAGCGATTGCAAGGGTCTGCAATCCTCCAGAATCAGATTCTGAGCGATTGCAAGGGTCTGCAATCCTCCAGAATCAGATTCTGAGCCATTGCAAGGGTCTGCAAAGCTCCAGAATCAGAT